>Ga0207134_1177_pt1 | contig 16097 bp, 14 predicted proteins | sample Alteio_BWMinHeat_12_FD_153527 | JGI IMG/M metagenome (GOLD analysis project Ga0207134, IMG submission 153527) | Enriched cells from forest soil in Barre Woods Harvard Forest LTER site, Petersham, Massachusetts, United States -... | ecosystem: Environmental > Terrestrial > Soil > Temperate forest >... | reverse complement strand
CCCCCAAAATGCGTTTTCCTGCCAGATCTATAAAAACAAACACTGTCTTTCGGACATACCCACGCAAAATATAACTTCTAAAGGACTTAAAAATGGGGATACCCCCTGGCAAAGCGAATTTTGCAGCGACGTGCACGCGTTTTACTCGGCCTCTTGTTGTGGGTGGGACCTTGATATCAGTATGGAAGATCGAGTAGGGTAAACCCGCCACGTCGGCAACTTTATGTTTGGAATGGAATGTGATAGTTGGGAGGAATCAGGGGCTGCAGAGGGCTTGACAGATTTTGGGTGCGTGTCAGAGACGGAGCCACGAGCGGTGTTAGATCTCAAGCGACTTGCGTGAGTCTTTCATCAGAAGCATCGGTTGCAGTTCGTGGATGGCTGAATTGCCCCGCCCTTCGCAAAGAATGCGAAAGTGTTGGTCACCAAGAAGTGACGAGCCTTATTTGTGTGCTATGCTTCGTGGCGACTGCCCCATTTTTTGACGAGGCCATCTGCTAATGAACCCGAGAATGATCTTGTATGTGTCTGTGGCGGTCATGGTGTTCGTCCTCGTAGGCGGTGCATGGGCAGGAACCGAAAAGGTTCTTTATAACTTCACTGGCAAGAGCGATGGTGGTTATCCCCTCAATATCGGGAAGCTGGCGCGCGATAGCTCAGGCAATCTGTTCGGCACCACAGAGATGGGTGGTGATTTGGGAGCTTGCTTCAACCAACTGGGTTGCGGCACGGTCTTCAAACTGAGCCCGTCAAACGGCAGCTATACGGAAACGACACTTTACACATTTACGGGAGCAAGTGATGGAGGCAATCCGGGCACTGGGGTTATCCTCGACTCGTCCGGCAATATTTACGGTACTACGTCTGCTGGCGGCACAGCCAACTGTGGTACTGTCTTCAAACTCTCCGGCTCAACATCGACAACTCTCTACAGTTTCACCTGTGGTACAGATGGCGGTATTCCGGAGGGTAGTGTGATCCGCGACACAGGCGGGAACCTCTACGGCACGACATATTCTGGCGGCAACTTAGCCTGCAACGCCCCGTATGGCTGCGGTGTCGTCTACAAGATTTCCAGTTCCGGTGCGTTTAAGGTACTTTACACCTTCTGCTCCTCGGGCGGTTGCCCCGACGGCGCGAACCCCGAAGGTAGCTTAGCTATGGACAGCTCGGGAAGGGTGTACGGCATGACCGGATTCGGCGGGTTCAAGAATGCTGGAACGGTTTTCCAGCTTTCGAAGACGGGCCATGGTTGGAAGGAAGTCGTGCTTCATAGTTTTCACAACGGCGACGGTTTTGCGTACCCATCCTATGGCGGCGTGACTCTAGGCAAAGAAAAGATTGGCAATAGAAATGTACTCTTCGGAGTAGCAGCACAAGGTGGTAGCAGAAACTGCAACGGCAACGGTTGCGGGAGTGTCTTTGAGATGGTGAAGTCGAAGTACGGATTTAAACTCACCGTTCTCCACAACTTTGTGGGCAATAATGGTGACGGTTCATATCCATACGGCACATTGCTTGAGCTGAACGGAAAAATCTTCGGGACTACGTACGGAGGGGGGAATCCAGCTCTCTGTCTGCAGAACGGAATCGGGTGTGGCACCGTTTTTGAGCTGACACACAAGAAAAACGTCTGGAAGGAGACTGTCGTCTACACCTTTTCTGGTAGTGGCAGTGACGGGGGTCTCCCGGTCACGGGACTTGTGGCTGATCCCGGCGGCACTCTGTATGGTCTGACAACGTTCGGTGGTAACAGCGGCAACAATTGCGACGGTGCGCCCTGCGGCGTCGTTTATGAAGTGAGGCCGTGACGGCTTTTGCGGATTAGCATCTAGAAGTCCATCGCGAGTACAACAAGGCCTCTGTTTCGCTTTAATGCGGTACGACGTGCTTGTCAGGACTCCTCCGAAGTAATAAGGGTGTGCAATAGCCGTATGCTAGATAATAAAAGCTATGGCGGAGAGGGAGGGATTCGAACCCCCGATACCCGTTAAGGTATGTCCGCTTTCGAGGCGGATCGTTTCAACCGCTCACGCACCTCTCCAAACCGTCGTTGGTCGTTAGCCGATGGTCGTTAGCTCACTTTTCGTACTGCAGATTCCTCGCTTTGCTCGGAATGACAATGCTTGAATAGGAAGCCAGCTTCTAATCACGCCAGCGACCAACGACCAAAGACTAACGACTAGCGACTTTCTTCACGCCGACTTCTAAAGAACGTTTGCAGCAATTCTGCGCTACGACCGGCTAAGACTCCGCCCAGGACTTCCATCTTATGATTCAGTTTGGGGTGGTTTAGCACCGCCATCACCGAATGAATTGCACCCGCTTTTGGATCGTCCGCACCGTAGATCAGGCGTTTAATCCGGGCATGCACCAGTGCTCCTGCACACATGGCACACGGCTCAATTGTAGCAAAGAGCTCACAGTCTCCCAGGCGATGGTTACCCAGGTGCGCACCCGCCTGGCGAAGAGCAACAATCTCGGCGTGGGCGGTGGGGTCGGAGTCGGTGAGGTTGCGATTCCAGCCTCGGCCAACAATTTTGCCGTTGCAGACGACGACCGCGCCCACGGGAATCTCGCCCGCTTCTAAGGCGCGTTGCGCGGCGCGGAGGGCTTCTTCCATCCAGAATTCGTCGGAAGCCGTCGTTGGTCGTTCGTCGTTGGTCGTTTCTGATGGGTGCTGAGTCACGCGATTATTGTAACGGGTCTGCTCTGCTTGCCAAGAGCAACGGCGGTGGACAGGAATGTCCGCCCTGCACGGAACTTTTTGGATTCTGCGGTTGATGGTATCCTTACTGCGTTATGGGGATACCGAGCTTTCTGCGCAAGATCTTCCTGGTGGACCTGCTTCAAGGTCTGAGCGTTACCTTCCGCTATCAGGATCCGAAAGAGATATATACCGAACAGTATCCTTTGCAGCGACCGCAGGTGGCGGAGCGGTATCGCGGGGCGCCGCGGCTGAATGTGAATCCCGATACCAATGAGACCATGTGCATTGCCTGCGACCTGTGTGCGCTCGCGTGTCCCGAGCACCTGATTGTGGTCACCAGCGCCCGCAATGAGCAGACTCGTCGCAAAGAACTCACCAACTTTACTTATGATCTGAGCCGTTGCATGTTTTGTGGACTCTGCGAGGACGCCTGTCCCGTGGACGCGCTGGAGTTGACCCAGGATTTCGAACTGGCCAGCTACACTCGCGATGGCGCAATTTGGAACCGCGAGATGCTGGAAAAGGGCCCGCAGCCGACGCAATATCGGAAATAAGCTATCAGCTGTCAGCTCTCGGCTCTCAGCCATGGACGCCTTGTTCAGCCCAGTCATCTAATCAGAGGCAGCGCAACCCTTTACTTCTTTTCTGAAAGCTGAGAGCTGACAGCTGAAAGCGCTGTCCTCGGTTGCTGTTGCGTCATGCAGTGCATCGCGCCGAAACCCCAGATCAAATCTCCGGAGTAGATTCCTACGATCTCGCGGTCGGGAAAGACGTCGGCGAGCGCGTCCAGGGCGATGCGATCGTTAGGGTCGTTGAAGACCGGGACTAGAACCACGTCATTCGCGATATAGAAGTTCCCATAGCTCGCAGGCAGGCGGCGACCCTCGAAGAACACCGGCGCGGGCATGGGTAGTTCAATGATGGCAAGCGGCACACCATCCTGAGTGGTCGCGGTACGCAGGCGGCGGATGTTCTCACGCAGAGGCTCGTAGTTGGGGTCATCTGGGTTGGTCTCGACGGCGGTGACAACCGTGTCAGGGCCGACGAAGCGGGTGATGTCGTCCACGTGGCCGTGAGTGTCGTCGCCAGCAATGCCGGAGCCCAACCAGATGACCTTCTTGATCCCAAGATAATCGGCAAAAACTTTTTCGTAGTGGGCTCGGGTCATGCCCGGATTGCGCTGCTGGACTTTGCTCAGGAGGCATTCTTCGGTGGTGAGCAAAGTGCCGGCGCCGTTGACATCAATCGAGCCGCCTTCGAGAACCACGCGATGTTTGCCAGTGGTGGGGCGGAATTCGTGGGCTTTGGCAGCGTCGGCCATCAGGCTTCCGATTTTTTCGTCGTGCTGATGATTGGGGTATTTGGCCCAGGCATTGAAACGCCATTTGATGGCAGAGAGTTCGGACTTAGAGGTTAGATTTTCGCAGGCGGGGGCGCCCGCGCCACACTCGACGAAGGTGCAGCCGGAGTCGCGCGTCCATACACGGTTGGTGCGCCAACGATGGAAACGGATATTTTCGTGGAGTGCGTTTGCCTGTTTAAGGATCTTTCGGGCACGCTTCTCGGAAGCGGCGTCGTTGACGATCAGTTCGACGCGCTCGTGGCGCGCGAGGTTGCGGATGATTTCCGCATAGACCCAGGGGATGGGTTCAAATTTTCCCGGCCAGTCGTTGCGGTAATGAGGCCAGGCCATCCAGGTGGCGCTGTGCGGCTCCCATTCAGCAGGCATGCGGACGTCCTCGGCGGGGCGAACATCGCGAGGGGTTCTTGGGGAAGAATGCTTCATCTAGCGGCACGAGTTGTCAGCGCTTCTCAGTCAATCATCCGATTCGTGATCGGGGCATAGCTGTCAATCCTGCGGTCGCGCAAGAAAGGCCAGTTGCGACGGATATCTTCTAGGGCATGCAGGTCCACTTCGCCGACCAGGATTTCCTCTTTATCGTGCGATGCCTCGGCGATTACTCGGCCGAAGGGATCGCACAGGAATGAACCGCCCCAGAATTCAAGGCCTGCACCAGGAGCGGATTTTCCGCGAATGTCGCCCGTCTCGAAGCCTACCCGGTTTACAACGGCTACGTACACTCCGTTGGCAATGGCGTGAGCACGCTGAATAGTGCGCCAGGCATCATGCTGAGCGACACCGAACTCTGCTTTCTCGGCGGGGTGCCAGCCGATCGCGGTGGGATAAAAAAGCACATGCGCGCCTTGTAAGGCGGTGAGGCGCGCCCCCTCGGGATACCACTGGTCCCAGCACACCAGCGTGCCCACTCGTCCGACGTTGGTGTTGAAAGCGCGAAAGCCGAGATCGCCCGGAGTGAAATAGTACTTCTCGTAATAGAGCGGATCGTCAGGAATGTGCATTTTGCGATACAGGCCCAGCAGAGAGCCGTCCGCATCGAACATGGCGGCGGTGTTGTGATAAAGGCCGGGAGCGCGCTTTTCGAACAGAGAAGCAATGAGAACGATTCGCAGCTGCTTAGCTAGATCCGCCAGCTTTGCCGACGTAGGGCCAGGGATGGGCTCGGCGAGATCGAAGAGAGATGAATCTTCGCGCTGGCAGAAATATTGCGTCTGGAAAAGTTCGGGAAGGCAGATGATTTGAGCGCCCCGCGCAGCCGCTTTCTGGACATGATCCATGGCGCGCTGCAGGTTCTTCTCGGGATCGGACGTCATGGACATCTGAACTAGTCCGACTTGAAATTTTTCAGGTGTCGCCAGGGTCGCCTCCAGGAAGGAAATCATATCAGTTCCTTCCTGGCGTTTTGAAAAGCTTTACTACAGAGGCCACAGGGGACACGGAGGGAATCACGTCGTCGGAGGTAGCAGCCTCACGCTGCCTTCTAGTAGAGTAGTGCTTCAGCACAAAAGTTCTTGGGGGTGCGATTTGAAGCATGGCAATCATGACGGAGCGGGAATTGACCGTAAGCTGCACAATCCGATTGAAGACCGACTGGTTCCGCTGGAGTCACTGGATCTGAGCAAAGTGCGGACAGTGGACGACCTGGTGCGGGCGATGGGAAAGACTGCGTTTACTGGCCGTCAGGTGGGCGAGGCCGCCGATGTGCTCGAAGCCATGGCCCGCGACCAGGATTGTTTTGTGGTGATGACACTGGCCGGCGCGATGACCGTGGCCAAGCAGAGCTTGATCATTGCCGATTTGATTGATCGCGGGATCGTCAACGCCATCGTTTCCACGGGCGCGCTTATGGCCCATGGGCTGGTCGAGGCTACCGGGCGTGCCCATTTTCGTTACAACCCCGAAGTGCCTGACACCGAGCTTTATGAACAGGGCTACAACCGCGTGTACGACACGCTGGAGCCGGAACAGAATCTGGATGATGTGGAAGAGGTAATGTCGGAGATTTTGGAGAAGTGGGACCACAATGACGTAGTCTGCTCTTACAAACTGAATCATGCGATTGGGGCGCATCTGGCGAAACACGCGAAGGGGCAGCGGGGCATTTTGAAGTCGGCGTATGAGAAAGGTGTGCCGGTGTTTGTTCCGGCCTTTACGGATTCCGAGCTGGGACTGGATGTGGCGCTGAATAACCGGTTGCGGGAGTCCACGGGCCGGCACAAGCTGCGATTTGATCCGTTTGAAGACCTGGAGCATTTTGCGGCGACATTGTTGCGGCAGACCCGGCTGGGAATCTTCACCATTGGCGGAGGCGTGCCGCGCAACTGGTCGCAACAATTTGGGCCATTCATTGAGTTGCGGCATCGTCGCCTGGGCGAGAATGTGCCTTTGAAGCGCTATCACTATGGCGTGCGCATCTGTCCGGAGCCGGTGTACTGGGGCGGCCTCTCAGGCAGCCCGTACAGCGAAGCGATCTCGTGGGGAAAATTTGTGCCTCCTGCGGAAGGCGGGAAATTTGGCGAGGTATTTGTGGATGCCACAGTGGGACTGCCATTGATTGTAGCTGCGGTTTTGGAGCGCTTGGGAAAGAAGGGGACTAAAGGCGGAAGCAAAAAGAGCAAGGTCGCAAAAAGGTAAGGTTCTGAGCCCCCCACTTCGCACACAGAATGCGAGAAATGGGGCACCCGCTGAATCAAACCTGGCGAAATACGGGCTGCCCCATTCCGATCAATCGAAAATCAGAACCGCGGACGCGATCACTGTGGTCCACAAGCCGCGTTTGTCGCCGACGGCGGATTGCGTGATGTTAGCGGTTCGCACGATCTTGTTAGAGATGCGGTAAATTTCTTTCTTCTCGTCCCAAGAACGGTCCGGATCGAATTCCACATTCAGCGTGGTGGCCAGCATTTCGGCAGCGAGCTCTTCGGCGTACTCGCCAGCGGAATCGTCGGTCTCGCCGAAAGAGTGGTGTTCGCTGAGGTAGCCGTAGGTATTGCGGTCGGCAGGAATGGCCACGCCGATGCTCGACGCCAGCAGGCGGTGGGGTTCGCGCGTTGAATTCTCCGCTACCACTGCGAAGACGACTTCTCCTGGGCTCAGGTATTTCAGACCCTGTTTCCGTGGAACCAGTTTGCACTGTGGCGGGAAAATAGATGAAACCCGAACCAGGTTCTGCGCCGCGATACCGGCGTCCCGCAGAGCTAGCTCGAAGGAAGTGAGTCGCTCACGATGTTTGCCAACCCCCTTGGTGAAAAAGATCCGCTTGGGGACCATGTCCTTGCCCAATTCTCATCCTCCAGTTGATTAGTTGAGCGTCAAATCTAACATATTGAATTGTGAACGGAATATGAATATTGGGTTTCCTGGCGAAAAAAAGCGAGGAGCCTGCAGTTTCTCCGAAATGGAGAGGACTACAGATCCCTCGCCGCGCTCGATGACAAAAACCGCCACTTGCTCCCCCGTTTGGGGGGAGAACCTTATTTCGCGGCGGCTACAGAGCTGACTGCGATGGTGTCGCCATTGGTAGCTCCCTTCACAGTCGCTTTCTCGTTGGCTAGTTTGTCGAGTTTGGCCAGCGTAGCTTTGTCCTTGGTGTCCAAGGTGTACACTTTGTCGCCCACGACCAGCGCGTAAGCGGATCCCTTCTGCACGCAGGCCCGGAGGCAAGCTACCGGATCGCCTTCCATCATGTGCTTGGCCCCGCACATGGCATCGGTGACCGTGCCAGTAACGCTGTCGGACTTGCCGGCAAATGCGGCTGGAATCAGGGCGGCAGCCAAGAGGCCTCCCGCCAGTGAAACGGCTAGTTTGTGCTTAACGACTTGCATCAAGTTCTTTCTCCTTGTAAAGAATAGATTCCGCTGCTGGGTTAGATGTATCCATTTGAAAGCGGGTAGCTCCTGGGGTCAAGGATTTTCCAGAAGTGGAAAAGTTGCAAAGATTGTTCAGGAGCGCCTAGTGGCGAGACTAATTTACCACGGAGACACAGAGGCACGGAGAGAACGCTTTTTGAAATCATTTTGGTGTCCCCCCGCACTTTTTGTAAAGAACGCCTCGCTAATTCCGCCCACGGCTGAAGGAGAGGCCTTTCTACCTTTGGGGATCGAAACGCAGGGTTACGTCCACAGTTTTCTCTTTTTGATTCAGGGATTCGCGGATGCTGGTGTTCCATTCTCCCATGAGCCATCGTTCTTTGAATGCTTCTTCCAGGAACTGCTTGGGGTAACTGGCGTCGTAAGGCTGACCGCCCTGTATTTTCCATTCAGTCTGAAGCCTGTCGGTGGTGCGCGAGTCGAGACCGCGGATTTCCAGGTCTCCCATGGTGAAAAGATCGCCCTCAGAAATCAGCAGATGGTATTTGACGGTGGAGTCGGTGTCATCAGTCTCGGCTTTGGGTTGGATGGCGGCATTCATGTATCCGCGGGTACTGTAAAGCTTCTTGATTGCCTCAACGTCGGTAGCGAGTTGGACTGCATTGGCCGGCTGGTTCGAAACTAAGTGAACCAGTGGTTTCAGGCGGTCTGCTGCAAATACCTTGTTGCCGCTCAAGTCCAGAGTGGCGAGTTTGTACTGGAGTCCGGGAATGACCGGGAAAGTCACGTCCACCAGGGTTTCCTGAGGACTGTCCTCGGCAACTTTGGGCTCCGCTTCCCCGAAGGCTGCTTTCAGGTACCCGCGTGCGAGATAAACCGGAAGGAGATTTTTGTCCTCCTGAACTCGAAGAATAGCGCGATCATAGTCTGCGCCGAGCAGCTGTTTGGCTGCGGCATCGAGTAAGGGCAACTCGGCTGCACTAGCTCCGGTAAAGACGACATTGCGAATGTGAATCTGGGGGCCAGAGACGCTAAAATTGAAAGAGTCGATGGGGCCGTCAGTAGTGGCTGCGCGAAGGTAGTCCGCTTGGCCCTGGATCTTGTGCGTAATCAACAAGCCCTGCAAAGCGTTGGAAACCTGGTCGGCGAGATTGCCGGTGAGCGGAAGCTCGCCTTGAAATAAGGGAACTTGAGCATGCATCTGGTCGCGCAGCTCCAGATCGGAAAACCAGACAAAGTTGTCAAAGCGGGCTGGAACAAAATGATCGGCGTCTTTCACTTGCAGGGTCAGCTTGGTGCCTTCGTCGGAGTAATCAAAACTGTAGAGTAAGTCGCTGAATGCGCCAGTTTCGCCGAGGAGTCGCAGGGCTTTTTTGAAATCGTCTTCGCTGACGGTTTGGCCCAACTGCAAACCGGTAGTGGCGATGACGTCGTCTTTGTTGAAGCGCTGGCTTCCGGTGACTTTGATTGCGATCAGTTTAAATGCCGAAGACGGCAGTTCCTTGGGAGTGAGTTTGCGGTGAGCTTGAGCGGAGGCTAGTGGCGTTGCCAGCATGACGCAAGCAAGAAGAAGGAGGATATGGAAAGGGAAGAGGCGGACACTGGGCGACATGTAGTTAGCGTATCGCGGTAACCGCGTCTGGTGTTTTTAATTTTACTGCGATGTCAATGAAGGCCAGCGCGGCCCGGCTGAGGGCTTTATCTTTGCGGAACACGAGGGCGAGGTCACGGCGAATCTTGGCGTCGGAAATTGGAATGGCGGAGAGCGCGTGGGCGCGGACGTCCTCGAGAACGTTGGAGCGAGCGATGAAGCCTACCCCGGCGTCGGCTGCGACGAAGCGCTTTAGTAGCTCGCTGGAATCAAGTTCCATGGTGTAGCGGGGCTTGAGCTTGCGCTCATAGAAAAGATTTTCCAGCGCATCGCGGGTATGACCAGCCTTAGGGACGACCAGGGAGAACTTCGCCACCTGAGCAACCGTGGCTGACTTCATCTTTGCCAGAGGGTGGTGGGGAGGCGCAATGATGACCAGTTCGTCGCGATGGATGAGCACGACGGTCAACCGGGCGTCGTTGACCGGCAGAGAAACAACTCCAAAGTCCACGGAATTGCCGATTACGGACTCCAGAATTTTCGCGTAGTCGGCGCGCTGGATGTTGACACCGACACCCGGATACTGCTTTTTGAACTCAGCAAAAACTTCCGGCAGGATGTGCAGGCAGGTGCCTTCATTGGCGCCGACCACAATTTCGCCGCGAGGCACACGCTCAGTTTCAGCCACTGCAGTCAGCATCGTCTTACGAAGTTCGATCATTTCCTGGGCAAATTTCTGGAACAGCTTGCCCGATGCGGTGACCGAGACCTTACCGCCAGATCGGTCCAGCAATTTGGCCCCGACTTCTTCTTCGAGAGAACGAATTTGTGACGAGATGGCGGGCTGGGTGCGAAAGCGCTTCTCCGCGGCACGGGAAAAAGAACTGTGCCGAGAAACTTCGAGAAAGGTTTCGAGCTGGTCAAAGTCCATAGAAGCAGCTCTCAATCGCTGGTGCGCAGTTTGCCAGTTAGCTTCGCAGTAATTGCAAGCAGAGACGTAGCGAACTTCGTCTCTGTACGCGATCCGAGACTACTGCTTTAGCAGCTTCTCAATCGCAGAAACCACGTCCGCTGAATCCGGCGTGACCGCAGGCTCGAAACGCTGCACGACGGTTCCATTACGATCCACCAGAAACTTGGTGAAGTTCCACTTGATATCGCCGGTTTTAGTCGGATCGGCGTCCTTGGTCAAGTATTTGTATAGCGGCGACTGATCCTCTCCCTTCACCGAAATCTTCGAATACAGGGGGAAGGTCACGCTGTATTTCCTCGAGCAAAAAGTCTTGATCTCTTCGTTGCTGCCGGGTTCCTGATGGCCAAAGTTGTTGGCGGGGAAGCCAAGGATGATGAATCCCTGGTCCTTATATTTCTGATAGATCGCCTCCAGTGCAGAGTACTGCGGCGTGTAGCCGCACTGGCTGGCCACATTTACCATGAGGATGACTTTGCCCTTGAAATCAGCCAGGGGCATAGCCTTACCGTCAATGTTGGGGAGCGTGAATTCGTAAAGGCTCGAAGCAGCGAAGGTTGATGTAGTCATCATGAGCACGAGTCCTAATAGAAGAAATTTGCTGACGTTTCTGCGGGGAACGACTGACATTTCCGAATTCTCCTTAGAGTGTTGTGGCCGCTGGAATTAGTCTGTGAAATTGGTGTCAGCATACCGGAGAGAAGTTGAAAGGCGCAAGCCGAGCATGGGCTTGGGTAGATGCTCCAAGATAATGTCACTCCCTAGTTGCAACCAACGGTCCTTAACCACAGAGGACACAGGGAGCAGGATAAAAACGTTGAGAACTCACACTTTGTGGGGGTGTTCGTATCCGGACAGTTGCTTCCCATGAGCGAACAATATGACCCTAAAAACGCTAGGGCGATATAGATGTAAGTATAAGATAAAAATAAGTTTATCTTGACTGGACAGGTTGGCCGTGCGCGTGCGATTCTCTCTGGCAAATGGATATCGCACGCCCATCAAACGCTGGTCAACGTCGTCGTCGGCAGATCATTTATGTAGCTGTCGGAATCGTGCTTTTGGCATTGGTAACTATGGGGTTGTCTCGGTTGAAGCCAGCGGCTCCTACGGTGGAGAGGTCCACGGTTTGGGTGGACACGGTCAAGCGTGGCTCGGTGTTGCGGCAGGTTCGCGGACTGGGAACACTGGTGCCGATGGAAGGATCCATCCAGTTCCTGCCGGCCGTTACCGAAGGGCGAGTGGACAAGATTCTGGAATTGCCTGGGGCGCAGGTGAAGGCAGACACCATTCTGTTGGAGATGAGCAATCCTCAGTTGCAGCAGGAAGCGTTAGACGCGGAATGGAAGCTGAAGGCTTCTGAGGCCGATTACAAGAACCTGGAAGTGGCGTTGGCCAGCCAGGTTTTGGCCCAGAAATCAGTATCGGCGCAGGCGCAGTCGCAGTACAACCAAGCTAAGATGCAGGCCGACATCAATGGCGAACTGGCCCGGTTGGGTGTGATCTCGCAACTCAGCATGAAAGTTTCCAACCAGCAGGCTGAACAACTCTCGACTCAGAGCGACATCGAAAAGCAAAGACTCGCCAATAGCAGCGAAGTATTGAAGGCGCAGTTGCTGGCGAAGCAGGCGGATGTGGAGGCGCTTCGAGCGCTGGCTGAGCTCAAGCAGGACCGGCTCAACCACTTGCGTGTTCGCGCCGGCATTGACGGTGTCCTGCAGGAGCAGACGCTGAAGATCGGGCAGTTTGTCACGCCCGGTACCACGCTCGCTAAAGTGGTGCAGCCACAGCGCTTGAAGGCAGAATTGAAGATCGCCGAAACCCAGGCGAAAGACATCACCATCGGACAGCCGGCTTCGGTTGATACACATAATGGTGTAATTCCTGGTCACGTTGTGCGTATTGATCCGTCTGTAGTAAATGGAACCGTGACGGTGGACGTGAACCTGGATGCCAAGCTTCCCCAGGGCGCACGTCCGGATCTGAGCGTTGACGGGACTATTGATCTGGAAAAGATGGACAACGTGCTTTACGTGGGGCGTCCCGCCTTCGGACAGGAGCAGAGCACGGTAGGCATGTTCAAGCTCGAGACCGAGGGAAGCAATGCCGTGCGGGCGCAGGTGAGACTGGGGCGCAGCTCGGTGAATACGGTTGAGATTCTTCAAGGTCTGAAAGAAGGCGACCAGGTCATTCTTTCCGACATGTCGCGCTGGGACAGTTTTGATCGCGTTCGTCTGGAGTAAGGCGGACCGCAAACGAGAAAGGAACATCGATGGCTGACGTTGGAACCATGATAAAGATGGAAAATATCACTAAGGTATTTTTCACCGACGAAGTGGAAACTCACGCCCTCTCCGGGATCCACATGGAGATCCGCAAAGGAGAGTACGTGGCGATCGCCGGGCCTTCCGGCTCAGGTAAGTCCACCCTGCTGGCATTGATCGGCTTGCTGGATTCACCGACCGATGGCGCATATGTGCTAAACAGCCATCCGGTCGCCAACCTCAATATCAGTGAGCGTTCGCGGATCCGCAATCGCGAGATCGGATTCATCTTCCAGAGTTTTAACCTGATTGGGGACCTCAACGTGTATGAGAACGTCGAGTTGCCCCTTACCTATCGCGGCATGCCGGCCAACGAGCGCAAGGAACGAGTGCACAATGCGCTGGAGCGTGTGGGGATGAACCACCGCACCAAGCACTATCCTTCCCAACTTTCCGGAGGTCAGCAGCAACGCGTGGCCGTTGCCCGCGCTCTGGCTGGATCGCCTGCGATCCTGCTTGCAGACGAACCGACCGGCAACCTGGATTCCCGCAATGCCGAAGCGGTCATGGATCTGTTGCGTGATCTGCACCGGGAAGGCGCCACCATCTGCATGGTGACTCACGACCCGCGATTCGCCCGCCACGCTGAACGCACCATCCACATGTTCGACGGACGGGTGGTGGAGGAAAGCGTTGAAGTGAACTGAGGGACTTGCCCTTCAGAGATTTCCGCAATAGTACGATCGCAGTTCATTTCAAACGGAGTTGTAACACGCCGTTCAGCTGACGTGTGTCTTGCGATGCAGTGTGGGTTGGGCGGATTTTCGAGGTGCAGGAATGGAAACACTGCTGCAAGATGTGCGCTATGCCCTCCGCATGTTGCGGAAGAATCCGGGACTGACCGCTGTAATCGTCCTCACGCTGGGCTTGGGCATCGGCGCGAACACGTCGCTGTTCTCTGTGGTCGATGCAGTTCTGCTGCGTCCCCTTCCTTATCACAACCCCGACCAACTGGTGGCAGTGAACGGCGATATGCCGGGGAAGCACCTGAACGACGTGGGTTTCTCGATCCAGGAGCTTGAGGACTTTCAGAATCGCTCTGGAGTATTTGAGCAGGTTTCGGGAGTCTGGCCGGTCAACAGCAACGTGACCGGGCGAGAAAAGCCCTTGCGGGTCGAAATGCAAGCCGTGAACCTCAACTACTTCACCCTGCTGGGTGCGAAGCCTCAGTTAGGGCGTACTTTTGTTGACGCAGACTATCGGCTTGGGTTGTATGAGGGAGTGGTTATCAGCGATAGCTTGTGGCGACGAATGTTTGGCGCCGACCCGAACGTTTTGGGGAAGACGTTTCGGCTGGATTCCGACCCTTATAGCGTGATCGGCGTGATGCCGAAGGACTTTCGAAGTCCGGGGCAGACTTTGCTGCATGACGTGGACCTTTGGGGAACCGGAGGATACGTCGGCAACCCGTTCCCGCCGCCATCGCGATCGATTCGATTCTTCCCCAGCGCGATTGGCCGGCTGAAACCCGGATTGTCGCTGGAACAAGCGCAATTGAAGCTGGACGCATTTGCGGCGCACTTGCGTGAGGCTTACCCCATAGACTATCCAGCGACTGCGGGCTGGACACTTCGCATGGTGCCTTTGCAAAAAGAAATGGTGGGCAATGCCGAGACTCTGCTGTTCTTCCTGCTCGGCGCAGTGAGTGTGGTACTGCTAATCGCCTGCCTGAACATTGCCAGCTTGCTGCTGGCGCGGTCTTCGATGCGGCAGCGTGAGGTCGCGGTTCGGCAGGCGCTGGGCGCGGGGGCTTGGCGCCTGATTCGTCAAATGCTGACCGAAAGCGTCGTTCTTGCGCTGGCAGGGGGCCTGCTTGGAGCAGTGTTGAGCTTCTGGTTCACGAGTTTATTGCTGCGCCTGGTGCCCGCGAGCCTCCCTCGGCTAACAGAAGTGAGCGTAAACGGACGGACACTATTGTTTGCGTTCGGAGTGTCGGTCATCACCGGCATTTTGTTTGGCCTTGCTCCGGCACTGCAGTTGGCGAACCGAAGTTTGATGGACGAATTGCGGCAAGGCGCACGCGGCGGTGGAATGGGAGTACGGCAGCATCGCTTTCTGGGCGCACTGGTGGTGTGTGAATTCGCCTTGTCGCTGGTGCTGATGGTTGGCGCGGGATTGCTGTTGCGCAGCTTTTGGAATCTGCTGCAGGTCGATCCGGGATTCAATCCCAGCCACGTGGTGAGTGCGAAATTGTGGTTGCCGGTTCCTAACGACCCAAGTCTGAACAAATACCTCGCACCGGCGAAGCGCAGCATCTTTGTGCGGGAAGTGCTCCGGCGTGTGAGTGCATTGCCCGGTGTGGAAGCGGCGGCTGTCGGGTCGGGAAACCTGCCCTTTTCAGGTCAGCGTAATGCCGTTAATTTCGTCATCGAAGGCCGTACTGCCGATGACAGCCATGCGCTGGCCGCGCAATTCGGTTCAGTCACGCCGGACTTCTCCCGGACCCTGGGCAATACGTTGGTGCGCGGAAGGACGTTCACCGAGAGCGACAACGAAACGGGTCAACCTGTGGCTGTGATTGACCAGACGGCTGCGGACCAGTTCTGGCCGAATCAAGATCCTGTCGGCAAGCGCATTCAGTTGGTATTTCCGGGAGCGCCACCTCTACCTTGGGCTGTGATCGTGGGCGTCGTCGCACGCACGAAAAATGAGGGGCTTGACGCTCCCTATCGCCCCCACATCTTGTACCCCGCCTTGCAGAACGTTCAATTTGCTATGACCGTTTATGTTCGGACGAAGGCCAGTCCGGATGCGATGGAGGGCGCGATTCGGAGCGAGGTGCAGGCGGTGGATCCGGACCTCCCAGTTTTTGGAGTGCGTTCCATGGACAGCATTGTGGCGGATTCTCTTGCGCCACGTCGCTTCGCAATGATGGTGCTGGGATTCTTTGCCTTCACTGCCTTGTTGCTGGCGGCGATTGGAATTTATGGAGTCATGGCGTACTTCGTGAACCAGCGGGTGCGTGAGATCGGTATCCGCATGGCGTTGGGAGCGCGGCGGGCAGACGTACTGAAGGTTGTGGTGTCGCGAGGGATGTCGCTAGCGCTGGCGGGAGTGGTAGTGGGGATTGTGGTTTCGCTGGCAATGACCAGGTTGATTTCAGATCTCTTGTTTGGAGTCAAAGTTGGAGATCCGGTGATTATGGTTGTCTTTACTGTCATCCTGGCGACGGTTGCGCTGCTGGCGAATTACATTCCGGCACGCCGGGCAACCAAGATTGATCCCATGGTGGCGTTGCGCTACGAGTGATAGGGAGGCTGCGATGACTGGATTCGTACAAGACGCACGCTACGCGTTCCGGCAACTGGTCAAGGCGCCCATGTTCACAGCGGT
>Ga0207134_1178_pt1 | contig 16218 bp, 14 predicted proteins | sample Alteio_BWMinHeat_12_FD_153527 | JGI IMG/M metagenome (GOLD analysis project Ga0207134, IMG submission 153527) | Enriched cells from forest soil in Barre Woods Harvard Forest LTER site, Petersham, Massachusetts, United States -... | ecosystem: Environmental > Terrestrial > Soil > Temperate forest >... | reverse complement strand
CATCACGTTCAGTACCTAAAGTTGCAACGACAATTGCTTGTGTTTCACCGCGGGTAAATAAAGCAGAACCGTGAGTACGGGGTAATAAACCCACTTGAATATTAATAGGTCTAACGGTTTTAGTGTCGCGACCATCAATACGTGGCATGCCATCTAAAATTCGGTTACGAACTAAATTACTTTCAAGAATACCAAACACGTGTTTCACTTCTTCGGTTAATACGGCTTGATCTAATTCGGTATTTTCAGAGAGCACTTGTGCAACGACTTGATCACGTAATTCTTTTACCGTGGTTGTGCGCGCTTGTTTATCTTGAACTTGATACGCTTCAGCAAGTTTTGCTTCACACAAAGCTTTCAAACGCGTTTGAACGGTTTCATTCACCTTAGGTGGCTGCCATTCCCACGCAGGTTTGCCTGCTTCACTCACTAATTCTTTAATAGCATTAATAACAGTTTGCATTTCACGATGTGCAAACATCACTGCTTCTAACATGGTTTTTTCAGGCAATTCTTGGGCTTCTGATTCAACCATTAAAACAGCATGTTCAGTACCTGCAACCACCATGTCTAATTCAGAGGTTTCAAGTTCAGTAAAAGTTGGATTTAAAATGAATTCGCCATTGTCGTAACCTACACGTGCTGCACCCAAAGGACCTTTAAAAGGCAACCCTGAAAGTGCTAACGCAGCGGAAGCCCCAATCATAGCTGCAATATCTGGATCAACTTCTGGATCCATAGACATAACCGTTGCAACCACTTGAACTTCGTTACAGAAGCCTTCTGGGAACAGAGGTCTAATGGGTCTATCAATCAAACGTGAGGTCAGCGTTTCTTTTTCAGAAGGCTTACTTTCACGTTTGAAATAACCACCGGGAATACGACCAGCAGCATAAGTCTTTTCTTGGTAATTGACTGTCAGAGGAAAAAAATCACGTCCGGGGACTTCTTTTTTTTGTCCTACGGCCGAAACCAACACCACAGTATCATCCATACTCACTAAAACGGCTGCCGTAGCTTGTCTGGCGACCGTACCTGTATCTAATGTAACTGTATGATTACCATACCGAAATGTTTTTTTGACTGATGCCACTAATGATTACTCCTATCCTCTCACGTCTAATTCTTGCACTAATTTGCGATATGCCTGTGGGTTTGTTCTCTTCATGTATTGCATGAGTCTGCGGCGTTTGCTGACCATTTTGGTCAAGCCGAAACGAGAGTGAAAATCATGTTTATGAATTTTCAAATGTTCCGTTAACTCATTGATACGGGAAGTTAACAGCGCCACTTGCACCTCAGCAGAGCCAGTATCTGTCGCTGAACGCCCAAATTTGCTCTTAATTTGCGTTTTGGTTGCAGTTGTTAATGCCATATAAACTCCTAATCTATTGATAAAAATTCTAAAAGCCGCCCATTGTATCGGGGTCCAAGGCCTCGAACAAGGCTTTTTAGGGTTTTCTTTAGATAAAGCCAGCTGTATAATGCCTGATCAAAAAAACGAGGATGAATAAAATGTTCACTGAATGCCTGAGAAGGGTTTATCGAAGAGCCTATAATTGGGCCTACCCTATAATACCCCCTGCGCCTGTTTTTTCGCTTCCTCCAGCGATAGAACAATCAAATTTAGTCCCTTTTCTAGATATAGCAGACGCTTCAGCATTCGCTAAAGTGTGTCGCCAATCTAGAGCTTCCGTCGGTTTTTTCAATAACAGTGAGCGAATGCGTAACCCCAAAACTCGCTCCGATAGGATTCTTTCACTCAAGCGCAAAATCAGATTGCTAGACTATTTTATGGCTTTAGCTACAAAGAAAAAAGCCAAGAAAAATCCCTTACAAGGGCGTGTTAAAAATGTCTGCGCGCTAGATACCGCATTAGTCGTCGGAGCAGGTACCGCGACCATTGGAGGAGTAGCAAGCTTAATAACCACCAGTTATCGTTCAGACAATTTCTTTTCCAGATCCTCGCCTTGGATCACTTCTCTCAATCAAACTTGCTACCAACACTATATCCGACAAATCCAGTCCCAAGAACAGATACCTATATCAGGAGAAATAGACTCTTGGGTGGGGCCTTACCCTTTTTGTATTGATCCCTCCTATAAAGACGTAGGGACACAGGGAAATTTAAACCCGGGCATACTCCCTTTAAATAGCCCCAAGATTTTGGCTGAATGTTTTAACTATTGCGCCGAACTTATCGGTTTTTCAAATAAAGAAACCCAGTATTACCTCACCACGATGCTAGGATTTCTATTTTTATTTTTACTAATAAGAAAAATAGGTTCCTATCGGGGTATCCAAATAAGACAAGGTGGACCAGACCGATTTAATGAAGACCCTGTTGCTCAAGTTTCAGCGCAACTTAAGCTGGCGCTAGAAAAAATTCAACATGAATTTCGTCACGTTGAACCCAATCCTTTTGCAAACTCCAACGATTTAACACTGGGTGAATTACTGACTCTGATTGGAACAACTAAACTGGAGTTAAGTCATCAATTAGAACAATTACTACAGCAGCCCGTTGAAGTCGTTGTCAGAAGAGTAGTATTGGAGAGAAAAGACGATGAGGATGAAAGAACAGCGTTATTGCCGCACGGTTCTCGCAGATCAGCGTATGGAGCTCTTTAATTTAAAGCGATCAAGCGTTTAGCAGTGACTTGGCCGTCTTCTAAAACAGTCCCTAAACCTAAGAATTGATCTTTTTCATCAAAAATTCTCACTACGGGTTCTTTAGGGAGATGAGTGACTCTGACGGGTTGGCCTTGGCGAAAATAATAAGCGGAATCTAGTGTAAGCTTAACTGCAGGTAATTTTAATAAGGCTGTTTCGATAGGTAGCAGCATGCTTTTAAGTTTTAGATTGCCTTCTTCTTCTAATACTTTAGTTAAATAATCTAACGAATACATAGGGGCATTTTCATAAGGCGCTACTGCGATGCGATGCAAGTTAGCAACATAAGCACCACAACCTAATTGATTACCTATATCTTCTATTAGCGTACGAATATATGTCCCTTTGCTGCAATGGACATCGATCGTAAATTTATCGTTTTGAAAATCTAATAATTTTAAATTAAATATTTGTACGGAGCGCGCTGCGCGTTCTACTTCAATGCCTTTGCGGGCTAATTTATATAAAGGCTGGCCATTTAATTTTAGCGCGGAAAACATGGGCGGAATTTGCTTAATTTCACCCATAAAACGCGGGAGAATTTTTTCTAATAAAGATTGAGTAATCCCATCTAAAGAAGCTGTTGCAATAATTTCACCTTCAGCATCCCCTGTGGTAGTCTTGCATCCCATTTGCGCTGTGACTCTATAATATTTATCTGACTCTAATAAATATTGAGAAAATTTTGTAGCCTCACCAAAACAAAGGGGCAACATGCCGGTTGCGAGTGGATCTAAACTTCCGGTATGGCCTGCTTTTTTAATACCAAATAAACGTTTAGCGCGCTGCAACGCGGCATTAGATGATAATGAAAGGGGTTTATCTAAGAGTAAAATACCGTGCATAGCTTCTACTTATGATCTTTTAAGGCTTTATCAATGAGCGATGAAATATGTTGGCCGTGTAAGGCGGTATCATCGTAAACAAATTTTAAGTCGGGAATTACGCGCAAAACGATGCGTTTTGCGAGCAAAAAACGTAAATTTTTGGATTCTTCATTGAGGGCTTCAATCACTTTTTTTGCGTTATTTTCATCTAAGACGCTAACAAATATTTTAGCGTGTGAAAAATCAGGTGAAACTGACACTTCAGTAATCGTTGCCAGACTTAAATCCGAACCATGGCTTTCTCTTAATAAGATATTAGCCAATTCAGCTTGAATAAGATCTGCGACTCGTCGCGTACGATTCGTCTCTTTTTTTGGCATTAGAGAACCCGTTTCACTTCTGTTTTTTCAAAGACTTCAATTTGATCGCCCGCTTTAATGTCATTATAGCTCTTCACGCCAATACCACATTCCATGCCTGCGCGTACTTCGCTGGCATCATCTTTAAATCGACGTAAAGATTCTAAAGCACCTTCAAAGACAACCACGTTTTGACGTAACACGCGAATAGGGGCATTACGTTTGACGACGCCTTCTAATACCATACAACCTGCAATCGCGCCCAATTTAGAAGAGCGGAATACATCGCGAACTTCTGCCAAGCCAATAATTTTCTCTTGAATTTCCGGCGCCATAATACCGCTCATCGCGCGCTTAACTTCATCGACCACATCATAAATAATACTGTGATAATGTAAATCAATGCCTTCGGCTTCAATTAATTTTCGCGCTTCGTTATCTGCTCGCACGTTAAATCCAATCATAATAGCGCGAGAAGCAATCGCTAAATTGACATCGGTTTCACTAATGCCACCCACGCCACTGGAAACAATTTTAACTTTGACTTGTGGGTTAGATAATTCAGTTAAGGCTTGCACTAAAGCTTCTGCAGAACCTTGAACGTCTGCTTTTAAAATAATATTTAAAGATTGTTCTTTGCCTTCAGCAAGCACTCGTTCAAAAATATTTTCGAGTTTAGCAGCGGTTTGTCTCGCTAATTTCACTTCACGGAATTTACCTTGGCGGAATAATGCCACTTCACGTGCTTTTTTCTCATCAGTAACGACCATCATGTCATCACCCGCTTTGGGTGCGCTCGATAAGCCTAAAATTTCAACGGGAATAGAAGGACCTGCGCTTTCCACTTGGTTACCGGTTTCATTGAATAAAGCGCGTACGCGACCATATTCAAATCCAGTTAAAAGAATATCGCCTTTGCGTAAAGTGCCTTGTTGTACTAACACACTCGCAACCACACCACGGCCTTTATCTAAACGCGCTTCAATAATGACGCCGCGCGCAGGAGCATCTATCACTGCTTTTAAATCTAAGACTTCAGCTTGTACCAAAATAGAATCCAACAAAGCATCAACACCGGTTCCTGCTTTGGCAGAAATCGGAACAAAAATAGCGTCCCCACCCCACTCTTCAGGAATCAAACCATATTTTGAAAGATCATTCTTAACACGATCAGGATCCGCTTCGGGTTTATCCATTTTATTAAGCGCAACCACCATAGGAACATTAGCGGCTTTAGCATGATTGATCGCTTCTATCGTTTGCGGCATCACACCATCATCAGCAGCGACGACTAACACGACGATATCAGTTAATTTTGCACCGCGTGCACGCATGGCGGTAAATGCCGCGTGACCCGGAGTATCTAAAAAAGTAATCACGCCTTTTGGAGTTTCAACATGATAAGCGCCGATATGCTGTGTAATACCACCCGCTTCTGTGGCGGTAACTTTAGTACGACGAATATAATCTAATAAAGAGGTTTTACCATGATCCACGTGGCCCATAATCGTTACCACGGGCGCTCTGTGAACTGCTTCACCTTCTATAGCGATAGGGGCTTTCGTTAACGCTTCTTCCATAGCATATTCTGAAGTCGCGGTAGGTTTATGGCCTAATTCTGAAACCACTAACATTGCGGTTTCTTGGTCAATGACTTGGTTGATGGTGACAATAGCGCCCATCTTCATCATGACTTTAATCACTTCAGCGGCCTTGATAGACATTTTCTGAGCAAGATCTGCAACAGAAATACTTTCTGGAATGGCGACTTCATGAATCATGGGGGCTGTCGGCTTAGTAAACGCTTGAATTTTGACTGGCATCGCATTTTTTCTAGCCGTTTTACCGGTTCGCTTTAAACGTCGTTGTTCAATCGCATCATCATCTTCTTCGGTTTTACCCAACACATAATTGATGTTCGCAACTTTTGCGACTCTCACATCAAATTGTTGGGCGTTATCAGTTCCTCTGCCACGAACCGCTTTCTTTTTCTTTTTCGGGCGTTCTTCTTCTTCGACTTCAGCTTGTTTTTCGCCTTGGAATTTTTCTTTGGGGCGTTTGGCTTTTTCAAGTTCAGCTGCTTTTAAGGCTTCTGCATCAACGGCTTCTTTTACGGGAGCCGCAGCATCAATAATAGGTTCTATCGATTCTTGTTTTGGTAATTCAGGTTCAGCAACGACTGCGGGTGCAGCTTCTGTTTTTTCATCTTCTGTTAGCGGACGCTTAACATAAGTGCGCTTTTTGCGTACTTGAACACTAATCGTTTTTCCAGCGCCTTGGTGACTTGAGACTTTAATTTCACTGGTTTTAGCGCGGCGTAAAACAATTTTTTCAGGTGCTGCATCTTTTTTAGCGCCATGATGATCTTGCAAATAACGCAAAAACGTTTGCATTTGCTCTTCGGAAACATTGGGATTTTCTTTCGTAACATTGATCTTGGCTTTTTTAAATTGTAGCAAAAGGTCATCGACTGAAGATGCACCAATATCGGCCGCAAACTTTTCTAATGGAACGCCACCTTCTTTAGAAGTTGTTTTCTTTGTAACCATCATTACCTCTCCACCCGACTCATCTGTCATTCATTTTCAAACCAATGTTTTCGAGCTGTCATAATTAATTTAGCTGCGTTTGTTTCATTAAAGCCTTCTATTTCCACTAAGTCACTAATGGATTGTTCAGCCAAATCTTCGCGCGTGATAATGCCATGATTGGCTAGCACATAAGCGAGGTGACGATCTAAGCCTTCGACTTCTAGCAAATCTTCTGCAGGCTCTGCCTTTGATAATTCCTGTTCTTCAGCAATCGCTTTAGTGAGCAATACCGATTTTGCTCTTTCACGTAAAGTTTGTACTAACTCTTCATCAAAACCATCAATTTCTAGTAATTCTTCCGTGGGAACATAAGCAATTTCTTCTAAAGTCGTAAAACCTTCTGAAGCTAATACTTGCGCAATATCTTCATCGACGCCTAATTTTTCAGTGAAGAAATGTAACACACCTTCTTCTTCAGCCGCGGTTTTATCTTTTGCTTGTTGCTCAGTCATCACGTTTAATTTCCAACCTGTTAATTCGCTCGCTAAGCGAACATTTTGTCCATTGCGACCAATCGCTTGCGAGAGCTGTTCTTCTTTTACCGCAATATCCATCGTATGGGAATCTTCATCGACGACAATGGAGGCAACTTCTGCAGGAGCCATCGCATTAATCACTAACTGCGCTGGATTATCATCCCAGAGAACGATATCAATTCGCTCACCGCCCAATTCACTGGAAACCGCTTGAACGCGTGCACCACGCATACCGACGCATGCGCCTATAGGATCAATACGTTTATCATTGGTTTTAACCGCAATTTTGGCGCGAGAACCAGGATCGCGTGCAGCTGCTTTCACATCAATTAACTCTTCACCAATTTCTGGCACTTCAATCTTGAATAATTCAATCAACATTTCAGGACGCGTGCGGCTTAACAACATTTGCGGTCCGCGTACATCGTCACGAATTTCATATAAATAAGCACGTATTCTATCGTTAGTACGCACGGCTTCGTGTGGAATCATTTCAGTACGGAGTAATAAACCTTCTGCATTATTTCCTAAATCAATAGAAACAAAATCGCGTACCACTTTTTTGATAATGCCTGAAACTAATTGACCTTGTTTTTCACGGTAAGCTTGAGCTACTTGTGCGCGTTCTGCTTCAGATACTTTCTGAACGATCACTTGTTTCGCTTTTTGCGCCGCAATACGTCCAAATTCAACAGAGTCCATAGCCTCTTCTACGTATTCCCCTTCTTTAATAGAAGGATTACGTTTGAGAGCATCGGCTAATTTCATGCGCGGGATAATGCTGTGTTCTTCTTCATCAATACTGGTTTCATCAAAATCATCGGCAACCACTAACCAGCGTTTAACGGTTTTATAATCGCCTGTTTTACGATTAATCGTAACTTTGACATCCATAGGCTCATGAGCCAATTTTTTAGTCGCCATTTCTAAAGCGGCTTCTAACGCTTTAAAAATAACTTCGCTATCCACACCTTTTTCGTTGGATACTGCTTCAACCACTAATAAAATTTCTTTATTCATAGCGTTTCAACCTCATTTTTCACTTATTACATTCCCTTTCTCAATGAAGGAGAAGGGTATCACAATCTCACCCGTGTCAGCCAAAAGATAAATTTTTTCATCGTCGACTCGCAACAATTTACCTTCCCATTTACGCCTAGCCTCAAGCGTTGTATGCAATCGCAGCTTGAGTCGCTGGCCTAGCTGATTTTCATAGTGCGCCAACAAAAACAAAGGCCGATCTAATCCAGGAGATGAGATTTCTAGCAGATACTGTCCAGGAATTGGATCCTCTCTGTCTAACATCTCACTCACAGCATGACTAACTGCAGAGCAGTCATCTACCGTAATTCCTTGATTTTTATCAATATATATTCTTAAAACCGAATGACTACCTGCGCTCGTCCATTCACATCCTACAAATTCATACCCCATCTTTTCAATCAAAGACGAAAGACTATTTTGTATTTCAGGAGCCACTTTTTTCATTTTAGTCCCACACAAAATAAAAAACCCCGTTCGGGGTTTTTTATTTTAATATTCATTGTTGGTAGCGGGGGCAGGATTTGAACCTACGACCTTCGGGTTATGAGCCCGACGAGCTACCAGACTGCTCCACCCCGCAACGACTGGACGCTATTCTATAGGAAAGTCGTCTTTGCATACAAGCGGAATGTGACAGTTAACTCCTATTAATGTTTATACTTGTTAATAATTTGCTGTAACTGCTCTTGATCTGCTTGTCCCGGGATGAAAGAAATGGAATCCGCTGGCGCACCATTTTTCACATCGGTTTTGGCAATAAAGAGAGCAGGGGTACCCAACAACTGTAAATCTTGACCCAATTTAGTGTTTTGAGCAATTTGATCGCTAATTTGTTTATTATTCATATCTAATTTCGCTTTATCGATATCTAAACCCGCAGTCTTAGCGGAAGCAAAAATCATCGCCTCAGTGATAGGCAACTGTTTGAGCTTCATCATGGCACCATAGTAAGGATAGTACTTGCCTTGAATTTGCGCAGCTAAAGCAATACGGGTAGCTGTTTCAGAGGCCTTACCGCGAATAGGGAATTCGACATACACTACTCGTAAATCAGGGTTTGCTTTAATTAAAGCTTCAATAATAGGCTGCATATTCACGCAATGGGGGCATTGGTAATCAAAGAATTCAACCAAGCTCACCGCGCCTTTTGGATTCCCAATCACTGGATTTCCCGCATTGTGGAATAATTGATCCGCAAATTTAGGCGCTAATTGATGGGTTTTTTCGATAGTTTTCTTCGCTTCATCCATTTGTTTTTGTTGCATAGCCTGTAATGCTTCCACAATCACTTCTGGATTTTTAATAATATAGTCATGGAGCACGCTTTCAATTTTAGCTTTTTCTTCAGGTGAAACTGGAGGTGGGGGTGGTGTTACGGCTGCAACGGGTGCGACTACTGGTGCCGCAGCTGCTACAGGGGTTGGCGCTGCAGGTGTTAAAGCAGCATACACAGCCGCCGCACCGCCTGCCATTAACAAACCCACTAAAATAGTTCCACTGAGCTTACGAATTTTCACTGATACCTTCCTCCATTAAAATATGGTTTTAAATTAGCTTTTGAATCGCCTGGATTCTCATTTTACGAATCTTGTCACCAATCTCTATCCCTGACAATCCTTTTTCTATTTCAATTTTAATATTTTTAGCCGCATTAAAATATTTTTTTAGTAATTCAGTCTTAAGCGTTTCACCCAAACAAATCTCACTGACACTCAAGAACTTATAAAATCGGTCTTCACGCCTAAAGGCATCCACTGATTGCAATAAATCAAGCACCTGTTCGGGTGTTTCAAATATTTGTAAGGTGTTCTGAAAACGAATCACCAACAAAGCCAAATCCCGATATTCGCTGGGGACTCGATAACGATCACAGAACTCACGCAATTCTTTTTCTGAAGCAAGATGCAATAAAATAGCAAAGCGTTCTAAGGGATCATGACTCTTTTGTAATAAATTAATAGTCAGATTTTGCGGGAATAATATTTCTAAAGCGCCACAAGATTTTAAGACTGCAAAAAAATTTTCTGGGGTTTTTTCTGAGAGTGCACGCTCTAATTCTTTCCATACGCGTTCAGCGACTAGCGCATTCACTTCGCCCTTTTTAACCATTTCTTTCATTAACTCTGTGGTTTCAGGAGCAATGGTGAAACCAAAACGTGCGGCAAATCTCGCGATACGCAAAATACGAACTGGATCTTCTACAAAAGCAGGCGAAACATGGCGCAACATTTTATTTTTTAAGTCTTCTTGGCCATTAAAGGGGTCAATAATCTTATCCCCATCTTTAGCCATGGCATTAATGGTTAAATCACGCCGGGCTAGATCTTCTTCCAAAGAAACTTCGGGGGCCGCATTAAAAGTAAATCCTTTATAGCCCAACCCTACTTTGCGTTCGGTTCTGGCTAGTGCGTATTCTTCAGAAGTTTTAGGATGTAAAAAAACCGGAAAATCTTTTCCTACGGGTTTATAGCCTTTGGTCAACATTTCTTCAACCGTTGCCCCAACGACGACCCAATCTTTCTCTTTATGAGGCAAGCCCAATAACTCATCTCGTACCGCACCACCGACTAAATATATTTTCATGATCGACTCGGGTTTAAAAAAAGGCTATTCTGCGTCGATCATAACATACCTAAAAACGTTTGAGGCACACATGACTGCATCAAGAAAAGCATTGGGTCCCTGGATGTTAACCGCCTTGGTTGCGGGAAACATGATTGGGTCTGGAGTTTTTTATCTGCCGACTGAGCTTGCAAGCTACGGCAGTATTAGTATTTTTTCTTGGATTTTTACCTCAATTGGCGCGCTGTTACTTGCGCTCGTCTTTGCAAAGTTAAGCACCATTATGCCAAGAATCGGCGGACCTTATGCGTATTGCCGTGAAGGGTTTGGTGAGTTTGTGGGTTTTCAAATGGCTTACAATTATTGGATTGCATTATGGGTAGGCAATGCGGCAATTGCTGTCGCTCTCTCCGGTTATTTAGGTGTCTTTTTCCCTGCATTAAATAACAGTCATTTATTAAGTTTTGGCGTGAGCGTCAGTTTTGTTTGGATTTTAACTTTAATTAATTGTTTAAATACCCGCTGGGCAGGTATGACTCAGCTCATCACGACTATTTTAAAATTAATCCCCTTATTATTAGTAGGGATTGTAGGATTATTCTTTATTCACCCTTCCCATTTATTAAATGACTTTAATGTCAGCCATCAATCGAATTTATTTGCATTTAGTAGTGCCGCAACCTTAACACTTTGGGCTTTTATAGGATTAGAGTCCGCAACCGTTCCAGCAGAATCGGTGGATAATCCTAAAAAAAATATCCCTCGCGCCACTATAAACGGCACATTAATTGCAGCGTTTGTCTATATCGCAAGTACCGTTGCTATCATGGGTTTAATTCCGATGAGCCAATTAGCGCACTCAACAGCCCCTTTTGCAGACGCCGTTAATTTTATTGTAGGCCCAATCGGAAAATATATTGTGGCAGCAGGTGCTGCCATTTCTTGTTTAGGAACCTTAAACGGCTGGATTTTATTACAAGGCCAAGTTCCACTTGCCGCCTCTCGTGATAATATTTTCCCCGAAAGATTCGCAAAAACTTCTAAACGCGGCATACCCGTTTATGGATTAGTACTCACCAGTATTTTAATTACGTGTTTATTATTTTTAACTTTAGATCGCGGATTGATTGAGCAATTTAAATTTATTACCTTGCTCGCAACCCTTTCTTCTTTAATACCTTATTTATTTACTACGATGGCAGAATTAATTATTTTCAAAAAATATCCGCAAGAATTTAACGGCGAGCGACTGCTTTGGTCTTCTGTGATTGCTGTACTAGCCTGTATTTATTCTTTCTGGTGCATTATGGGATCAGGTCAATCGATTGTTTTTTATGGAAGTTTATTGTTTTTTACCAGTGTACCGGTGTTTGTCATCATGAAGCGCAAAAACGGTGTAATTGCTTAATTATAGGCTATAATTGATTTATACACGCTACCAGGAGAACACAATGAAAATCATTCATTTTTTTATACTTTTACTTTTTTTCTCAATTAATGCTTTTGCTTTAGAAAGCTGTCCAGTATTGAACTGGTCGGGGACTGTAAAAACTATCGGAGCACCTAAAGGGTGGTTTTCTGGACAGGTAGATCCAATAACAGAATGGCAAGCGCTTATTCCAGAAAAATGGACTGTTAGATATCCTAATTATTATCAAAATGGAAAAATTATTTTTTTACTTCCTGGCTTATATCTTTCGCAGGGAAAAACAAATGCAGTTCCGCCTACCATTCTTAAAGATGCTGAACAAACTCATGATGAAGTAAAACTCTTGAAAGATGGCACTATTTCTTGCCACCATTCGGTTAGATGGAATTATGACGCCTATGCTCCCAATTGGTCCGTTCAATTTCCAGAAGTAATCTCAACTCAAAAAACCTCAGCAGGAAAACTTACCCCTATGTCGGGGGCGGAAGTATTTGGCTGGAGGGAATGTTTTGGAGATGATATGGATTGTTTATATTATTGCGAAGCTGGGGGACAACACCCCTGCAACTGGGAATGGAATCAATAAGAAATTTCTTTTAACGCTTGTTCTGCGCATTTTACATCAAAACGTAAATGCGCAGGACTAAGTGTTCCCAAAATAACACTCGTGACTCCTGCTACATTAAAAATAAATTGCATAGCTTTTTGAATATCCTGTTCATGACCGCTCGCCAAAGCTTTTTTGATAAAAACTTTTTTATTTTTTTGTTTCGCGTATTCAATAACAGATTTTTCTTCGGTGTAAGTAGGATTATAAGTCACCATCACAACATCCGCCTGATCAACGGTTAGCTTTCCACCCTCAACAGTCTTAGTCGACATCCCAAAGCTTCTAATATCGCCTTTTTGTTTTAATTTTTCTAAAGTTTCAAACACGCGATCTTCTTCTATAATTTTTTTATCTTCACCATTAGAATGAACTAAAACGATATCTAAATAATTTGTTTTTAAGCGCTGCAAACTTCTTTCAATACTTTTAGTGATACTCTTAGCTGAGAAATCATAATAAGATTTCCCATTTTCAAATTCTTCGCCGGCTTTAGTGCAAATAATCCAAGAGTCTCTGTCTTTTAATAATTTTCCTAAACGTTCTTCACTAGTTCCATAAGCAGGCGCTGTATCTAATAAATTAATACCTAGTTCTTTTGCTGTTTGTAATAATTCTAAAATAACTTTATCACTAGGCAATTCAAATTCTGTTGGATATTTCACGCCTTGGTTGCGGCCAAATTTAACCGTCCCTAAACCAATGCGGCTTAACTCCATCATAACAATTCATCCCAAATGGGTTTTACTACCGCAGGCATAGGCCAGGCGCGTAAAGCACGTACATCACCTACGTGTTTTTCTAAAGGGCCTAGCGCTGCTACTATTTCTTCGCCTAACTTAGGCGCGAGCGCAAATTTAGTAGGCCAAGCAACCATAATGTTTTCTAAGTTTTTTAACACGCAAGAATCCGGACGTTTACCTTCTTCTTGCAGGCCTTCCACGCGATCGACGAAGAAGCTTGCAAATTGTGCTTCCGAAAAATCTATCCAGGGGAATAACACATGTAATTCTTCTTTGGCTATTTGGATTTGACTCGCTTGATCACGCGTCACGCCTTCTTCCGCTAATTGTCCGCCTAAATACCAAATGGCTTGTCTATCTTCAGCAACATGAGTCGTAATTGTAATGCGGGGTGTTGCACTCATACCCAAACAATGGGCATAAAGAGGATGAGACGTTGGGATTTTCATCATGACCATATGTAAAGGTCGGCGCTGCATCGCCACTTCTTTATTTTTCAGTGCATTTAATAAAATTTCATTGCCAGCACCGGCGGTAAAAATATATTTTTGCGCTTTAATAGTAATAGGTTCTAAAGGTTCAGCGCTTACCACCATTTCATCTAATTGTTGTGCGTCATTAAAATGTAATTGTTCAATTCTAAAAGGATCCATTTTAAAAATTAATTCTTGATTGGGTCTTACTAATTCACGAATTAAAGAAGGCATGTCTATGACCATTTCATCTAATTCATATACTTGGCCTTTGAAATCTTCGTTTTGAAAAATCAGGGGGAACTCTTCGCGTTTTAATAATTTGACTTGGCTATTTAAAGTCATGCTGGCTAGAAAGCCGCCGATTTTTCCGCTGAAAGTTCCAGGAGACCAAAGATATTGTTGCTTTGATAATATTTGAACTTTACTTAAATCCACTTCGCCTTGCCCTGCTAAACATTGCTTCCAGCGCTCTGGCATAGTCGAAATAGATTGGGCAGCTGAGGTCATCATGCCTTGTAGAGCATATTTAGTACCGCCATGAATAATACCCTGGGCTTTGCTAGTTTGACCGGCTCCCAAAGCTTCACTTTCTAATAATATCACCGAATAACCTAAAGCTTTTAGGCGATTTAATACCCATAATCCAGCAATGCCACCCCCAACAATCGCAACATCGACATTCACGGTATTTTTCATAAGTTGCCTCAGGGTTAAAAAGAAGGTTAGGTATTTCAAACTATTTTTGCTGGATAATCAATAACCACGTTGCCAAACGGCTTTTTTTTATTTAGTCTGAAATTTATGAATAAAGGATTGTTCTTTGTTATCTTATGTTTAAGTCTAAAAGGGGCGCTTGCTGCTGATAGCTCGCAAATCTCTGTACCCACCACTTCGCCCAAATATGCATCGGCTGTAAATCCACCACCTCCACCTCCACCTTCACAAGTGGTTAATAATGAACAATACGGTCCTTTTCCTATGTGTCCTGCGACCCTTGTTTGTCCGGATATTAATAATAAAATACCCGCGGGAACCACTTTAAATTGCCCAGCCATTTGTACGCTGACTCGCAGTGTAGGCATTGATCCTTCTTCCAATACCATCACCGGAACCGTTGATGCTGTTTGTCCGACAGGTTATGTCGCTATTAATGCTTTTAACATGGGCAAGGTCCCTGGAGCCTATGGTCCCAATGTACCCGCCCAACCAACGGGGGATGAAAATGAAATTATTAATGGGGACCTAGCAACTACGGGTATACCTTTCCCTATTCCATCCATGGCTAGTTATAACAATTATGCAAGCCATCCTAATTTATTTACTTGCACGCTTGATGGAACCCCATACCCAGAACCTCAACAATGCATCACCGGAATAAATCCTCCTCACTCCCAACCACCCAATAATTATCTAATTGCAAGATCCAATAACAGCCCGATAACTGGCCCACTTCAAGTGTTGCCCCAGAGCTCAACTGTCTCTGGCGTAGCACAATACACTTATTGGTTGCAAAATGATCAGACGGCTGTTGCAAACGACCCGGATGGCGTTAATGAATGGTGTGAATACAGCAATTGTGGTGCGAGTACTAGGGCACATGGTTGCTTTTGGGGAGCAGCGGGAACGATGTATTGGTTCCAAGCCGCTTATCAATTTGTACGCTGTACAATTAACTCAGGATTTATTACTACTTCGCAATCAGCGCCCTTATCGGTCACTTGTGCGCGATCACAACCTACTTGGCTCACACCCAACTAATTTAAGGAAGAATGAATGGTTCGGTTAAAATTAAAATTCGCATTCTTACTTCTCTTAACCCAAAGTGTTTTAGCTGATACCCAATCTCTTCCTGCGCCCACTTTTCCTATTTCAAGTTGGCAATCTTATATGGGTTATTTATCTGCAGTCGATCTTAAAGGAAATCATCTTTATCATTGTTGGTTAGGTAGCGCGGAAAATGATACTGACATGAAAGCTTATACCGTTTCGTTTTGCGGTAAAGATGGGGCGAGTTATATGCAGACTTATGATTTAGACCATCCAGTTTATGATCCTACGCTTGAATATGTTTTTCCCAATCCTTATCCCAATCCCACCAATATTCCCAATAATCATGCGTCGATGATTAATGGCAATGTTGCGGGTTGGATCGCTAATACGACTTCAGTTCGTTATGGTCTAAGGACAACGAATTGTTTTTCATCTGCAGATTGCAAAAGCGAACCTACCTCCTGCGGCACGCTTGCCGATAAGCGAAATTATTCTTGGGATTATGCTTACATGAAATGCAAATTGATTGCAGGAGCCGTTGCGAATGCACAAGCCATTGCTGCGGCAGCTTTAGCTGCTGCGGAAGCTGCGAAAGCCGCCGGTAAAACTCCTGATGAAGCAAAAGCAGATGCAGATGCAGCAGCGCTTGCTGCAGGGGCGA
>Ga0207134_1176_pt1 | contig 16398 bp, 15 predicted proteins | sample Alteio_BWMinHeat_12_FD_153527 | JGI IMG/M metagenome (GOLD analysis project Ga0207134, IMG submission 153527) | Enriched cells from forest soil in Barre Woods Harvard Forest LTER site, Petersham, Massachusetts, United States -... | ecosystem: Environmental > Terrestrial > Soil > Temperate forest >... | reverse complement strand
ACCCCGATTATTTTGTTGAAAAATCTTTCAGAAAAAAATCAGGCAAGCTACGTGGTGCTGTAATGCTGGCAGGCCCTATGTTGGCACGTTTCAAAAAAGCACATATCCCTCAGCCGGGAGGCGACAAAATTGGTCGCCGCAGGTTGGATACCCATATTCTCGGGTTTGAAAAAATGGGTGTCAATTTTCATTACGATACTGATGAATATCTGTTCACATTGGATGGTAGTGCCATGAGAGGCGGTACTATCCTGATGGAAGAACCATCTGTTACTGGTACCGCCAACCTCTTGATGGCGGCTGTACTGGCACCGGGGGTAACTACGATCTATAATGCTGCCTGCGAACCTTATGTACAGCAATTGTGCCGTATGCTCAATAGCATGGGTGCACACATCACAGGTATCAGTTCTAACCTGCTAACTATTGAAGGTGTTGATAAACTAAGTGGTTGCGAGCACCGTATGTTGGCAGACATGATAGAAGTTGGTTCTTTTATAGGTTTGGCGGCAATGACACAAAGCGATATCACTATAAAAAATGCTGATGTGCAACATCTTGGTATCATACCTGATGTGTTTCAGCGGCTGGGTATACAACTTAATATTCAGGGCGATGATATTCATGTTCCTGCACAAGATCATTACCGCATACACAAATTCATAGATGGCTCTATACTCACCATATACGATCATCCATGGCCCGGTTTCACACCTGATCTGCTGAGCATCATTCTGGTAGTTGCAACGCAGGCTAAAGGCACTGTATTAGTACACCAGAAAATGTTCGAGACACGCTTGTTCTTTGTCGATAAACTGATCGACATGGGCGCACAGATCGTACTTTGCGACCCACACCGTGCAGTAGTTATAGGTCATGACAGGCAACAACCATTACGTGGACTGGATATGGTCTCTCCTGATATACGGGCAGGTGTTGCATTACTTATTGCAGCCCTCTCTGCACAAGGCAAGAGCACTATCCAAAACATTCAACAGATAGACCGTGGTTATGAACGTATTGACGAGCGCCTCAATGCCTTAGGTGCAGATATCAGGAGGGTTTAACCTAATCAATAAATTTTTTGAAGATCACAATAGCGTTGTGTCCGCCAAATCCAAAGGTGTCACTCATGCCTATTGTTACCTTCTTTTTCTCTGCTTTATTTACTACTACCTGGATGTTAGCAGGTATAGATTCATCCAGTTCCGTAACATTTATGGTAGGAGGTATAATACCCTCTCTTATGGCATTAACAGTAGCTATTGCTTCAATAGCACCGGCACCACCCAACAAATGTCCTGTCATTGATTTAGTAGCGCTTACTGTTAATGTATGATCTGATCCCTTCAAGAGATTGGTCAAGGCAATTACCTCACTAGGATCTCCCACAGGTGTAGATGTGGCATGCACATTCACATAATCAATATCATTCACACTGATACCTGCATCCTCTATGGCAAGTTTCATTGCTCTGTATGCACCTTCTCCTTCAGGATGTGTAGCCGAGATATGGTATGCATCTGAGGTCATAGCAGCACCGATCACTTCAGCCAATATATTGGCACCACGTGCTTTTGCATGTTCATAAGATTCCAATATCAATGCAGCTCCACCTTCTCCAAGCACAAAACCATCCCTGTTCTTGTCAAAAGGACGTGATGCCTGTTCAGGTGCATCGTTCCTTGTAGACATAGCCTTCATGGAACCAAATCCACCAACAGAAGCATGCGTCACGGGAGCTTCAGAACCCCCTGTCACTATAACATCTGCCTTACCCCATTTTATATAATTAAAAGCATCCATGATTGCACCATTAGATGCAGCACATGCAGCTACTGTGGAATAATTGATGCCTTTCAGTCCATACTTTATGGCAATAAGTCCTGAAGCTATATTGACGATCATTTTGGGTATCAGGAATGGATTGAACCTTGGGGTTCCGTCACCTTTTGCAAATTCTGTTACCTGTTCTTCCAGCGTACCAATACCACCATTACCGGAAGCCCAGATCACGCCGGCTCTTTCTTTATTGAAATCTGTATCCAACAATCCCGATTGTTTCAATGCCTCTGCAGCACTTATCAAAGCATACTGTGTAAATAGGTCGTATTTCCTTGCTTCTCCTTTTTCAAAATGAGCAGAAGAATCATAATTCTTTACCTCACAGGCAAATGTTGTTTTAAATTTAGAAGCATCAAACCTGGTAATAGTGGCAGCGCCACTTTTGCCTTGTATCAGGCCTTCCCAAAATTCCGGCACATTGTTTCCCAATGGATTAATCGTGCCCATTCCTGTAATGACTACTCGTTTCATATAGTATACTTAAGTAAATTAGTGTTAAACAATCTCATTTCTGTGTAAGGTCCTTTATTACTGCATCTCTTATTGTTACAAACTCATTGTTATGTGAAATGCGCTCCAGTTGCAGTGCTGCCAATAAATTAGAAACAACCAGCAAGGCTTTTGTTTTGGCGTCTTCTGAGAAATTGAACTCTTTTTTCTTTCTCCCTTCTTTCAATATCTCCGTTACAGTATCAGCAATACTATCCACAACTATCTTCAATTCTTTTTGCAATGCTGTTTCTTTAGTAGAACAAGATGAAGCCAATGCGCCGATCAGGCATATACGTCCATGTTTATAACTATCTACATATACCTTTATAAAGGTCTTTAGTTTTTCTAAAGCAGTTTTATCTTGATATTCCTTCTTTAATTCTTCAATTTTTATCCCGGTAATTTTTAATATAGCTATACCCAGGTCTGATTTTTTAGGGAAATAATAATGGACTGCTGCATTCTTTATACCTAATGACGCAGAGATATCATGATAGCTGAACCCATCATAACCTTGCTCCCGAATAAGGGTCTCTCCAAGCTTCAATATTTTTTCTCTGGTATCAGTCATAACACAAACTTACATACTAGTAAGTAAACAGACAAATATTCCTAAACAAAAAAGCTATTTCAACAGAAATAGCTTTAAAAAACTTATAACTGGTCAACCATTCAACTTATTAACCTGTCAACTTATCAACCTACTTCATCACCTTCTCAGGCACAACAATAGGCATGCCTTTGATATCTTTTATCTTTCCGAAACCACCCAACACATTACGTAGATTGTGATAGCCTTCACGTTTTAATATAGATGCAGCAATTACAGAACGATAACCGCCGGCACAATGTACATACAGGTTATGTGTATCATCTATCATAGCTATTTGTAATGGATCCATTAACGTGTTCAAAGGCACATTTACAGCACCTTTCACATGCCCACCCTCAAACTCAGTTTCTTTGCGAACATCAATTACTTCCAGCCTGCTATCATGTGGTATATCCATTGCCAGTTCTTCAGGCTCAATATCAATGACCATATCTATACGCTCACCGGCATCCAGCCAGCCTTCAAAACCACCTTCAAGATAGCCTTGTACATTATCAATTCCCACACGTGCCAGGCGTACTGCACTTTCTTTTTCTTTACCTATTTCTGTTACCAGTATCAAAGCTTGTTTCAATGGCAACAAACTACCCGCAAATTCTGCAAAACGCCCTTCAAGACCAATACTTAATGATCCGGGTACAAAACCCTGTGTAAATACATTGGCATTGCGCGTATCTAATATCCAGGCACCATCTTTTACTTTCTGTTTGAATGTTGCTATTGATAATGGCTGTAATGCTCTTTCCATTACCTCATCCATAGCATCATAACCTTCTTTGTTGATTTTAGCATTTAATGGGAAATAAGCAGGAGGGGTATTCAAGCCTGTTGTTACTACTTTAATGAATTCATCCTTTGTCATATCCTGCATGGCATAATTGGTTGCTTTTTGTGCACCAATTGTACTGAAGGTTTCAGGGCCCAGGCTTTTACCACAAGATGATCCCGGACCATGAGCAGGGTAAAGAATGATATTATCTGCAAGCGGTTTGATCTTTTTTGTCAATGAGTCATACATCATACCTGCAAGATCTTCTTTGCTCATGTCACCACTAAAAAGATCAGGCCTACCAACATCCCCCACAAACAAAGTATCTCCCGTAAAAACGCTATATGGATTACCATCCTCATCATGTAGTAAATAACAGGTACTTTCCAATGTATGACCGGGAGTATGTAATACTTTGATCTTTAGTTTACCTATGTTGAATACCTCACCATCTGAAGCCATGTGTATTTTAAAACCCGCTTGGGTCTCAGGACCATACACTATAGGTGCACCTGTTTTTTTAGCAAGCTCCAAATGGCCACTCACAAAATCAGCATGAAAATGGGTCTCAAAAATGTATTTGATCTTAACGCCCTGTTCTTCAGCCATTTTTAAATAAGTATCCACATCACGCAAGGGGTCAATCACTGCCGCTTCACCCTCACTGGCTATAAAATATGCCGCTTCACTCAGGCAGCCTGTATATAATTGCTGTACAAACATATCTCAATTAAAAATTTGATAAATGCAAAGGTCTGCAATTTGCTTCAATTATTGAAAAATATGCACATCTATAATATTTATATTATCCCCCTCTTTCACTACAAATCAGCATTTTATGATACCATTTACAATTTTACAAACAAAATAAAGGGGTATAACTATATATTATTAGCTATACCCCTTATCAACTATTCAACAAATCAATCTATTTAGTTAAAATTTAACAGTAATCCCGCCAAAAAAATGGAAACCTGCCTGTGGAAAGTAATGGTTCTGTGTTACCAAAGATTGGTTTGAAAGGTACGCATAGGTCCAACCATTGGTGTTATATTTTGCATTGAGTATGTTATTCATCATCAGGCTAAAACCTAATTCCTTAAATGGTTTAGTTTTTATAGAATAACGCAACAACAAATTGCAATAATTATAGGCGTCTATAGCCCTTGCATTATTTGAAGTATTATCAAGATATTGTTTACCCACATATTTTTCAGAGATACCGATCTCAAATGTTTTTCCTTTGGGATAATTATAGAATGGGGCAAATGTAACTGTACCAGTCGCTACTACGTTAGGCGCAAAAGCAATATCAGTATTACTATGATTCACAGTATTCTGTCCTCCATTATCCCAATTGTCAAGGTACTCAATAAAGCTTCCGATCTTATTTTGAGAGAAGGTAGCATTGGCACTTATGTTTACCCAATCAGTTGGTTTTACAGCACCTATCAGCTCAATACCTGCCCGGTAACTTTTAGAAACATTGGTTTGAGTATAAGCACCCACATCGTTTATCTGCCCTGTTAGTACCAGTTGGTTGTTATAACGCATATAGTACAAATTGGCATTGGCACTCCATTTTCTTTTATTTATTTCATATCCGGCCTCAATATCATAAAGCTTTTCAGCCTTAGGTTGATGTTGAACATCTACTTCAAAATCCGCACTGTTGGGCTCCCTGTTTGCTACAGCTACAGATGCATATAACTTTTGTTTTTCACTGGCTGTATTGCGCATCAAATAGGTAAGTCCGGCTTTGGGATTGAAGAAGAAATAAGTAGCAGAAGGTTTCAGATCCGGATGATCCTGGAAGCCATTTATAAAAAAACTAACAGACCTTACCTGAGCATCGCCAAACAAAATAAGTTTGTCTCCAACTTTCTGCTGCAGCTTCATATACACATTGAAATCATTTTTCTGCGCATCATGATTATACCATTTATAATCATCTGGAGAACCGCCATTAGCTGTCCACTTAACTATGCCATAATGCTGGTTATCAAATTGAGTCCATCCACCACCAAAAACGAATTGGGTCTTATTCCTTTCATACAATAAAGAGAATACATAGCCATAGTAATAATTGTCGAGCCAAAGCTGCCTGATAAGGCCTGTAGCATTCGTATCTTTTTCCGGCTGTGCCGCTAATCCATAATTGCTAAGTAACTCCCCTTGTTTATATTCTTCATAATATCCCTTTCCTCTTGTCATAAACAAACCAACATGTGCTGTCAGATAAGGAGAGAATTTGTGGTCGCCAAATAATTGATAATAGTCTTGCTGATAATTATCCGTTTGGTTCTTATAGTACGTACTATCTGGTTTCAAGCCAAGATCATTATAGGTTCTGTTTGTTTTCAGAGAATCCTGAAGCACCCCATCCCATGCTTGTCCGGTTTTTTCTATGCCGGTCATTACCATAAAATGTAGCCAGGTATTTTCGTTTGCTTTCCACCCTGCGGTAAACTGCATAGATTTCAGGTCAGAACTACCTCTTTGTATATAACCGTCTGAATTGAGCTTTGACAGGCGCACGTCAAACTGCCATCCACCTTTCAACATACCGGTTCCGGCAAGTAAGGTATTCTTTAAAGTATTAAAGGAGCCTGCACTACTATTCAAAATAACTCCTGCACTGTCAAATTGTTGCAGATTGTTCAGGCTAATGGTAGCACCAAAAGCACCGGCACCGTTAGTTGAGGTGCCCACCCCACGCTGTATCTGTATAGAGCTGGTAGATGACGCTATGTCCGGAAAATCTACAAAATAAGTTCCTTGTTCTTCCGGATCATTCACGGGTATACCATTCATGGTTACATTTATCCTTGTTGCGTCTGTACCACGAATACGTAATCCAGTGTAACCGACACCACCACCGGCATCTGATGTCGTTACTGCCGATGGCGTGTATTGTAATAGAATAGGAAGGTCTTGCCCAAGGTTTTGTTTTTCGATGTCTTTTTTCGTGACATCCGTTTTAGCGAATGGTGCATCAGATCCTGCTCTTAATGCCCTCACCTCAACCGGCTGTAATTGATGTTCTTTATGAACAGTGTCTTTCACTATTGTTTGTGCATGTGCACAGATACTACTTGCAATAAATGCAAATGCTATTAGTTGATACCGCATACAATTATACTTTGTGTGTTTTATATGCGGGATACGCTATAACATGACTACAGGTACAATAACAAACAAATTAGAATGCAGTACTTCATCTTATTTTGCTCATCATTAAATACCTAAGATCGGAAATCCTATTTCCCTAACCGGCATTACCCGGTCCAGGTTCATTGGGTATGATCTCAGCCCTGTGTTATAAGGCACCCCGTAAGTGACTGCAAAGATATAAAAGCTTTGGGAAATTGGAAGAAAGATTTGAATTCTTACAAATTCAAACGAAAAATCAACAATAATAAACCAGGTAATTTGAATGAAAACCTATCAACCTAATCTATCGCTTCGTACTTTTTAATGTACAATTCTATGTCCTTATTATCGCGTGTAATGTAGGCTGTTTTTTCACCAAAAAGGTTCATTACATATTCGTCACTCAACTTTTGAGTTAATGTGCAGCGTATGATGTAGATACCAGCTTCAACATTATTTGCAAGGAAGCTTGGGATATCACTTTCTCCTGTTTTTCTGGCAGTTACCAGTGCTTTGCCATTCACACTATGCATCGTAACCACCGCTTTATCAAACCCGGCTTTTATGATCTCCATTCTCTCTTCTTCAAATAGACCACTAATATCCAGTTTCAACTCTATCATCACATTATCTATCACCGTATCAGACTTATCATTACCATAACCTGCAGTTTCTGTCATGTATTCCGGTTGTGGTACAGGCATCGATCTTCTTTCTTCTGTTTCAGCATGTATATCTCTTACTGGTTGTAACTTCATTGCAGGTTTTTGAGTTGACTCGTGATCTACAATAATATTTTCAGGCAATAACAGATCTTTGAATCTTTCCAGCATATTCATCATCCTGCCAGAGAAAAGACCTGTAACAAAAGAGAATACCATCATTCCCTCATTTGTATTCACTTCAATTACATTCCTATGTTTGATATAATTATAGCACAATACAATAACTATTGTACAGAATGGTGCGTAGAAAAGTTTAGCTACCTGGTAAAGTATCTCATTGATGCTTAAATAAGAGTCAGCTTTTGAGCTTGTTCTTGCAGATGCTCCTATTGTAAACAATATGCTACATATAACACCTATTATAGACCAAAACACCATTTCCACATATATAAAAGAACCGGTGAGCCAGAAATATGATTTTACTTTCAGCTTCAGGTTTACAAGGTAAGCACCTACTTCCTGTGCACTAAAAGACCCAATATATTCTTTAATGATAGCTATCTGGTCAGGTTTAATACTATTATCAAACTCGCTCCTTATATACAACATAGCCTTGTTTACCCTGCAGCTATCATCACACCTGTTCGAGTATGTAATGTACCTGGTTACCGAAACTGGTTGTGCACTAGTTGTTACATTCTTTCCTGCTGAATCTTTTTTTGTATTGAGTGTATCGTAAGTGGTAATGATATTCTCTTCGTGAGTTTCATCTTTGGCATACAGTATCCTGTTTATCTCCTGTATTTGTGCAGGATTAAATTTCAGGTTCATATAGCCGCTATGTACAGCTTCAGTATGTGCAAACAAGTAAACACCTATCCATATTATAAGAAATACAGAAAGTGAAGCAAACAATTTGCGTGCTGTCCAATATCCCCCTTGGGAAGGTACAGGCATATTCTTGTCGAGCTTGTCGGATGTCGCGTTTTTTACAGTCATTTTATTGTCCTAGAGCTCTCAATTATCTCTAACCTATATGTAGGAAAAACAGGGAAAGAATAGTTGTAATTCTTTGCAGCCTTTATATGATTGTGTGAAATTAAACCACAACTCGCAGCTAGGCAAATGATGTATTTGAAAAATAATAATTAATTTAGGTTGCAGCCACACATTATTTTATAAATTCTCCTACTAACTGTTATTCTTTGATCAGATTTTCTTTAACCTCTTTCCTATCGATCTCAAAAACAAAACCTTCTGAAACACTTATAGGACAATGGTTTTAATAATTTATATCTATATTTCTGTATTCATTTTTATAGCCAAGCATCATACACTGATAAAATAGTTATACATATAAATATATCGTTATTTTATTGTGTGTTAATGTAGGGTTAACGCATTGATGCTCATGTAATTTAGACAAAACAGCAGGCTAGAGAGCCCGCTGTCACACTCAAATGAGTTGTTGGTTTCTTAAAGCAAGTAGGAGGTTATCTCCTGTGATGTTGTACAAAAAACTGGTTCATAAGAATATGAGGGGCTTGCACAACACAAATTTACACAGACCTTTTGGCTTAAAAAATCCTAATTATACAGCTCTGAGTTTTCGCTTTTTATAATGTCTCTTCTTTTTTCTCCTGTTCCGGAGGTGGCAGTGGTGGTAATTTTTCTTTTTGTTCTTCTCCTATTAATATCGCCCAGGGCTTTAATTCTTCCACGCGCTCACTGATGATCTTTATAATGGCTGTAAGTGGTATGAAAAGGAACATACCCGATATACCCCATAACAGATTGCCTGCTACTACAGCTATTAGTGTAATGAATGGGTTCATTTTTACCCTGCCACCCACTATGCGTGGCATTAGAATATTGGCATCCAGGAAATGTATACCGATCATTACTCCGCCAACTATCAGCGCCTCATTACCGGTGGTGTTAGCAAATGTGATGATCATACAGATGATAGTTGCAGTATAGATACCAAGGTAGGGTACTATATTGAGTACTGATGCCAGCAAAGCCATAAGCAAGGCATATTTTAATCCCAGCACTAAAAAGACCACACTATTCACTACCAGCAAAATAGACATCTCTGTTAGCAGACCTATCATATAGCTGTTGATAACCGTACGGGTCTGCATAACCACTTGCCCTACCTGGTCGCGATCATGAGGATGGAAAAGGCTTTGCAGAAAACTCGTCAGCATCTTGCGGTAATAGAGTATGAAGAATGCATAGAACACTACAAACACCCCCCATATCAGAAATTCCATAACACCAAGGAATGTACTACCTATAGACGCTGCTACGTTATTTAAAATACTTGATGTGGATTTATTGATATAATCCAATTGCTGTGCACGGTTCACATGGTATTTTTTGGATATCCAATGTTGCAGCTCAGTGGTCACTTCATTAATACGCGCCTGCAACTTAGGTATATCACCTGCAAAATCTGCTATTTGTATGCTGAACAAATACACCAGCAATGCAAACGAGAGGAAAAATAATAGAATAGCCAGAAATATAGATAGCCCTCTACCCATATGCCATTTCTCAAACCTGCGAACCAATGGGTATAACAAAAGCGCTACGAGTAAGCCAAAGAAAAGTGGGATAAAAATGCTCCTACCTACAGACAATAAGACCAACACAAGGCCAATGGCTATCAATATTAAAGCCAGCCTGGCGTAAAATGGCAATTTTATCTGATCCATATTACTATCAAACCTAATAGAATTATGCCACAGTGCAAAAACTGTTTAAAATAAATTCAGGGGCTTAACCCTTTCCCACCTTTATTTTGTCTTATTTTGTTTTTGGTATGGCGCTGAAACGTTTTTTTCAGAAGGGGTTGATAGAGGCAGGATGCGATGAGGCCGGCAGGGGTTGTCTTGCAGGACCCGTATTTGCAGCCGCTGTTATTTTGCCGCCAAAGTTCTCTCACCTACTGCTTAACGATAGTAAACAAGTAGCAGAAGCCGATCGCGAAACACTTCGGCCGATTATTGAAAGCAAAGCGATAGCATGGGCTGTTGCTATGATAGATCACGAAGAGATAGACCGCATCAATATTGTGAAAGCATCTTTTAAAGCCATGCACCTGGCCATTGATCAACTCACCACCCGCCCCGACCTGTTGCTGATAGATGGGCATATTTTTTCTCCTTATTTTGGTATTGTGCATCAATGTGTGGTTGGTGGCGATGGCAAATATGCAGCTATTGCAGCGGCCAGTATACTTGCAAAAACACACCGCGACGAATATATGTTGCAACTACACAACCAATATCCCCAATACGGCTGGAACGAGAACAAAGCCTACGGAACTGCTCACCACCGCAACATGATCAAAGAGCATGGCCTGTCTCCTTATCATCGCAAGACTTTTGGTATTTGTAAAATAACAGAACCGGGATCGTACAACAAAGAAAAACAACCCGGATCCCAAATCCCTAATTCCTAATTTCCTTTCTGTTTATGAAACGGATCTTGCCCATAATCGTTATATCCCAGTTCTTTTGTACCTCGCTGTGGTTTGCGGGTAATGCTGTTATTGCATATATCATTAAGCAGTTTCATGTTGACGCAAGTTATGTAGCGCACCTAACCAGTGCTGTACAATTTGGTTTTATAATAGGCACCCTCATCTTTGCCATACTTAGTATTGCCGACAGGTTCTCACCATCCCGGGTATTTTTTGTGAGTGCTGTTATTGCTGCTCTTATCAACCTCGGCATCATTCTTAAAGGGATCAATACCACCGAATTGATCTTACTCAGATTCTTCACGGGCTTTTTTCTTGCAGGTATATATCCCATTGGTATGAAGATAGCCTCAGATCATTATCAGCAGGGGCTTGGCAGGTCATTAGGTTTTCTGGTGGGCGCATTAGTTCTGGGTACTGCATTCCCACATCTGCTAAAAACCTTTACCAATACGCTGCCTTTCAATTATGTCATCTATGCAACTTCTTTGCTGGGTGCGCTTGGCGGGCTTGCTATGCTTTTACTGGTACCCGATGGGCCATATAGAAAAGCCAGTCAACAACTGAACCTTATTGCTTTTCTGAACGGCTTTAAGAACAAAGCGCTGCGCACAGCTGCTTTCGGATATTTCGGGCATATGTGGGAGCTATATGCATTTTGGGTGTTTGTGCCTATCATGTTATCCAATTATAATGCACATTATCCCGCTGCCGACCTTAATGTACCCCTGCTATCGTTTCTAATAATTGCTGCGGGTAGTATTGCCTGTGTTATTGGCGGACTGGCATCACAACGTTTTGGTGTTAAACCTACCGCAACATTTGCCTTATTACTGTCTTGCATTTGTTGTATCATTTCGCCACTGTTACTATTCAACGGTTCGCAAATGGTGCTTATTTGTTTCTTAGTTATATGGAGCATGGCTGCTATTGCCGATTCACCTTTATTCTCAACCCTTATTGCCAAGAACGCACCCGAGGCGTTTAAAGGTAGCTCTCTGACCATAGTCAATTGCATAGGGTTCTCTATTACCATTCTCAGTATCCAGTTGATCCATCTATTGATGGACGCAACAAACAGCCGGTACATTTTTATGCTGCTGTCTATTGGGCCTGTACTGGGTTTAATTGCATTAGTGAGAAACAGGGCAATAGCTGAATAAAGCCCACCGTGCGCTAAATACTTACACAACTAATTCCCAATTACAAATTCCTAATTCCAATTCGCCACCAATACCTAACAATTAAACTGCCTTAAATGATGGTCAAAATGTTTGTAAGCAAGATATCCAACCTCTTCCTCGCTCATTTTACCAAAAAAACTATGAACAAAACCGGGGTTTGAAACATGTTCGTGTTCCTGTAGCAGCGCTATCAATTTTGCTTTTTCAGCAGCAACATCACCATCTTTTTTTATATACCTGATACTGAATTCAGGAATGGTGGGTGTATTTCTTTGCAAAGGTCTGTCGTCTTTTATAAAAGCCCTAAGGGCCAGTCTGCCAATAAAACGGCCAATGAAACTGCGCTTATATTGTTTCCTGCCCAGTATCCATTCCTCCCATAGGGTGCAGTGTTTCAGCATCTGGTATACATTCATTTTACCCCATTGTGCAGTGCTGTGTTCATTTATATTATTGATACGCACTATCAATGCATCTCTGGTTGCTTTGTCAAATATCGTTTTCATATCTCTTGTTTATACAAGCTGTGCAAGCGAGAACCAGTTACCCGAATCATCTTTGAATATCGCCTCTGTACCATAAAATTCTTTCTTGGGTATTTTGGTAAATTCCACGCCTTTTGCTTTCATCTCTTCGTAGGTGGCGTAGATATCATTGCAGGTAAAAAGCCCAACGCCAAAACTCCCTTTTTCTACCAGCGATGTAAGCGCTTTTACGGTCTCTTCTGCATGCAGGCCCCTGCTTACAGGAGATAAGATGATCTCAAACCCCGGCTGCTCCGGCGGACTAACCGTAAGCCAGCGGTCATTACCCGGCATGGGCAGGTCTGTTACTACTTTAAAACCGAGCTTGTTGGTGTAGAAATCGTAAGCACGTGCCTGGTCTAGTACATACACCGTTACGTGTGTCATTTTGGTTATCATGTCTTTGGGGATGTTTTGTTGAGGCAAAGAACAGATAAATATTAAAAAGCCACTTCTCTAAAATTGCTATTTTTTTATCCAGCCATTATTTTCTGCAAAACAACCCGGCACAAAACTTAATGGCTTACGCGCCATTTCTGCTTTTAGTTGTTGTTGCTCAAGCAAATAGGCCGAAGGGGTTTTACCAACCGTCCGCCTAAACAGACCGCTGAAAGAACTCAGACTCTCAAAGCCAACAGCATAGCAAACATCAGACACAGGCAGGCCAGACTTTAATAGATCCATAGCCTTCTCAATTCTTACAAATATCAGGTACTGATGTGGTGTTTTTCGGTAAATAGATTTGAACATCCTGATGAAATGGAACTTCGAGAAATAGGCCTCATCTGCAATATTGTCAAGGTCTATACTATCAGCATAGTGCGCATCTATGAACAGCTTTGCCTGCACAAGCCTACGGTATAAATAGATCCTTGGATATTGTTCCTGTATCATTTTATATTGCTATGATCTTGACTATCATACAAACAAACCCAATATTACGTTTTGTTACTTATATATGCATCATCAAGGCAGTCATCCCGCTTTTGAGCGGGATCTCCTGAGCATTTGCAACTAGCTCAATCAAAGAATTTTCACTTTTCAAAAACAATCAAACCTGTCACCCAGAACTTGTCGAAGGGTTTCAAATGGGGTTTCTAAAGCTTCGTGTATTATCAGTAGCATATCCGTCGGTACCGCTTTTCGCGGTCAGACGGATATACATTTAGTGACTGTTACACCACTTTATAGTATCTTAATTATTGTTTAAGTCTGCTTTAAACCCCCTATAAGGTAGTATCTCACGAATATTATGCGACTTCAGCCATTGGCGGAATTTTTCTATATCATCCGGCTTGTATTGTATCACTTCTATACGCCGTAGCGAGATAATAAATACATCCATACTAACCAAAAATGCAGTTACCTCCTGTGCTGTGTAGGCAAAGCCTTCGTAAGTGTTTTTTGTTTTCATGATATTATTATTTTCATTAGTTATCATATACGATAACCACAAAAATATAAAATTTCGAAAACTTAGTTATCAAATTTGATAACTTTATGAACGAAAAAGTGTTGTTGAGCAAAATTGGTGCGCGTATAAAGGAATTGAGGAGCGAGAAAGGTATGTCTCAACAAGAACTGGCTGCGGCTCTTGACTATGAAAAGTCAAACATGTCGCGTCTTGAATCGGGGAAAATCAATCCACGTATTGGGACTTTGTATAAAGTTGCTAGTGTTTTGAAAGTTTCTTTGAAGGAGTTAGTGGATATAAAATGAAAAATATACTTGGGAACCTAAAATACCGTATAAATACTGTACTTTTTTAAAATAGATACATATAAGTTTGTGTGAATAAAATTTTTATAGAAATATGGATCTAGCAAAAAAATTAGACCCTGTTAATGAAAAGGAAATGTCTGAAACAAGTAAAACAATGACTAGAGAAAAAGTCGAAAATACTTTAACAGATGAAATTATAATTGGCATATGTTCTCCAATTGGTTCTTTAAAAGAACAAGTAGTGGAAGATCTTAAAAACATTTTAATTGAAGAATATGGCTATGATGTAAAAGTTATAAAAATCAGTGATTTTATTGAAAAATATTCTCCCTCATTCGCAAGCGAACAACCAGGTGAAACAAAAGGTTTTACAAGTTTGATGAATAAAATAAATGGCGGGGATCAATTAAGAAAAAAACACAACCCAGCATGCCTTGTCGAATTAGCAATACATGAAATTAATGTTGAAAGGCTTAGAGGTGATAACGTTGGGGATATTAAAAATACTGAAGATTTAAAAAGTAGAAGAATTTGTTACATTTTTGATTCTTTAAAAAATAAGGAGGAATTATATTTATTAAGGTCTGTTTATAAAGATATCTTTTATCAGTTTAGTATTTTCTCACCAGAAAATGTAAGATCAAATAATTTACGAGAAAAACACAAACTATCAGACCCTGAAATAACAGGGCTGATGGATACAGATGAGTATGAAAACAATACTCATGGACAAAATGTTAGAGACACATTTATCGACGCTGATTTTTTTGTTAGAGTTACCAATAAAAATATTAAAGGTACAAGAAAGAAAATCGAACGATATTTACATTTAATATTTGAAAGCTCAATTATCACTCCTAATCCAGATGAAATTGCAATGTATGAAGCAAAATCAGCTGCTGGTAATTCAGCTTGTTTATCACGTCAAGTAGGGGCTGCAATAACGAACGAGAAAGGCGAAATTATTTCTAGAGGGTGGAATGATGTACCCAAGTTCGGAGGAAATTTATATAAAGATATTGATTCGCCAAATCATAGATGTTTGCATATCGGCTATTGTAGCAATGATAGAACAAAAGATAAGCTAACAGAAAATATTATTGAAATGATTTTGAAAGATGAATCGTTCAAAGAAATGTTTACCAAAAAACAAGAAGACGGTACCTATTTTATACAAAAGCTAAATGAAAAAATCAGGAAGTCAACGAAAATTAAAGATTTAATTGAATTTTCAAGATCAGTACATGCTGAAATGCATGCTATAATCATCGGAAGCCAATTAGCTGGGAATAAAATGGTAGGTGGTAAATTATTCTGTACAACATACCCTTGTCACAATTGTGGAAGACATATAGTTGTGGCAGGAATAAAAGAAATATATTACATCGAACCTTATGTAAAAAGCCTATGCTTAGAACTACATTCTGACGCTATAACAGAAGATGAAGAATCCATTGATAAGGTTAGAATATTAATGTACGATGGGGTAGCCCCAAGAAGATTTATGGAGTTTTTCATAATGAAATCACAAAGAAAAGATGGCAATGGTATTCTACAACCGATTGTATTAGAAACGATTCACCCAAAATCCAGGTTAACTCTTCAAGCTTTATCGACATTAGAGGCTCAGGCCTTACATTCTTTAAAATCTACTGGACTTATCGAATAATAATATTTTTATTTTTGCAAACTCTTATTAACTTTGCTTAGCGATGGGGAAGACTAAAAACAATAATATTGATTCAATAGTTAGTCAATTAAAAATTGAGTTTGATTCCTATGAAAAAATAGAATTGCAACAAAATGAAATATTAAACAAAAACATCCCAGAAAAAAACAATGCAATTCTCATCAACTTACATGAGTATTCTAAGAAAGTAATTACAGAAGAAATACTGAAAAAAACTAAATGCTTTTAATATATCAACTCCACATTGGAGG
>Ga0207134_1022_pt1 | contig 16439 bp, 14 predicted proteins | sample Alteio_BWMinHeat_12_FD_153527 | JGI IMG/M metagenome (GOLD analysis project Ga0207134, IMG submission 153527) | Enriched cells from forest soil in Barre Woods Harvard Forest LTER site, Petersham, Massachusetts, United States -... | ecosystem: Environmental > Terrestrial > Soil > Temperate forest >... | reverse complement strand
TGTTCTAGCTCTACTTCCTGAGGCAGAACTGGTCCCCGCGATCGAAAAGGATTGGTCGTGATCGCCAATGGTAACCGGGCGGAAACACTTCCACGCATCCTTGCGGGAGAATCCGAAGGGACTGTTTTTCTGCCGTCCAACCGAATGAAGGGCAAACGCCGCTGGCTTGCCTACGCGGCCGGGGTCCGCGGCCGCGTCGTCGTTGACGCGGGCGCGCAGCGCGCCATAACGTGCGGCAAGGCCAGTTTGCTCTCATCGGGTGTCATTCGCGTTGAAAAACCATTTGGGCCGATGGACGTAGTAAGCATCGCCAACGTCGACGGCAAAGAATTTGCCCGAGGGATTGCCAACTGCGCCAGCGAGGCGGCAGCGACGGCCCGCGTCCTCTTTACCCGCGACAACATTGTTCTCATGGAGCGCGAAGCATGAGCGATACGTCTTCAACGGCACCATTCGCGGACGTCGCTTCCATTGCTCACTCTGCGCGGAAGGCGTCCCGAAAGCTTGGACTTCTTTCGGGCGAAACGCGCAAAGTGATCCTCCTGGCAATTGCGGACGCGCTCGAAGGAAATGGCGGGCGGATTCTGGCTGCTAATGCAAAGGACTGCACCGCCGCGGAAAAGCTCCTATCTACCGGAGAGATGACCCCAGCCCTGCTTTCACGGCTGCGGATCAAAGAGAGCGGCATCTCCGAGATGGCGGCCCGCGTCCGTGAAGTCGCGAACCTACCCGATCCCCTGGGAAAACGGCTGGCAACCACCGAGCTCGACGACGGCTTGATCTTGCAAAAAGAATCCTGCGCGCTTGGCGTGATTGCGGTCGTGTTTGAATCCCGGCCCGATGTCGTTCCGCAGGTTGCTTCGCTGGCTCTCAAGTCCGGCAACGCGCTGGTGCTCAAGGGTGGCGCCGAAGCCGCAAATAGCAACGAAAGCATTGTGGCCGTCTGGAGAGAGACGCTTTGCAGCTTTCCCGATGTACCCCAGGAGTCCGTCCACCTACTGCGATCTCGTTCGGATGTGATGGAGCTCTTGCGTCTCCAGGGCGAAGTCGACCTTTTGGTCCCGCGCGGTTCGAAGGAGTTCGTTGCCTTCATGGAGCAGAACAGCCGTATCCCCGTCCTGGGCCACGGTGAAGGAATCTGCCATGTGTTCGTCGATCGCGCTGCAGATCTGAGCAGAGCGGTAACCGTCACGTTAGACTCTAAGGTTCAGTACCCTGCAGCTTGCAACTCCGTTGAAACCCTTCTTGTCCACGGGGATATCGCCGCCGCATTTCTTCCCAGAGTCGTCGCGGAATTAAAAAGAGCAAATGTGGAAGTTCGTGGTTGTCCCCGTGTTCTAGCTCTACTTCCTGAGGCAGAACTGGTCCCCGCGATCGAAAAGGATTGGTCGACCGAATACTCCGACCTCATCCTTTCGGTGAAAATTGTGGATACGGTGGAGCAGGGACTGGAGCACATTCACAAGTACGGTTCGAAGCACACGGAATGCATTGTTACGGAAGATCAAGCGGTTGCCGAGCGTTTCTTGCAGGAAGTTGACGCTGCCAGCGTATTCCACAATGCTTCCACGCGTTTTGCGGATGGCTATCGTTACGGCCTCGGCGCTGAGGTAGGGATAAGCAACGGCAAACTACATTCACGAGGTCCGATGGGCATCGAAGGACTAACGACCTACAAGTACAAGCTCCGTGGAAACGGCCATATCGTTGCCGAGTACAGCAGCGGCGTCCGCCATTTCAAACACAAACCTCTCGGACAAAAGGAATAGCTCGGACGCAGGCAACCGGCGTGGAGCGGGTCCTTCAATGCAAACTATCGATTTTTCTTCTTGACAAGCAGAGGTAATTCCATAATATGAGACGCGTGCCACAGTCTAAGACAACGGATTCTCCGTACAAGGTCCAAGTACTCGACCGTGCTTTGGCAGCCTTGGCAATATTGGCAAAGAGCTCGAGCGATTGCAGCCTGGCGGAACTGTGCCCTGCGCTGAAGCTTCACAAAAGCACGGTGCACCGGCTGATGATGGTGCTGGAGCAGCACCGGCTGGTGGTCAAGAACCCGGATACTGGGCGCTATCGCTTGGGGTTGAGGCTCTACGAGTTGGGATCCAGAGCGATCGATGGGCTCGATCTCCGTGGACGTGCGCGGCCTTATCTCGACCGCCTGCAAGACGAATTTGGAGAGACCGTGTTCTTTTGCATTCTCGACGAGGGGCAGGTTTTTTACGTGGAGAAGGTCGAGTCGCAACGCAGCGTGCGCACCGCGTGCACGGTAGGAAGCCGCGCACCCGCGTATTGCACTGCGGTCGGGAAGGCCATGCTAGCGGAGCTTCCGGACGCGGAGGTGAACAAAATTGTGCGCCGCTGGGGCTTGAAGCCAGTTACGCCAAATACCATCATTACTGCTAGTGCGTTGAAAGCTGAGTTAAAGGCGGTCCGGTCGCGAGGCTACGCCATCGATGACGAAGAGAAGGAGGAAGGCCTGCGGTGCATCGGAGCGGCCGTGCGCTCTCATTCCGGAAAGCTGGCTGCGGCCATGAGCGTTTCCGGGCCGGCGTTTCGGATGACCAAAGAGAGGGTTCCTGAGATCGGCCGAGCGTTGATGCAAGCGGCGGGCAAGCTTTCTGCTGAATTGGGGTATCAGGCAGCCACGACAGAGTTGGTGCAGAGCGCGGCCAGTTAAGAGCGTGTGAAGGACCCGGCGAAGGCCGGGAATTTTTTGGGCCAGAGAGTGAGTGAGATGCCGTCTCACAATGCAGTACGCGGTTTTCGGCCAGAAGATTTCGGAGTTTTTCCTCTGATGGCCAAGAAGAAACGGGGTGGAAAGAAAAAAGGAAGGGAGGTTGGCCGGGGAGAATGGGAGGAAAACGAGGTCTCTATTTTTTCGAAGGGGGTGTTCTTGTGAGAACGAAACTGTCCAAATCAAACCAAGTTGTTTGGGGCGGTGAGTTTCCTGGGTGGATATATAAGACAGCAGCGTTTATGTTAGCGGTTTTGTTGATGACCTGGGTTGTGGATACGGCCGCAGCCCAGAGCATCTTCGGGCGGATCGCCGGAACGGTTACAGACTCGCAAGGCGGCTCGGTCGCCGGCGTGAAGATCACCATTGTCAATGAAGAGACGAAACTCGAGAGGCAGACGACGACTGATTCTAACGGGTACTATGTGGCCAGCGATCTGCCTGTGGGTGCGTACAGCGTGATTGCGGAGCAATCCGGGTTCAAAACACTCAAGATCACTGGGAATGACCTGGTGGCTGGAGCTCGTTTGACAGTGGACTTGAGTCTGACGATCGGTGAGATGTCTGAAAAAATAGAGGTCGCAGACGTAGCCGAGACTGTCAATGCCACTTCCGGTGAGCTCGCGCGGGTCATCGATTCGAACCAAGTGCAAACCGTCGCGTTGAACGCGCGGAACTACATGCAGTTGCTCTCGCTTACCCCCGGTACGGCCCTCACGGTGGATGACCAACTTAGCTTGACCACCAGCTTGGCCATCAACAATCAGTCGGTCAACGGCAACCGTCCCGATTCGAACGCTCTGTCCGTTGACGGCGGCTTTAACATGGATTCGGGCTCGAACGCGAGCCAGGTCAACAACGTCGGTATCGATTTCATTCGTGAAGTCGCCATTAAGTCGTCAAACTTTTCAGCGGAATATGGACGAAACTCCGGCGCGTCGATCAACGTGGTGACGCGCAGCGGCGGTGACTCTTACCACGGAACGGTTTTTGAATTCATACGCAACGAGAAACTCGATGCGAAAAACCCTGCCCCCGGCGCTCTGAAAACGCCCCTGCGGTTCAACGACTTCGGCTGGGATTTTGGCGGCCCCGTCAAACGCGGCAAATTGTTCTTCTTCGCCGGTGAGGAATGGAAGAGGATACGCGTTGCGGCAGTCCCGCAATCGAGAACTGTTCCCACCATGGCGGAGCTGACCGGCGACTTCAGCGCGCTAATCGATCCGGCACTGCCCGCGGCCAGTCGCGTGCAACTCCACGAGCCGGGCAAACCGGGTACCCCCATTCCCGGCAACCGCCTCGATCTCGATCCCAATACGCCGCTTACAACCGACGGCATCGCCATTGCCAAAATCTACAGCACGATGACAGCGCTGGCTGCTGGCCTCTCCCCAGTCAAAAACGCGGCAGGCGACACAATTGCCTCTAACGCGACCTTTCAACCCAACAACCCGTTCAACTGGAGGCAGGACCTCGTTCGTCTCGACTATCATCTCAACGACAAGCACAGCCTCTACGGGCGGTATTTGCACGATAACTTTGACTTGGTCGATGGTTTTGGGACCTTTGTCGACGCCGGAGTCTTACCGACAACGCCAACTCATCGGCTTCGCCCGGGATATGGCATTCAAATCGGCGAAACCTGGCTAATCACGCCACAAATCGTGAACCAAGCCAAGATTAACGCCTCCTGGAACGGCCAGCGCATACCTCCAGCGGGCGTTAACTGGCAGCGCGCTACCTATGGCTTTACTTTCCCCCAGTTGTTCCCCGGCGGAAGATACCCTGATGGCATTCCCGACATCTCCATTAACTCTGGAGGGGGCATGCCGGGCATCTCGGGTACGCAAGGTCCCGACTTCTCGCTGCTATCGCCCACGGTAGATATCGCGCCAGCGGACGACATCACTTGGCAGAAAGGGTCTCATACCTTCAAGACGGGAGTCTTGGTGGTACGCAACCGTAAGGATCAGAACGGCCGGTCCAGATATACGGGCCAGGTTGCTTTTAGCAACAGCGCAGCGAACACAAACACGACGGGCACTGCCTTTGCGGATGCCCTGCTTGGAAATTTCCTATCGTATACCGAGGCGTCGGACGACCCAATTGGGCACTTCCGGTTCACGGACGTCGAAGCGTATGTTTACGATTCCTGGAAAGCTACGCGCCGGTTCAGCCTCGAGTTTGGCCTAAGGTATCAGCACAATGGTCCGACCTACACGCAGGCAAACAATATCGTCAGCTTTGACCCCAGCAAGTTCGATCCAGCGCGGGCCGTCACGCTTACCGCAAGTGGCAATGCGATTGACACTACGAAAGGCGGCAATCGACTCAACGGATTGGTCCGTGCAGGCAATGGTGTACCGGCTGATCAACTCATTCGTGTACCTAATGGAAACAGTCCGTCCGTCTTGGCGGTGCCGGCAGGTGCGCCTCGTGGCTTCTACAACGCGGAGAACCTGCTCGGGCCGCGTTTCGGTTTTTCGTATTCGCCGTTTAAGGACGATCGGACTGCCATTCGCGGTGGCATCGGTCTTTTCTATGATAAACCCGAGGGCAACATTATTTTCTCACAGCTCAACATCCCTCCTTTTATCCAATCTTCAACATTTCAGAGCGGCAACCTATCCAATCCTTCCGGTGGCGCCGCCGGTGCGGCGTCTCTCTTGGGGGTGTCTGCGATTGATCCTAATTTGACGCCTGCGCGAACGACCAACTACAGTCTAGGAGCACAGCGCGAGATGCCGTGGGGAGTCCTTCTGGAGGCGTCTTACGTGGGGAACGAGCAGCGGCATATCCTGCGTCAGCCAGATATCAATCTGCCGACGTTCGCACAGCTTCAGGCCAATGCGACGCTTCCCGCGCCTTTGCCGCTCAACCGGCTGCGTCCGTACCAAGGATACACCTCGATTCGGATGTATCTGAGCGATAGTACGGCCAATTACAACGCGTTCCAGGTTTACGCAACGAAGCGGAAGGGCGACTTCCTGGCCACGGTCAGTTACACGTGGTCGAAGACGCTGACCGACTCCAGCGCTCTTGGTGCAAACCCCGATAATTGGCGTGATCGAAGGTATAACTACGGCGTAGCGGACTTTGACCGCAGGCACGTCTTCGCCACAACTTATTTCTACGACTCTCCGCTGTTCCGGCATCGGGGCGGGTTCGTCGGCACCGCGCTTGGCGGCTGGCAACTGAGCGGTATAACCCGGGTGCAATCCGGTCCGCCTATCACCATACTGGCGAATTCTGCGCTCGGCAACATTACCGTGAATGGGCGGCGCGCGAATCGTGTTGCTGGCGTATCGCTCGCCCCTACCGCTCCGGGCCAATTCTTTAGTCCGCTTGCCTTTGCGATCCCATCTCCAATAAGTCCGGGAACAGACGGCGTGGGCACCTTCACAGGCCCGTACGTTTTCGTGACGGACCTGTCGTTCCGCAAATACTTCAAATTGCCCAGAGAAAGCATGGGCCTGATGTTCGAGTCGGACTTCTTCAATATTTTCAACCGCGCGAACTATTCCCTGGGCAGCCTGGGCAACGCGTCCTTAACGGTTGGTTCCGGCAACTTCGGAAGCTTTGGAAGCGCGAGCAACCCGCGCAACGTGCAGTTTGGATTGAAGTTTAACTTCTGAGCGAAGTGGGCCGGAGCGGAAATCTAATTTCCGCCCCGGAAGCTCACCCATCCTAGCGGCCATACTCTGAATGTTTCTGTACTGATTGTGTCCATGGTTTGGGTTTTGCTTACTGCGCATGAACCGCATTGGCGCAGATTGAGGCGCAGGTCATTGGACGAAAAAGTTGTCTCCTATGTGTATGGGCAGCGAAAAACGGGCTGAACGGATCAAGTCTCGTGCATCTTTGCAGTCCGCTGGAAGGAACGCTCAAAAGGAGTACTCCATGAGCACGCAAACACAGGTCGCGTTCGAAAAAATGATCTTTCGAAAGACGAATGCGCAGACCGGGCGTCACATCTCGGTGACGCCGCAGAACAGCATGATGCGGCACCTTGCTTATGGCCGCGTTATCCTGAATTCATCGAAACTTTCCGTATCATTTCCCAATGGAGAGCGTGAAACTGGACTGATTTGCCTGTCTGGGAAGGCCAGCGTCAAGGCCGCAGGCAAGGAATTCGAACTCGGGAAATTCGATGCGATTTATATTCCACGCGATTCATCGATTGAAATCTCAGCGAGTAATTCCGTGGACCTCGCTGAATTCTCCGCGGAAGTCAGCGCGAAGTACCCATTGAAAGTGGTGCGGTATGCTGACGTCGAGAAAGATCCCGGCCTCAAATTCGTGACGGGTGGCTCCGGTTCATCGCGCGAATTGAACATGCTCATCGCGAAGAACGTGGAAGCGGGCCGGCTTGTGGCGGGTTTCACTTACTCCGATCCCGGGAACTGGACGAGTTGGCCGCCTCATGAGCACGCGAAGATGCTGGAAGAAATTTATGTGTACTTTGACATGCCGGAGCCAGCATACGGAATTCAGCTGGTTTACAACGACACGGAGTATCCGGAATTGATCACGGCAGTGCGCGACGGCGATGCGGTGTTGATGCCGAGCGGGTACCATCCGAACGTCTCTGTGCCAGGCCACCGAATCGCATTCCTTTGGGCGATGGCGGCACATCGCGAGGTCGAGGATCGGCAGTTTGGCGTGGTGAATGTTCAGCCGGGGTTTCAACAGGGCGGATCTGGATTGGAAGTAGGCCGCAAGTAGGCGATCTTCATTCCGTCGCGAATCGGACAAGAGTGAATCGATGAGCCTCGAAGTCTTCCAATTGAACGGCAAAAATGCTCTGGTGACAGGCTCGCACCGAGGCCTTGGCGCCGCAATCGCCGTGGCCTTGGCAAAGGCCGGCGCGAACGTGGGTTGCCATGGGCGGGACCCGAATCCCGGTGCTGCCTGCGACGAGGTTCGCGCGACGGGCCGCAAGACATTTTATTTTTCCGCGGATTTGGCGGATTCGAACTCGTGCTCGGGCCTTATCGAGAAAACCATCTCGGAATTTGGATCCATCGACATCCTTGTGAACAACGCGGGAATGATTCGGAGGGCCCCTGCCGCGGAATATCCTGCGGAATTCTGGAACGAACTGATTGCCGTGAATCTGACCGCGGTGTTCCACCTGTCGCAGCTCGCAGCGCGGCACATGATCGAACGAGACAGGGGAGGCAAAATATTGAATATCGCTTCCCTTCTTTCCTTTCAAGGTGGAATCCTGGTCCCGGCGTATGCAGCGGCAAAGGGCGGTGTTGCCCAGTTAACGAAAGCGCTGGCGAACGAATGGGCAGCGAAAGGGATCAACGTGAACGCGATTGCGCCAGGGTATATGGCCACCGACAATACCGTCGCATTGCGAAACGATCCTGTGCGAAGCCGCCAAATACTCGATAGGATTCCTGCGGCGCGTTGGGGCGAGCCGGGTGATGTAGCAGGTGCAGCGATATTCCTCTGCTCATCCGCGAGTGACTATGTGCACGGACATGTCCTTGCCGTGGACGGAGGCTGGCTGGCGCGCTAGGGAAACCTCTTCCCAGGGGAAACGACGAAGAGAAATCGCCCCCAGCGATCTGAGCAGCCTGAGTTGATAGGAGAAAGCAAATGGAAACGCGAACAAACACTTTTCCCGACCTCGTAGTGGTAGCTCACGAGAAAGGCAAGGAGTCCACGCCGGAAAGTGGGCTGAAACGCCGTGTGCTCGCCTACAACGACAAACTGTTTCTTGCCGAACACGAGATGGTGAAAGGCTGGGTTGGAACGGTGCACGACCATCCGCACGATCAAATTGTATATGTCGTGCATGGCCATATCCGGGTCACGTGTCAGGGAAACACGTTTGACGCTCGAACAGGGGATACTTTCGTCGTTCGCGGTGGCGTGCAACATGGCGCCTCCGCGATCGAAGATTCCCGGGTAGTCGATGTCTTCACGCCGTGCCGGGAGGACTACATCCGTTGAGACGCTTGTGCCGGGTCGTATGATTAACGTATCGCTATCGGAAAGCGGGCGACTCATTGACCAGAAGTTGATCGACAACACGATGCGAAGAAGAATACTCCTTACAGTGAAAATGCCCGGATTGGTTCTCGCCAGTCTTCTCTGTTTCAATTACGATTCGTTAGCACAAACTACGGCTGACGCTTCCCAAATCCAAACTTCCAACCTCGATCAGCAAATCCGTGATTTTCTCCAGAGGGAGGTGACAGCCCACGTCGCCGATATCAAGGCTCTCGACCCACCTCCCGAGCGAGTGGTTGGTGCGCTGGCGACCGGCGAATTCTCTTGGGGAACATTCATGCGAACCCTCGGCGCCTATTCGGAGTTCGCGGGGACCAAGACGATTGCGAACCACGACGTCCCACATATGATTGGAAAAATGGCCCAGATCGAATGGATCCGCGGAGGAAAAACCTGGGCCCAACTCTACGCAGCGATGGCCCTCGAAAGTTTCGGGACGGACCTGAAAGACAATGTCTTGTGGCTGGCATTGTCTTCCGAAGAGAGGGCAACGTACATCGCCTTGCTTGATCCCGGCAGATTCTACGATGCAAAAACCCATACTCTAATCCATCTCCCCGAAAATTATTTTGGTGTCGCCGCGCGTATCGCAGCGATTGACTACGAACTAGGCCTCAATAAGGATCGCGCCTCTCTGGATGACCTCCTGAATCAGGCCGCAAGACAATTCACCGGCGGCGCCCTTTTTGCCGACGACGCGCTGCCCACCGGTCGTTACGATCGATATTCCAACGAATACGCCAGGGCGGTCTATGACGCGGCGGAACTCGCCGGACGCGACGACCTCCTGAAGGCCGTCGCGCCATCGCTCAAGGAACAAATGAAACTTTGGTGGGACTTGCTGTCGCCCGACGGCTACGGTTATTCCTGGGGACGGAGCCTGGGCGCAATCAGTTACATGGATACTATGGAGATTGCGGCCTTTGTCGGGAAACACCCGGAGTTCCGGCCCGCTCCCCTTCCGCAGCTTGCGTCCGCTTATTTTGCTGCCTGGTCGTGGCTGCGAAGAGACTTCAACGATGAGACTCACTTGCTATCCATATTCGCGTTCGGTAGAGGCGACTACAGCTACATAACAAAAGACCGGGAGTGGCAGCAAACTACAACTTTTTTCGGGAAGGTGATCGCTGCTCACCAAATGTTCGTGAAAGCACTGGAAAAGGAAGGAGTGAAAAGCTTTTCTCGGCAATTGAGCCTGGCTGACGTTGCACGCTTTGAGTACTTCCGAAACGGCCCCGGCCGCAAATTTGGAGTTTGGATTGTCCGCCAGGGAAATATCCATTTTGAGCTGCCATTCGTCACCGGACCGAAGGCTGCAACATCCGATTATGAGCCGGCGCCTCATGGATTTCCCGGTTTCGTTGTGCCCGTGGAGAAGATCTACCCGTGCCTGGTTCCATTTCTAGAGCTGGAAGACGGACGGACTATCGCTCCGGCGGACGGCGCGGATGAGATTAGGCCTGCCGCTGATGGAAAGAGCGTCACTGCGTTCTGGAAGCGTTGGGCAGTGGCCGGGTCCAAAGCCGGAGAAACCGTGGACCCAACTCTCGTCTCTGAGGTCACCTGGTCGCTGCAAGGAAATAGTCTTCACAGAGTGGAATCGCTGATTGCGTCAAAGCCGCTGAAGATTCGTCGTCTCTGGCTGGCGATTCCGAGCCGCAATAGCCATTTTGAGACCGTGGAGCTTGGCAACGCGCGAATCGAGCGACTCACTTCAAACGGAACGACGCTGGATGTGCAAGTCAAACATGCCGACTGGCCAGTCCAGATCTCCGCCTACGCAACGGGCGACGATTCTCTAGGCAGAGGGGATCGAGGAGCTATTCCTCTGCACTTAATCCTTGAATCGAAGAGCATCTCCCTAACACCGGGCGCTCCCGGGAGTTGGGAGATCACATTATCTACCCAATAATATTTGCATGGAGCGAGGCATCTCTAGTCACAAAATAGGCGGGTTGCAACTTGAGGCGTGGGAAGCTAGCAGTGAAAATCCATAAACGCTTGTGTTGGTATAGTATGAATTAGGGAAAATATCGAGGTCAAAAAGGGGTGGGCATGAAGAAGAACCGACATACGAAACGACTTGCGGCTGGATTGCTTTTTCTATGTGTGATGCCCGGACTGACCCGCGCGCAGAGCAGTACACCTAGTCCGATGCCGGCTCCACCCAAGGCCGCTGGCGTGTCTCGACCGAAGAGAGTCCCCACCAAGGCGGACGACTTTGCCGGATTGAACCTCACCGATGACCAAAAAGCAAAAATTGACCAGGTCCATCGGAATATGAAGACGCGAAGGGATGCCGTAGTCAAAGACGAAAAGTTAACCGCGGATCAAAGAGATGCGATGCTGGAAGGGTACGAGCGTATGGAGCGCGGTCAGGTTTTCGAGTTGCTGACGGCGGAGCAACGGAAAGAAGTTCGTGAGAAGATCCGTGCCCGGCTGGCGGCCGAGAAAGTGGCGCAGAAGAAGCAGCCTCTGCCAAAGTGAAAATAGGAAGACTGCCGATTCCCATGCTGATGCAGAAAACGGTTTTCGGAGAAATAAAAACGCAACTAGCTTAACATCTCGGTGATTCTGGAGGCGGGAGCGGCGCTTTCCACATCCAATCGCGACCGTGTCAAACCTGCGGCTGCCTGCAACTCTATGGATTCGAAACCCTGATTGTCTCTTACAATTTTCGGAAAGGAGCCCCATCTCCAGACCTCATAGACGGCCGGGTAGACCAGCAACTCGAGCAGGAAAGAAGTGAAAATGCCACCGACCATGGGCGCGGCAATCCGCTTCATCACGTCTGAGCCAGCACCCGTCGCCCACATGATGGGAAATAGGCCAATGCAAGTAGTGGCGAAGGTCATGAACTTCGGGCGCAGGCGCTTCGCTGCCCCCTGAACGATGGCTTCGCGCAACTGGCCGAGACTCTGCAAGCGGCCTTCGCGCTCGGCCTCCTCGTAGGCCAAATCGAGGTACAGCAGCATAAAGACGCCTGTCTCGGCGTCAATCCCCATCAGGGCAATCAATCCCACCCACACAGCGACGCTCATGTTGTAGTCGGCTGCATACAGGAACCAGATCGCACCCACGGCAGAAAAAGGCACCGCCAATAAAACAATAATGGTTTTGGGCATTGACCCGGTGTTCGTGTACAAAAGCAGGCAGATCAGAAACAGCGTGACCGGCACTACCAATTTCAGGCGCTCCTTCACACGCTGCATGACTTCGTACTGCCCGCTCCAGGCGATCGAGTAGCCAGTGGGCAGTTTCAGGTGCTCACGCAGCAGTTGATTCGCTTCGCTGACATAGCTTCCCGGATCGCGGCCGGCGACGTCTACATAAACATATCCCGTGAGCAGGCCATTTTCATTGCGGATCATTGCCGGCCCGGTGGCGATGCTGATTTGCGCGAGATCGCTCAATGGCAATTGCCGCTGACCTCCTGCCGGGACCGGAATACGCCCGAGTGCCCCAAGGTCGCTACGGAAATCGCGCTGGTAGCGAACGTTTACCCGATAACGCTCCTGCCCGAGCACGACCGTGCTGACGTTGTCGCCGCCGATCGCATTCTCGACCACTCTTTGTGCATCTTCCACGCTGATGCCATAGCGCGCCAGCCGCTCGCGGTCCCAATGCAAATCAAGGAAGTGGCCCTCGGCCGTGCGCTCCGCCAGCACCGTGCGCGTCCCTTTAACCGTACCCAGTAACGATTCGATTTCGGCGCCGATTCCCTGGATTTGTCGCAAATCCGTGCCTGCGATCTTCAGCCCCACTGGTGTCCGGATGCCGGTCGTCAACATATCAATGCGCCCTCGGATGGGCATCGTCCACGCGTTGTTGACCCCGGGAATCTTCAAAGCTGCATTCATCTGGCTGACCAATTCCTCGGTCGAGATCCTATCGGGCGTAACGTGACGTAACACACTCTTCCCCCATTCCGGCGCCCAGGAGGAATACCAGGTATCAACATGTCGCCACGTTGCCCGCGGCTTCAGGATGACTACCGTCTCCAGCATGGAGAGGGGAGCGGGATCCGTAGCAGTTTCCGCGCGTCCTGCTTTGCCCAGCACGCGATCCACTTCCGGGAATTGGCGAATAACGTGGTCGCTGACTTGAAGCAGCTGCTCCGCCTGGCGGATGGAAACGCCGGGCAGTGTCGTAGGCATATACAAAATTGCGCCTTCGTCGAGCGGTGGCATCGACTCCGACCCCAAGTGGTAGAAAACCGGTATGGTGGCAATCATCAATGCCACCGCGCCACCAATGACCAGCCACTTCCAACGCAGCGTCCAACGGACCACCGGCTCGTACACACGCATCAACCGCCGGCTGATGGGGTGAAGCTCTTCGGACTTCACTTTCCCAATCAGCACGGCATTCGCAACCCGGCATAGCCATTCCGGCCGAAAGTCGAAACGCTCAACACGGGTCAGCAGCAGACGCAAGGCCGGATCGAGTGTGATCGCCAACACCGCCGCAACAAGCATGGTCAACGTCTTGGTATATGCCAACGGTCTGAACATCCGCCCTTCCTGAGCCTGCAGCGTCAGCACCGGCAGGAAGGAGACAGCAATCACCAACAGCGCAAAGAAAGTCGTTCCAGCTACTTCCTTTATGGCAGCGAGCACGACTTCCCGGCAGTTTCCCTTGCGCCCGGACTTTTCCCAAAGCTCGAGTTTCTTGTGAGTTTGTTCGACAACCACGATGGAAGCATCTACTAGCTCGCTGAATGCGATGGCCACTCCGGCCAACGACATGATGTTGGCACTGACACCCATCATCCGGAACGGTATGAAAGACAACAGCACCGCGACCGGCATAGTCACGATCGGAATTGCCGCGCTGGGGAAGTGCCACAAAAAGACCAGGATGATCAGCACTACGGTGATGATGACCTCGATGATCGTATTTTTGACTGTGCCAATCGTGTTGTGAATAAGCTCCGACCGGTCATAGATCGGAATGATCTTCACGCCTGCCGGAAGCCCGGGCTCTATCTCTTTGATCTTGGCTTTAACCCGGTCGATCACATCAAGCGCGTTCTCGCCGTTCCGCATGACCACAATCCCGGATACGACTTCGCCCGTACCATCCAAGTCGGCGAGGCCGCGCCGCAGGTCGGGCCCCATCACCACTTGGCCGACGTCTTTTATACGGATCTGCGACCCGGTGTCACTCACGTTCAGTGGAATGTTTTCAAAATCCTCAAGCGAGCGCGCGTAACCCCGGCCCCGCACCATGTACTCCGTCCCGCCAAATTCCAGCAGCCGTCCACTCGATTCGCTATTCCCTCCCCTTACCGCCTCCACCACGCGGCTAACAGGGATCCCATACGCCCGCAGTCGATTCGGGTCGAGATTCACCTGGTATTGCCGCGTATAGCCACCGATTGGCGCCACCTCGGCCACGCCTGGCACAGACCGAACGTAATAACTCAAATACCAGTCTTGATACGAACGCAGATCCGCCAGGCTGTGCTTCCCCGAGGTATCCACCAGAGCGTACTGATAAATCCATCCGAGGGCCGTAGCATCAGGGCCAAGTTCGGTCTTAACCCCCTCTGGCAAACGCGGGACGACGCTGGAGAGATACTCCATGATTCGCGAGCGCGCCCAATACAGATCCGTTCCGTCCTCAAAGACGACGTACACGTAGGAGTAGCCGAAATCGGAGAAGCCCCGGACGGTCTTCACCTTCGACGCTCCCAGCATCGCCGTGACGATTGGATAGGTGACCTGGTCCTCGACTATGTCCGGACTTCGGTCCCAGTGGGAGTAGATGATGACTTGGGTGTCGCTCAGGTCCGGAGTGGCATCCAGTGGCATCGTGACCATCGCCCACCATCCCGCGATGCACGCCACCCCAATCAACGTCAAGACCGCGAGTTTGTGCTCCACAGAGAAATCGATGATCCTGTTGATCATCTTCATCTCCCGGATGCTTGCTTGGAAGCAGTGCTCGCGGAATTGTTCTGATATTTTTCTTTGCACTTCTTGGAGCAGAAGTAGTGAGTACTGCCGTTAGAAGCGAGGGTGTAGCCGGAAGCTGCTGCCTTGGCAGGATCCACCGCCATGCCGCAGCTCGGATCAATTACCATTTTTTCTGCCGCCACCTGCCCGGACATACCAGCCGGGCTGTCTGTGGTGCGCGCAGGCGCGCGAACCGGCGCTGATGATTTCAGCCGGCTTTCTGAGTCCACCAGAAAGGTGGCAGCAACAACCACTCGCTCACCTGGCTGGACTCCCTTTCGAATCTCCACCTGTTCGCCATAACGCCATCCCGTTTCGACATCGCGAGGCTCGAAGATGCCTTCGCCGTGCTCCACGTACACGCGGGTCCGCACTCCGGAATCCACCAACGCGTCCACTGGAACGGTGACCCCGGGGGGGGAGATGCACAGGCAACTCCACATCCACTAACATATCGGGCCGCAGAATGAATTTGGGATTATTGACTTCCAGTCGAAGCTTGACGCTCCCTCCACCGACCTCGGATTGTGGCAGGCTGTCGGTAATACGCGCGGGCAATTGGCGTCCTTCGTCAGTCAAGGTGACTCGAGCCTGGCCACCTGGATGCAAGTACGGTGCTTCCTGTGCATAAACCTCGGCGACCACCCACACTCGGCCCAGATCAGCGATGCGGTAAAATTCCATGTCGCGTTCGAAATGCTGTCCGGGCGTAATGTTGCGCGCAAGAATGAACCCGTCTGTTGGCGCAACTACATCAATACTCCCGGGAAGTTCGTGGTTTTCGGCCATGCGTTTGATCTGCACATCACTCATGCCGAGATTTCGCAGGCGGTCGCTGTATCCCTGAAGACTGCTTAAGCCTTGCTTAGATAAAGCGCCGGGAAATGGAACAGTCCGAGACCCGTCGGTGCCCACGGAGCCCGGCACATGCTCGGTGGCGGCCAGAAACCCGGAAGCTACCGCCAAAAATTCAGGTGAATAGTAGCTCGCCAGCTTCTGGTCCTTCTTGACGAGTGTTCCCACCGAATCGTGGTATGTCTCTCGAATAAATCCGTCCACACCAGGGTTGATTCTGTACACTCCGGTGTCTTCCGGCACAACGCGGCCCACCACGCGGACCGTGTGGGTTCCACTCCTTTTCTCGACGCTTGCGAGCCGGATCCCCAGCAATCGCTGCGTCGCACCGTCGATACTGACTGCTCCTAGCGGCAATGGCGTCGAGGACAAAAATGCTGGAGCGTTCCCGAAGTCCTCGGCATAGACAGGTTCCAGCTGCATTCCGCAGTCAGGGGCAATTCCTGGCTTGTCCGATTTGTAGGCGGGATGCATGGGGTCCACGTAATAGAGCACGTGACGCCAGGATTTGGTGCCTGCTTCCGAATGCCCATAGTGCCGGCCCAGTCCGTAAGACGCGGCTATCGCCACAAGCACACCGATTGCAAGACCGATCCGACTCTTTTGGGTCATCCTACGCTCCATCCGTACGGCTCGTGACCAACGCTGAGTGCTTCTCCAAGCCCACTTGGTGCGCAGTAATACAGGCAATCGTCGGGCCACAGGAGAAACCCTGCTTGAGCGAAAGGCCGCCGCCCCAGCACTGCCCGATCGTGGAGTTCGCCGGCTTCATCTCCGGTGTTCAGACCCGGTTGGTCAGGGGTGGCAGGTGCATGATGCTGACTCTGCCAAGAGGGCGGTCGCGGCCAATACCTAGG
>Ga0207134_1175_pt1 | contig 16490 bp, 15 predicted proteins | sample Alteio_BWMinHeat_12_FD_153527 | JGI IMG/M metagenome (GOLD analysis project Ga0207134, IMG submission 153527) | Enriched cells from forest soil in Barre Woods Harvard Forest LTER site, Petersham, Massachusetts, United States -... | ecosystem: Environmental > Terrestrial > Soil > Temperate forest >... | reverse complement strand
CATTTACTGGCGCTAGTAATGGATCAGTAACAAGTTTTGCTTTGGCTATGAGTTTCACTGCCCCAGCGCTTAAGTTTCCTAATTTCACCATTTCTCAGCAAGCTGTGGCCGCAGACGAAGTTTATCAATAGTAAGAATGTAAGAGGTAAAGTTTTATGGTCGCTTCAACAGCACGCCCTCCCGTATCGCAAGTAATTTCCTGGGATAAAGCGCAACAACAATTGCGGCCGGCGGCAAAAAAGAATAATCCGACAATGCTCATTGCCACTATGGCCATGATACTTTTGGCGGCAACAGGATTGTGGCGAGCTATGCATCACGCACCTGCCAGACAAATGATACAGGTAATGTCGGCGCAACGGGACATACCTGCAGGGACAAGGATTGGTATAACCAGTGTTCGTTTTCTTGATGTTCCCAGGCAATATACGGCATCCGACATGATCACTTCTCTTAACGATGTTAGCGGACGAGTAACAAGGACATTCATACCAGCCGGTGAACCAATCCAATCTTTTATGTTATTCCCGGGACATGATGGTTTGTCAGTAGCGCTTGAAACCCATGAACGCGCAATTACTTTGTCTCTGGACGACGATGCGCTTGTTGATCATTCAATAGGACCTGACGATAGGGTGGACTTGCTTGTTGTTTCCAGCAAGAATAGCAAGAAATACACTAAAACCATTTGTCAGGCAGTGCGTGTTTTGATGGCTGTGCCTAAGGAACAATTATTGGCCCATCGCGCTGGCTCTGCTACAAATAAAATTACTCTAGCTGTAACACCAGATCTTGCCGAAGCAATTACAGAAGCACAGGACGCTGGCAAAATTCGCCTGGTATTGCGTAATCGTGTCAGTCGGGTTGAGCAGAGTTTAGCTGGCGCAAATCAAGAAGATTTATTGCCCGCAGCGGCTAGCGATACATCGCCGCTAATTGCTGACCAGGTAATGGTGCCACCCCCGCCGGTGTCTGCACCGCCAGCCCCAGATCAACATACCGGACCCCTGCAATGGATGGTAGAAGTGATTTCTGGTAATCACAAGGAAAATTATGCAGTACCGGAGAAATAACAAAGGCTCGGTTATGCCCTTTGTTGCCATGCTGATTTTTTTGCTCATGGCAAGCATCGGTATTAGTACTGATCTAACAAGAGATTTTGAGGCGGCAAGCCAACTTGAATTTGCTGCGCAGACGGTGGCTCTTTACGCATTGTCTCTTGCTACCAATAGCGATGGTAGCTATTCTTTAAATAATGCCCAGTCTAATATCCAATCTGCCGTTAGCAATGCTAGTAGTTTTGCTTGGAATTCGGCTCAGTTTGGTCCACAAAATAATGTCTGGAGCAAACCGGTTACTTTCTCTTCATCTGACATTCAATTTGTTAACAATCCTCTCGATCCAAGCGAGTTTTTTGTTGAACTGACGGCAAGACGCCCCAATAGTGATTCTTTGCAGCAGTTCTTTTTACCCCTTACTTACACTAACTTTTTTGGTGGTGCTTTGCCGCTCAGCAAAGTAAATCCGGCCAAAACAATAGAAGTGTTTGGACAACCAGCCTCGCGTATTGGCGCTGGTGTTTTATCTGGCGCTCAAACTGTTGGGCGCGCGGCGGACTTTATTGGTTTTGCCTCTTTACCTATAGCAATCGGTAATCAACAATTTGCTGCTATTAGCAATAGCAGTCAAACAACGCTTACGTATACTGTTGATATTGTTTCCTCGACTTCATCAGGCACAGCAGGTCATATAAAAGGTTGTTTTGTCAATGTATCAGGAATTGCAACCAGTAATGGGATTTCTTATGGAAGTGGGCAAGGTATTCAGGCAATAAATCAATTAATCGGCTTGCTGGGATATTTTTCTGGACAGAATGGGCAAGCGAGTGTTGCGCCAGCAGTTGTGGAACGCGGCAGTGTTTTGAACGCTTTTGATCCGGCTAATTCTGTGTTTGTACAACAACAAACAAAAATTACCCAGGCTGTCTCACAATTGCCCATTAATCGATATTATATCGTTCCTGTTTTGGCTGCTAATCCTAGTTTTGCCGCTAATAGCAATGTTGTAGTAGGATTCGCGCGCCTGAAACTAGATCAAGTTATTCTCACTGGCGGTGTTGTTACTGGGCTGAGTATGGATATCGGTGAATCGGTACCATTGCGCAATGCTAGCTCCGCTACGGGTTTTTCAACAGTGTCCGGTGCAGGCAACACGCCTATGCCAGCTCCAGTTGCTCCTTTTGCGCCCAGACAATATGACCCTAATACTAACGGTATTACCGTTAGACCACGAGGAATAGTGCTAGCTCCAGCACTTTCGCCTCGACAAATTAATCCTTCATAAATTTACCGCTAGAAATATAGCCAGGACATTTGGTCATGCTAAAGAAATTGTTTGACAAAAATACCAATAGAACCATTACCCAGGGCGCCCCTGTGTATTTGGCACCGCCGATAGTGGCAGTGCTCGGCGCTAAGGGTGGTGTAGGAACTACTTCTATCGCGGTTAACCTGGCAGCAGCCATTGCTTCCACTGGTGTGCCGACGACAATCTTGGATGCTAATTTACAACAGCCAGATGTAGCGCATATGGTTGGTACAGAACCCGAGCATTCGCTGATGGAACTTTTAAACCGTGGCTGTCAATTGGATAAGCAAGTATTTGAAGCTTGTAGTGTTCCGCTTGCTGGTTCTCATTTCAATTTAAACCTGCTTTCACCACCGCTTGATGGAAATATTGCTATTAGCGCAAATCTGAGCCAATTGGCAGAGTGTCTTAATTCCATACGTTCATATTCTAGTTTCTGGATACTTGATCTGCCGCGGCACATAGACAAACATCTAGTTACTCTTATTGATATGTGTGACAAAATTATTCTCGTTTTTGAGGCTACTCTTGCTGGCGTGGCTACTTGCCGGCGCTGGTTAAATATATTTGGCGAGCTCGGTTACGACGAAGAAAAAATTATTTGTGTGCTCAATAGAGCAGGATCAAAATATGCTGGCGTAGAACAACAACTTTCTCAGTGCTTCACTAGTGAAACTGTTTTTCGTGTACCAAATGCCTCATCGATTGCCTGGCAGTGTTCTACGCGTGGGATACCAATCGTTTTGGCTGAGCCTAATCATAAATATTCACAAACGCTTATAGAAATTGCTCAATATCTTAATCAGTCTTTTTTGGAGAGATAACCATGTCCGATCTACGTCAATTATTATTTCGACAAGACGCACCGGCGGCGGCGACCACTCCTGTAGGTGCAAATACGGGTAATGGTAAAAAATCCAGTGCTGCTTGTGCCAAATTATCTTTGTCCGGCATGTTATTAGATCGAGGGCAAGGTGTTGAAGAAAAAGGACAGGAACATATCAAAGCCTATCAAGACCTCAAAAGCCGCATACATAATAGATTAATTGAAAATATAGATATTCAGGCGTTGATCGCTCGGGATGAATCAGAGCCACTGGAAGAAGCTATTGAGCGCACTGTGCATGCTCTTATCAATGAAGAAAAATTGCCATTGACAGCAGATGAATGTGTGCAAGTGGCAAGAGATGTTTTATACGAGACATTAGGATTGGGTCCCCTGGAGCCACTTCTGGTTGATCCGCAAATCAACGATATTCTGGTCAATAATTCTCAAAGCGTCTGGATAGATAGAGATGGTCGACTGGAAGCTACTAATATTCACTTTAAAGATGATGATCATTTGTTGCATGTTATCAATCGTATAGTGGCCCGCGTCGGCAGACGTATCGATGAATCATCACCAATTGTAGATGCGCGCTTGCCAGATGGTTCAAGAGTAAACGCTATCATTCCACCGCTTGCTATTGATGGACCCAGTCTTTCTATCCGACGATTTAGACCTATACCTTTTACAGTTGAAGATTTGGTTACTAAAGATACCTTTAGCGCGAGCATGTCGCTGTTCCTCGGAGCGGCAGTGCAAGCCCGTTTGAACATTCTTATATCTGGCGGTACATCCGCAGGCAAAACAACACTCTTAAATACTTTGTCGAGCTTTATATCCGACGATGAGCGCATCGTCACTATTGAAGACACAGCAGAGTTGCGCTTGCAGCAAAGACATGTTGTGAGATTGGAGTCCCGCCCATCTAATATTGAAGGGCGCGGATCAGTTATACAAAGAGAATTAGTAAAAAATGCCTTGCGCATGCGTCCTGACCGCATTATTGTCGGCGAAGTGCGTGGTGCGGAAGCATTGGATATGTTGCAAGCTATGAATACTGGACATGAAGGTTCACTCACTACAGTGCACGCTAATTCTGCCCGCGATGCCTTAAGCCGCATCGAGACATTGGTATTATTGGCTGGCATTGATCTTTCTCAGCGCAGTATTCGCGAGCAGATTGGTTCAGCTTTTGATTTAGTTGTGCAAATAAAGCGCTTACAAGATGGAACGCGCCGCATAGTTAGCATAGCTGAAATTACTGGCGTGCAAGAAGGTGTCATAAGCATGCAAGATCTCTTTGAATTCCGTCAAGAAGGACTGGACGCTAATAAGAAAGTATTAGGTGAACATACTGCTTGTGGTTTACGTCCTTATCACGAAACTAAATTTAAAGAAGCAAGTATAGAGCTATCTGCCGATTTGTTTGCACCTCGACTCGATGCTCGTCCTGATAAGCGGGCAGATGTTCAAGACGATGTTCAGTCCGACAATCAAGAAAAGTATCTTAAGCCCGTTGCGATGCGGGGTAGCGTTTTATCATGAATGTACCTTTACTCCTTGGTATTCTTTCCGTACCTGTCGCTGGCGGGGTTGTTGGTACGCGCATCTGGGTAAAACGTCGCGAACAAGGGACAATTGCCGCCCGCTTGTCACGCTTGGTTTTTCCGTCAGCTCCGGCTGCACCGCGCACACTTTTAAAAAAGTCGCCCTGGATAACCCTCAATTGGCAATTTGTCTCGGCAATGCCCGGCTTTATTTTCTTAAAGCAAATACTGAGCGAGTCTGGGTTAGAGAATCAATTAAGTAATTTCTTGGTGCTAGAACTATGGTTGCTCTCGCTTCCCGCCTTAATTGCCATAACTTTTGATTTGAATATTTTTGCTGGCATCTGCCTTGGGTTAGTCTTGCTTTTTTTTCCATTTATTTTTTTGAAAGCAAGAGCAAGAACTTTACGCACCAAATTTTGTGAACAATTGCCAGATGCCATTGATTTAATGGTGGCGGTATTGCGCAGCGGGCACAGTGTTGCGCAATCTGTAAAATCAGTGGCGCAAGAGCTTCCCAGTCCTTGTGGTCCCGAGTTTGAAGCTATTTTGCATAGAATGAATTTAGGACAACCGCTGTCTCAGTCATTGACTATTTCTGCCCAGAGATTTCATTCTTACGAATTGGATTTAATTAGACGCGCTGTTGCTATCCAAATGGAAGTAGGTGGTAGCCTGGCAGAATTGCTCGATAAAACAAATTCCACCCTGCGCGAACGCTTGAAACTGGCCAAACAACTTAGAATTCTCACCGCGCAAAGTCGTCTTTCTGCACAAATTGTGGCGTTATTACCCATTGTATTGGCCCTGGGGCTAAATGCTATGAGTCCTGGTTATTTGCAATTGCTCATCCAGGATAATCTTGGTCGTGGTTTGCTTTGTGCTTCTATATTTCTAGAAGTTATTGGTATTTTTATCATGCAGCGTATGTCAACAATGAGGATATAAAATGCAAACAATTGCTTTTTTTAATTATCCCGAATTTTTGCTAGCCGGATTGCTTGGCATTGCAGTGCTATTGGGTATCGGCAAAGGGCAAACATCCTGGCATTGGCCAAATTGGCTGGCGCAAACAGCGAGGCATTGTTTTTCATTCTTACCGAATTCGTACCGTGCTTCATTATGTAAATTACTGGTAGAAATTAATTGGAGAACTAATCAAAGCTTTGATGATTTTGCTTGCTATAAACTGTACCCTACTTTATTGAGTCTATTATTTGCCGCCATTCTGCCATTTTATAGTGTGGCAGGATTGATGCTTTTATGTTGGTTTGTGCCGGATTTGATTTTGACGATTTCAGTCAGGCGCCGGCAAAGCGAGATTAGAGATTCTTTGCCGCAAGCGCTTGATCTGCTTGTGCTTTGTGTTGACGCTGGACTTGGGCTAGAGGCTGCGCTGCAGAAGATTGTTAGCGAAAATAGTGGTATTTCCCGCGCGCTCTATGATGAATTAAATATTCTTAGCCGCGACATACTTTTAGGCATGGATAGAGAACGCGCTTATCAAGAATTATATAATCGCACCGGTGTTGATGAATTGAAGACATTTGGTTCCGCGCTAACGCAAGCAAGCAAGCTTGGTCTAAGCATCTCGCGTATTCTGCGGGCGCAAAGTGACTTCATCCGTAAAAAGCAAAGTCAGAAAATTGAAGAAAGAGGGATGAAAATGCCTATTTATATGGCTTTTCCCTTATGGTTTTGTATCATGCCGTCTTTGATGCTATTAGTACTTGGCCCTTCGCTTATCCGGTTTTATCACCAGGCGCATATCGGCTTTTAATATCTACGGATTGTATAATTAATTTATTATGTGTGAGAACTTGTGTATAATGTTACACATAAAGAGGTTTGAAAGATGCCTTCAAATTTAAACATAGATGATACATTGCTGCAAAAGGCTCTCATTGCTGGGGGGCAGAAAACCAAGCGTGAGACAGTGAACGAAGCATTGGCAGAGTATATTCAAAGACGGCAACAAAAGCAGATCTTATCTCTATTTGGCAAAATTGATTTTGAACCAAAATATAATTATAAAAAACTTCGTAAACGTCATTGAATATATTGGTTGACACTTCAATCTGGTCTTTTGCTCTCAGACGTCAACACAAGAACAATGGGTCTGAGACACGGAAATTGCAGGAGATAATTTTATCTGGTGAAAAAATATATGTAACCGGAATTATTTTGCAAGAAATTCTGCAAGGTATAAAAGCAGATAGTCAATTCAACAAACTTAAATCGTATTTTGAAGTTTTTCCATTAATTTCGCCTGGTCGAGAAACTTACATTTATGCCGCTGCACTATCCAATAAATGTCGTCGTTCCGGAATTCAACTTACTACTATTGATTGTTTGATAGCCAGTATTGCGATCCAACATGATTGTTACTTATTGACGGCTGATAGGGATTTTGCTCTTGTGGCCAAAGTGGCTCCGCTTAAACTGCTCTGAATCTAGTTGCTTTGTTTTTCCGGAAAGATCTTGTTCCCTATGTGTCCGGGCCGGACACCTCCTTGCAAAGGATAGCATCTAATGTTTAAACGCAGAAATATATAGGGTATATAGCATTAGCATATCCATTAGTTTTTACTAAAGAGCCATTTTATGGCAAAATCCTTGCTTGACATTAGCTCATGCTCATTACCTTCCAGGTCTTCCCGGAATATATTACGGGGGAATTACGGGGATGGAAGAAAAAAGAGATATAGAAGAAAAAGAATGAGCAATAAATTTCCCTTTACCCAGCTGGTATTAGAAAAGCTAACTGTACCAGCCGGTAAATCAAAAGCTAGATTTTATGATGAACGGTTGCCTGGGCTTATGTTAGAAGTGGCAGCCAGTGGTCATAAAACATTCTGGCTTAGAAAAACTGTAGATTATAAAGACCAGTGGGCAAGGATTGGCCGTTTTCCAGAAGTCACCTTAGATCAAGCCAGAACCATGGCTATGGAACTGAATGTTAGAGCTGCAAAGGGTGAGAACTTTAAACAGACACGGCAAGATAATAGAGAAGAACTTACCTTAGCGGAACTGGCTGATTTTTACTTTGATCAATATGCAGCTAATAGATGCCGTACTGCTCCGGTGATGAAACAAGACTTCAACCGTTGGTTTGCTACTGAGCTTCCCATAAAATTATCCAAAATTGACACTTACCTAATTCAGGTACGTATAAATAAATTAGCCAGTGATGGGCATATTCATCGAGCTAATAAGGCACTAAATCTAATTAGAGCAATATTAAACTGGGCATTAAGAAAAGGGTTTTGTCAGGCAAACCCGGCCACCAAAGTAGATAACTTCAAGGTGCAGTCCAGAGAAAGGTTCATTCAACCAGATGAATTTCCCAAATTACTTATGTCCATAAATGATTATCCAGATGAACGGATCAGAGATTTTCTGCACCTTTGCCTTTACACTGGTGCCCGTTGTGGAAAAATATTATCTATGAGGTGGGAAGACATCAATCTCCAGCTTGGTACTTGGCTGATCGCCACAGGTAAAAATGGAGAAAGTCAAACAATTTCTTTATCTGATGCAGCTTTAGAAGTTTTAGAACGTAGATATAGAAATAGGGGCTTAATTCCGTGGGTATTGCCCGGAGGAAGAAGTGCAAGAAGACCAACAACTGAGCATTTGGCAGAACCCAAAAAAGCATGGGCAATTATCCGTAATAAAGCCGGTTTAACTGATTTACGTATCCATGATTTAAGACGTACCTTAGCTAGTTTTATGGTAATAACCGGAGCATCAACACCCATAATACAAAAACAACTTGGACACAAATCAATGGCTGCTGCTGCTATTTATCAAAGGGTAAATAATCAACCAGTTAAAATTGCAGCAGATCAGGCAATTAAAGTAATGAGGCAATTGGCTGAAGAAACAGCAAAAACTAAGATAACAAGCATCTCAATCATGGAGCAATCATAAGAGGGGTAGATGAAGAAGTGTTAGCAAAATTTATTGATGCAGCCACATAGAGTATTTCTCTTGAATGGGATGGACAGTCTCTTCATCAATTGAAAATATAGCAGCAGTATCAAGGCATATACATCACATTTGATTATAGATGGCCCAATTGGTTGCTGCCTTAGGCTCATTGCCTTGCTCAGAATATAATTTCCCAAGGTTAAAGAAAATTGGCTTATAGAACCTATTTAATGAGGCTGCCTTTTCATAGCATTTAATAGCCTCATTTTTATTGTTCAATTTTTCATAACACAGGGCCATATTATAATAAGGCTCATAAAGTTCAGAGCAGACAAGAGTTGTGTTGGTATATAAATCTATTGCATGACTATAGTCTTCCTTGCCCTGATAATCACAGGCACGTTCAAACAGTGCTTTTGCCTTATCAAACCCAGGTTCTTGTGCATTAGTTAAAGCAATTGTCTTAATTGGCTGCTCTGCAATGATTTTCTCAACATCTTGTTCAACTTTCTTGACTATCATTTTTTGCCTCTTATTAACATAACTGTCATTAGTAGCATTTCCTGCAATAGCTTCACCGGTAAAACCAACCACTATATAAAAAGAACAAACTACACCTAATAACACTTGGATGACCATTATTTTCTGCATTTTAAACAGTTTTCTAGTGCTCCTTTCTCGGTCTGACCAATAAATACTATGGCCATGCCATCAGTATATCCCACGAATCAAGTTGAGGTGGGGTTTTATAATCAAATTCAGATCCTGCTTTAACTTTAGCTACAACCTGAGCCTTCCCCATTGGTATTGCCACTGGTTGTTTTAGATCCGCCAGTAACTCTGAAATTGGTGTTAGCACTGTATCATGTGGATCTACCTGACTTACACTAGTAAGTTTTATCTTCTCAGAAGGATGTGCTGGATCTGACTCATTACGAAGCAATTGCCCAGTGGATTTTTGACCATTACGATCTTCTGTATTGGCCATACGTCCACCATCAGTTAGCAGTATCACTTTAGCATTTCTATCTTTTAAAACATCCCTCACTGCCTCTGCCTCTCTTTGAGCAGTAGGCATGTCCATAGCACCTGGTTTAGCTGAAGCATCAAATGAAGAAACGAGTTTTAGTCCGTTCTGCAAGGCTGCTTGCATATTCATCAATATTAGCTGATTACCTGGAATAGACATCACTTTCTTGCTATCCACTTTGCCAGTTTTCATAAATTCATCTAGGACATCTTGTTTAAATGGTACAACTACATGTGTTGCCCCAGCATCTTTCAGGCTTTTCATCATAGCTAAACTATCCGGTGCATTGCCCAATGCATTGTGATAATATGCAAGCTCTTCTATTCCTAAAACTCTGCTGTTTTTCATTGCTTCACTTAATACCTCAGTAGGTGGCTTACCTTCGGTATTCACTTCTTTTTTAGCTGCTATTACTTTTTCTCTATCTAACTTTAGTAGGGCAGCTTCATGATCATTGGCTGTTTCAGATAGATACTTGTCAGGCTTCACTTCTGAGGCAGGTTTAGTATCTTTCATCTTATCCACAACTGGTTGGACTTCTGTGTTCTGTGGAATACCACCCTCTAAACCACCTAAATTAACACCTGCTAGATGTTCTTGTACCTTGGGAAAGACCATCATATGATCAAAGCTAGATAAGTTGTAATCAGGAAATCCTTCCTGTCTATGTGTAAATAAATGCATTTGTCCTAGAGCATTTGTTTGTCCACCTTGATCATGAGTTGCTACTGACACTGGCCTAGTTAATGTACTGGTTAGTGGATAAAGACTTGTACCATTGGCTGTCCTGCTGTTTCCTATCTGTGATCCAAAGGTAGTTATTTTTTGGTGGCGTTTGTCTAATTCTGTTCTTAGAAGCTCTCCAGCTGATTTTTGTTTTTCAGTTCCATGACTGTCAGCAAAGTGCAATTCCCCAAGCCAAGCAAGCACTTTAGGAGGTGGATCGCCAGGTTTAACTGGTTGGTCAATGATGCTCATTACATTGTCTTTCATATCCTGGTCACGCTGACTCATTAACTGTGGTATAGATGGATGCTTAGGATCAGCATATAAGAGAGCAGAGCTATTGTTATCAACACAAACCACTTTCATGCCAGCATCCCGTGCTGAACTAAGTACCTTAATTAAATCTGGTGCCTTCTCTTTGATTGTGTGTAGAAATTTCAAGGCCCCTCTAGCTTCTTCACTGGTGTCTTCTTTGCCATCAGGGCCAATAATCTTATCTGGAATTTCTAGTTCACCTTTTGCAGGATCATTATTGAATTTATCCAAAACTGGCTGTAGTACTTTGGGAAATTCAACTGCTAAGTGGGTTGCACCACCTTGATTATGTAGATCCTGCATGATACTTGCACCTAAGTCACGGTGAGGATTAACACCATTAGTGTGCATTTCGCCAATTCCAACTACTTGACTGTTTCTCATTGCATCCACCAAAGCATCTTTTGGTGGCTTCCCTATCTTATTAATTAGTTCCTTGACATTTTTCCAAGATTCTTTTTGCTGTTGTTCAATGGCAGTCATTACCCCTTCAAGCCTTTGTTCAAGTTCTGGTGAAATAGGTAATGTACGTCTAACAGAATCAAATTCTTCTTGAGTTGATTGAGTGCTTTCTAAATAAGGTTTACCGCCTGGCTTATCTCCTGGCTTATCTTTAGACTGCTCCTTTTCTTGTCCATCAGGCTTAGGGGCTTGGTTTTCAGGATCATCCTCATCAAGATCTGGAGTCCAAAGACTGCTAACAAGTAGCTGTCCATTTCTAATGACTTCGCTAGTTGCAGCAGATTTACCCGTAAAAGGCTCTTTTCTTGAAAGATCACCTTTGCCTTCATGACCAGCCCCAGTGCCAGAGACTGGTTTTTTAGATAGACTCTGCCGTTCCAATAAACTTAGTGCTTCATTTGATGTTTTAGCATTGGCCGTATTTGCATTACCTGCATCCAACTGATCAGCTTCAGTCCGGTGCCTAGGATTTGGTTTTGCTTGCTCGTCACCAGGGACATCAGGAGATGGCATTTGTGGTTTCCAAAAGTTTGCTGATTACCAATGAGTAAAAAGACATTGCTTATAGTGCTATGCCCGTCATTTTAATCATTAATCAATAGTACCGGGCAAATTATATAACTTATGTTGTCCAGATAACAAATATCTTCTGTGGCAGCATTAACTTCTTCCCTAAAAGAGCCTTTTACGGGGCAAAGTGGGTACATAACTTGCATAGTTAGAGGGTTTCAGCTATGCAAAGTAATCTTATCTGTGCATCTTTTTCGGGACAAATTCAATTACCACCAATTAAAAGAACCAATAAAGAGTCTGGCCGTGAGAGGGAATACCTTCAACCAAATGAAATAGGAAGACTAATTGTTGCTGTTAAAAACAATAGGCACTGTCTACGTGACCAGCTAATAATTACCATGACCTACAGACATGGATTACGGGTTTCAGAACTTGTTGGGCTTAAGTGGCAGCAGGTTATCTGGGATAAAGCTAAATTGCACGTAAATAGAGTCAAAGGTGGAGAGCAAAGTCTACAACCAATAAATGGTGATGAGCTAAGAAACCTAAGGGCATTGAAACGCAAATATCCTGAATCAGCTTTTATCTTCAATGCAAATACATCACAGGGATTAGTACCGTTAAAAGAAAACAGCATCTTTAAACTAATTCAGAGGGCAGGAAGGATAGCTAAATTACCTTTTTCAATACACCCACACATGCTAAGACATAGCTGTGGCTACCAGCTTGCTAATAAAGGTCAAGACACAAGAGCTATTCAAGACTATCTAGGCCATAAAAATATTCAACATACAGTCAAATACACTAAGTTAGCCCAAGATCGTTTTGATGGTTTTGAAAAGTTATTTTGATGATAATAGTTAATTAGTAAGAACAAGTTTGGCGGTATTACTGTTTTGCTATTGATAGCTTTTTAGGGTGATTATAGTTGGGCTAAACAGAGATACACTGAAAGTAGACTATTCTTAAGGTGAGCATTATGAAAGTCCCTTGTATAACTTCTATATTGCTTTTTTCCTGGGTATTATCACTGCCAGTCAATGCTAACTCGTTGCCATACAATAATAAGACATTGGATTGTAATTTACAGACTCAGATAGATGTTTTAGTACCACCTGCTCCTAAGTCATTGCCTAGCAGTGAACAGAACTTAGTATCTAACACAGCCATGGAACTATTTCGTCAGACTCCAGGGCAAATAATTATGGTTCATTTACCAATAAAACAAAAACAGAACAACGGTATAGAACGTCAACTCAGTGCAATTGGTATCCGTTGGGATTTACATACGGGCACGGTTCTTTATGTTGATAAAAATAGTGATCTCTATACAAAAGTTCTGCTAGGTGATGTTTTTCTATCTGAAGATGGCATCTCTGCTAATTTGGCTATGCAACAAAGAATCAACTTTGGCAACAAAGAAAGTTTAACAAGACTGAGTTTTTTACAGCATGGGGCAGTAATAGATTATGCCTGCCACAGGCACCCAGTCTCCTGGTTTAGCCTATGGTTTCAACAGCAATTAATGTCCAACTATGGGTTCTATCCTAGGTAAATTTAAGTTGATAATCTTGTCTCAATAAAGATATGTTCATTGGTTTACCCTGACGTATAGTGCCAGTACCTATTTCAGAAATCAAAGTTGCAAGGTCAACTGCCCGTGCAACTGCCACTTGCATGATCCTATTTTTTGTTACTGGTTTTAAACCATTCCCACCCCAGCTAAACTCATAACTGTTGTATTCTTCTGTTTTTTCAACCGTAGCAGGAAATGCTTGTCTTAATTTGAGAATAAACCCCATCCGCTCTTTAAACCTGGTTGATTGTTTACCTAACTGCACCTGAAGGCAGCATATACATAATCCGGTAAATGAATTAGCATCCGTAAGGGGTGAACCTGCAAATGAGGTAATTAACACCTTACCTTCTGGGCAGTTGGTGCATTTTTCAATCAAGCTGCCGTACTTTAGACCCAAAAGTAAATAACCTAATGGTAAACTACCATCATGTTTAAGGTACGGCCATGAACAACTGGCAAAAGTTGGCTGGCAGAAGAAATAGTCAGCTGTATTTAAAATCTTCTGTTGATTATTTAAAATCAGACCTATGTTATGGCTAAACAGCTGCCAATCCCTTTCAATATCATCAGCAGAAGAATTGTTATAGTACCCCCTGGAGACAACTGCCATTCTGTAGCCTCATGGTTAGTTCTAAAATATTATACTAGCCTAAAAGTCCTGGTCAGCTTGCTTTTGTATATGGCAGTAGTCTGGAATTTTGACCTATCAGATTGAGTTTTTCCTTGATTTCACACTTGAAAATCACTGGATTTACAAAGCAAATGTTTGTTTTAAAAGGTACAGAAACCTTCATCAATGGGCTTAGAATGTGCATTTTAGCAAGAACGGCCAACACTTTCTCAATTCTGCCTGCTGGAGAGTTTTTAAACCGGTTTGTTTGATGTAGACCATTTTTCTTGATGTAAAATTCTCCCTTCCCATTACGGTCAGCATTATTGAAAATCCAATCTATGGCATATTTGACATCATTAAGAAATTTATCATCATCAATAGAAACTGCCTGAGCATATGCTACTAAATCCAGGCACATTCCCATTGCTGACTCCATTGTTTCTTTTGATATGGGAGAATTATTGATGGCCTCACTGGATGAAATGGATAAACTGGATATAGTTCCTTTTTCCATTTTTATTGAATTAGCTATATGAATTAACCCAGCAAGTCTTAACGCCATCCAAGGCAAGTGTTTTAGCCAATCATGCAGTAGCTCCAACTCGCTATAGTGAATTAATTCAGATTCTATCCATTTAAAAAATTGCAACCAGGATTCTTTTGCCTCACCACTAATTTTGATTACTCCTGATAGATACTGACCATTTTCTTCATTAAGAGTAAGTTTTGGCGAGAGATTTAAGATTATTTCGATCACTTCTTCATAGGCTGTTCTTACTATTTTTGAATCAATGGGCTTCTGGTTCTCATTTTCAGCTGAACTTAATAGCGGCATGAAGCATAAACAGTTAGACAATAGTTCCTTATTGGCAGAAAAGTTTTTTGATTTATTATTCAGCTGCTCCAGAGCTTCAGGTGACACGATCAGTCCAGCTGCAACTGAAGTGTTATCCACAAATTCATATCTATCACCAATTTTTAATTTGAGTGTGCCACCACTATGTGCTTGAAGGAAGGTGGGTGAACTTATGACTTCAAGCAGATTACTGTCTGTAGAAATAATTGAGACTTTCCCATAATTATGCACCAGCTCAACTGGCAAGGTTTTTACAGTAACATCATTGGAGATAATCTTTCTTGGCACTATAGGAGACTTGGGCATTGTATCTTTGACTCTAGCTGCATCCCACATCATATTTTTAGCTTTTTTACGTATATCATTTGTTGAGTCTACCGATCCCCATGTTCTATCCTCAGTCAATGCTTCAACTTCAGTTTTTGCAGCTTTTCTTAGTATCCCTTTGATTGTTAGTTTGTAAAAAGCATCTATAACTTCAGCATCATCCATATTGGGTGCTGTCTTGGCCATTTCCCTTTTTTCAAAATCAACAATTGGTTTGATTAGAGAATCAATGGCTCTCTTATTATTACCGCCATCTGAGCCAATCAAAGTCATAATGCCCAGAGGTTCAATATGACTGTAATCATCAGACACAGAGACAAAAAACCACCTTTGAACAATTGAACTTAATACTGTCAGTGCCAACATTGTTGCTCCAACAGCAGGAATTTTATACCTATTAGAAATCAACCGTGCCTGATAAGTCATCCATGGTGGCAAAAAGCTAAGGTCAATCTTTGGCAGGTTGGTTTTATCATAAAACTCAGGGACACCGCCAAAGCTAATTGGATCAGCCCAGTTTACTGTTGCTGGATCATCAGGATCTTTAGTTAACACCGTGATAGGTGTAGCAATGGCTGGCACTAAAAATAGCTCATCACTTTCAATGGACTGTATTTGAATTTGTTTTTTATCTATAGTTTCAATAGTCATGAATTTTAGAACCCTGAATTATGGAATTTACCTAACTGTTCTTGATTATATTTTTAATTTTTAATGTTTCCTGAAAATACCTAGTTTTTCTGAGCCAATTTGGAATGTAGTAAATCAATAATCCTTGATAAGTATTAAAATTAGTTAATATTACCTGCAAAGTAGTTTAGAGCCAGTTTAAATACTGTCTGGTTACAGCAACTCAATTTCCCTGGTCTGCCTCCTGAATAACAGCTTTAAATGACCACCAAGCCTCTTTAGGCACATGAAACTAGGCAGGTATTTGCCGGTTGTAATCTAAGCAACTTACCAGTAGAGATATTTTTTTGAGCATAAGTCTGTAAAAGCACTTTCCACAATGGTTTGTACTTTCTTAGTGTTTTAACATCAATCTCGGTCAATTTAGCAAATGCTTTTTGGGATCTGATCCCTTCATCTTTCAGATCATTAACCCAGGATTTAATTTCTTCTTGTTTTGCATAGGCTTTACGATCACTGGCCCGCCTATAGGCATCATAAAGATTTGGGTTTTTACCTTTAGAGTTTGAGTAAACCAGCCTATCTATCTGTGTAAAAGCAGTTGACTTACCTGAGTTTATTTCTTTACTGACTCTATTATGCTTTAGAATTAGCCATTCTCTCATTAATCCTTTTCTTGTTTCTTCATAACCACGACCTAATGCTTTAATAGCCTGAGTTCTATCACCATAAAACAAATAATGGTTGATACAGAATAATGCTTCTG
>Ga0207134_1174_pt1 | contig 16501 bp, 11 predicted proteins | sample Alteio_BWMinHeat_12_FD_153527 | JGI IMG/M metagenome (GOLD analysis project Ga0207134, IMG submission 153527) | Enriched cells from forest soil in Barre Woods Harvard Forest LTER site, Petersham, Massachusetts, United States -... | ecosystem: Environmental > Terrestrial > Soil > Temperate forest >... | reverse complement strand
ACAAGATCAATTATACGTCAGGGATTATATTTAGGAGTGGTACTAAATATAATACTAGCTCTAATAATGACCACTTATTTCAGCAAAGGTATCACAGCCAGGCTTGCTCTTGTGTTTGAGAATAGCAAGCTTCTGGCTAAGGGGAAAGCGCTTTTACCACCGCAAGCGGGACATGATGAAATAGCGAGACTAGATCGTGTCTTTCATAAGATGGCTGAAAAAATTGCTGAGATGTCACATAAAGAAAAAGCCGTGATTGATAACGCTATTGATGTTATTTTTACCATTGATATCAATGGCCGCATCAGCATGATTAACAACGCTTGTTTTGCTTCCTGGGGTTACACTCCTGATGAGCTTGTTGGGCAAAAGATTACCAAAGTGCTGCACAAAACAGATAAAGCACTAGCCATGGTGCTAATCAATAAACTAATCAAAGGTGGCAGCAGCCACGCCTTTGAAACTAGGCTTGTGCGTAAGGACGGCACAGTGATAGACATACTCTGGTCAGCCACCTGGTCAAAAATAGAAAAAAGTCTGTTTTGTGTTGCCCATGATATAACGCAGCGCAAAGAAGTAGAGCGAGTCAAGCGGGACTTCTATGCCATGATTAGCCATGACTTGCGCACGCCTCTAACAAGCATTCTTTTTTCCCTGAACATTGTTCTTAAGCGCATAGTAAACCTATCCTCACAACTGGTGGGGCGCTCTGCTGGCGAAACGACAAAAGATCTAACTGATGAATTGGAAGCAGCCGAGCACAATTGCGCCAACTTGTTAAAACTAATTGATAGCATGCTCACTGTAGAAAAAATTGAAGCCGGCGAAATTGAATTGAGCCCAAACATGTTCAAGCTATCCTCCTTATTAAGTAAGGCGCAAGAAAGCGTGGGTGCTTATGCCAGGCAGCAACAAGTTACCCTTGTTTGCCAATTTGAGGAAGCGGTTATAGCTGCTGATCAAGACAGATTATTGCAGGTTTTAATCAATCTACTTGGCAACGCAATTAAATTCTCGCCTGCTAACAGTCAGATTAAACTTGCAGCTGAGCTTGCTGCCGGCCAACTTTATTGTCAGGTAGAAGATCAAGGTCCTGGTATAGCCAAAGAATATCTATCAACAATTTTTGAGCGCTATAAACAAATAAAAATGCCTGGTTCGAGTGACAAAGGCGGCACTGGGCTTGGACTTACTATTTGCCAGGCAATTGTTAAGGCGCACGGGGGAGAAATTGGGGTTAACAGCACTCCTGGCAAAGGCAGCACCTTTTGGTTTAAAATCCCGGTCATTTCCTTAAATAAGCTGCCCGGCAAACAATTGCGTAGAAAAGAAGACAGCCTAGGGTAAATCGAAAGCGATAAAATAAGTAGGGCTGGGTATAAATTAAGCATCGCAGGGCAATATATCAGGGTTTATGGCAAAAGTCTTATTAGTAGAAGATGATCAAGACCTAGTTTCTCGCATCACCAAATGGCTTTCACTTGAGCGGTATTCAGTAGAAGCAGTGGGCAGCGGGCGGGAAGCGCTTGAGCTTTTAAAAGAGTCTACTTATGACTTAATTATTTTAGATTGACATATTCCAGAATTAAACGGCATAGAGACTTGCCGCTATTACCGTGCTAGTGGTGGCAATACACCAATTTTAATGCTCACCGGAAAGACTGATATTGCCGACAAAGAAACAGGGCTTGACGCCGGCGCCGATTATTATTTAACCAAGCCGTTTCATCCAAAAGAGCTTACCGCGTGTCTGCGGGCATTGGGCAGACGGCCAGCACAACGCGTGGGGGAAGAATTAAAAGTTGGCGATTTAACTTTGGATTTAAACAAATTTCAATTGCATAAAAATGGCGTTGAGATTCGTTTATTGCAGTTAGAATTTGCTTTGCTTGAATTTTTTATGCGTAACCCAGGGCGTGTTTTTGGTGCCGATGTCTTATTAGAACGGGTCTGGCCAGTCAATTCAGAAGCATCACCAGAAGCAGTGCGCACCTGTATTAAAACTTTGCGCCGCAAAATTGATGTCGATGGCGAGCCGTCTTTAATTAAAACAGTGCATGGTGTGGGCTATAAATTAGAAGTATCAGAAGCTGTGGAAAAAAAAACGGTAACAGCTGACTACCTGTAGGATTGCCTGTCAGTTAAAAATGCAGGACTAAGCTTAGCTCATCGCTACGTCCGGGCTCCAGTTTGGGCCGTCTTTGCTGACATTTCTAAGGTTGTTATTTTTGTCGTCATCGTCGTCATCCTTGTCTTTTTTCTTTTTGTTGTTGGCAAAGAGATTAGTACCCAAAGCAAAGATGCCTGATTTATTTCCTAGAGTAAATCCACAATCGTCTAAACGGGGAAAATACCAGGCCCAGCCTCCTCCACCAGATGAACTTTTACTTTTGCCAGATAACAACTCGCTATTGCCGCCTAATACAGATCTAGATGACTGAGCATCGCTATCTCCATATAACGCCAGTTGCGATCTTGCGCTACTGGAATAATAAGACTTTATTTCGCTGTTGAATGCGTGATGACGTCTGCCTCCGCCACCTATATGAGGTGGTTTGAAACCGGGCTTAATCTCAATCCTGGGATTAGACTTAACTTCTTTTTCTCTCTTCCTTGCCGCCTCAGTAGCCTTTTCTTCTTTAACCCTCTCTTTCGCGGCTTTCTCTTCTTGAGCCTTTTCTTCCTTTACAGCTGCTAGGTGTTCATCTATAACCTTCAGGTGTACCGCCATTGCTTCTCTGCGTAATTGAGCAGCGTCAATGCGCTTGGTCTGTGCCGCCGTGGGCTGAGCGGTACTGGGGTGTGCTGTATTTTGACCTGAGCCTGTGGTGTGCGCTGCTGAGCCAGCAGGCATTACCGATGAGGCTCCTGTCGCCCCGGAGGTTAACGGTTTCGTTGTTGATTTAGGGAAAGTTGCAGCAGTACTGATTGGTGTTGAGCTACTGGCAGCACCAGTGCCGGATATTAAAGCCAATTCCAGCGGGATTAATGCTAAGCCCAGCATACCCATTGGGTTATTGAGCCCACCAGTCATACCACCATAACCCATCATTCCACCCATGCCCATGCCGCCTATGCCCGTGCCGCCCATACCCATTCCACCCATGCCGAAGCCATTATTCAACATAGAAAGGCCCATGGCAGTCCCCAATGTTCTATTGTTCATTGATTGTCCATTAGCAGCTCTCAGTTCTTGTTGCATGAGCAATAATTCCCCAGGATCCAGATTAAATTGGTACGCCAAAAAAGCAACTTGCGTAGGACTGGCATTTTGCAAGCTCTGCATTATATACATTTGTTGGAAGGCACTTAGTCCGCTATAGCCCTGCCCATTGTTAATGCCCGTGCCAACACCGCCGTTAGCATACCTAGAGTTAATTAGGCCGCCTGGTTGATTGATGTTGTTCTGCGCAACAAGATCGCTGGTGGCAGTTTCTGATACTGTACTATTAGTTGCATTTCTATTTAGTGCATAGGATGCCCCGGCACCAAGTGGCTCAGCCATTGGTTCAGCTGTTGGGCGCATAGTTGTGTTGCCTATTGGTGCAGTCGCTCCGGCAACATTACCTTGGACTGCATCTATATTAGTGCCTTGCCCCGCATTAGCAGGGGTGAATTGCCATTGGCTCCTGTCTTGACCTTGATATACAGATGGATTATTTTGGTCTGCTGTGAATCCAGATATCTCTAACGGCATGCCAGAGTTTGGCTGTGCTTCATCAGCTTGTATTGGGTTCATTTGTGTTTGCATTGGCGCTTGTTGTAATTGCGCTTGTTGTAATCGCGCCTGAATTCGCGCTTGTTGCAAGTCCGAATACATTATTCCAGTTCCAAGTGTCACCAATAAAGGATTAATAGTTTGTCGCGGCCCAGAAGCTGAAGACTCATTGCCCACACGCTGACTGCGGAATCTTGCTGAATCTAACGCAGGCGATTGTGGTATCGCTCTTTGAGCATCTTGCCTAGCAGATGGTTGTGGCACTGCTACTTGAGCATCTTGCCTAGCAGATGGTTGTGGCAGTGCTGCTTGAGCATCTTGCTTAAAGGTAATATTCCTTATTATGTTTGGTATCAGTGCATCGGACTGGGCGAGCGCTTGACTCAGTGCACTCGCGGATGCCCCTGGAGGATGATAACGTCTATCGCTGGGGCTAACAAGCAAATCATGAGCTTTTCCGCTAGCCATCTTTGCAATACCAGCTTGTAAAAGCTCAACTGCCGCTTTGCCATTAAGATCGTTAGTGCGACCATTGGTCAGATGAGCCAATCCTCTCGGATTTTGATCATGGATATAATCTAATACCGCTAATCGAGACGCTTCTTCCGCTAGAGATAATCTTTGACCAGATACGCTGCGTTGCATAAGATTCAAGAAATTGACATTAATAACATCTGTGCGTTGAACTGGTTGAGAAATCATGGCGCGGAGAGTATTAAATTTGGCATCTAATAAATTGCGGTCAATATGTGTTTCTCTAGTTATTGCGCCACTATTATTCTGAACTTGCTTTTCTACTATAATAGGTTTTAACCATGCTGATATAGGGCCGTTGGCGGCTATCGCTTTACGAATTTCAGCCAACGCTTGTTGTTCTCTCACCGGTTCCGCTTCTTTCCCGCCCAATAACAAGCGCTTAGCACCCAATAGACTATGACCAAGAACGCTTATACTGCTGCTACCAGTAAATGGTGATCTGTTTGCCGCTTCATTTCTGACTTGACGCGCCGCTTGCTCTACAGCAGCCACTTGAGCAGCGAAATTTGTTGAGTGGGTCACAGAAGTAGGAAAGTTTCGCTGCTCCGCTTTGGTCAAAAGTGCACTTAGCGCATCGTCTGTTTTGCAAGCCTGCACTTCTGCGCGTCTGGAGGTTAACATAGCATGTATGGTGGTAACTTTGTGATCTAGTTCCCCTATTACAATATTTCCATTGCTATCCCGGATATTTTGACACCAGGACAAAGCAGGAAACTTATTGGGTTCAATTTCTAAGCCGAAACTTTTTAGATTCTTGATTTCAACTAATTGCCGGCCAATGTTAGCGAGGCGCGGATCCCCCATTTTTGTCAGAGCATCTTCACCATTAAATTCACGCCAGGCATTCACCTGAGCTAATAATTTAAGAGGGACATCGGTCTTGCTGAACCCTCTAATAAAAGCTTCGTGATCAATATAAGCTTTTTGTACCTGATCAGGAGCGTTTTTTATTGGCATACGATCTCTGATTGTTTGTTGGACGGCGGCTAGCCCATCAGTGTTTTCCGCACCTCCTGCCTTAGCAGTGGATTCTTGACCCTTTTGGTTAACATCTTGGTAGACCACACCTGTATGCAGAAGAGCAACTATAGTGGCTATTGCTTTTACTAGCTGTGTACGTTCTTCTGGGCTTTGCGCAGCAGCAAATTGCTTTACGATTTCCCGTTGCTCTGCTGGACTTAATTTAAGGGTTACTTCTTTAACTATGTTCTCTATCTTTGCCCTAGCAGCTTCTTTTTCCGCTTGTACCCTGGTTTGTTCAGCCTGTGTTTTTTCACTTGTAGCTTTTTGTTCTTGTGCCTTTTCTCCGTGTTTCTCTGGTTTAGGAGCGAAGGGACTTGATGTATCAGCAGGCTTAGCCGCACCATCACCTTTTAATGGTTCCAATGCGTCAAATCTGTGCTGTAAAGTCAATTTAATTTCCTCGCGAATATTACATTATCACTAGCGTCTGAATGCGCTAATCAACCAGGGGAACATCATTAGTCCAGCCATACTACCCATGCCACCGCCCATACCACCACGCATCAACATGCTAATCATACTCATGCCAAGCAAGCCACCCATAGCACCACCACCGCCTCTACCAAACATCATGGCCATTAGTCCGACCATCATACCTATCTGGAGCAAGCTACCAAGTCCACCCATGCCGCCCATTCCACCGCCTCCACCACCACCTCTATTCGGCTTAGTATTGGGACAACAACCACCGCCATTAGGATTTGTAGAATCGTCAGGTTTTTTAGAATCATCAGATTCTTTAGAAACTTCATCGGTCGTCTTTGTAGAATCTTCAGTCGTAGGCTTTGTAGCTTCTTCGGTAATAGGCGAAGCAGGCTTTGAAGAACCATCGTTAACAGCAGGCTCTTGCGGAGGATTTGGAGTGGGGGGTGGGGGTACCGGCTGTTGTTCGGCTTGCGGCGCAACATTGAAAGCTGACTGATCAATTCTAGTTAAAGTGCCAACCGATTGATTATTTATAACCACATTGAATGCTTGTTGTCCTGGTATTGGCACAGCCAAAGCAGGATTTGTGTATTGATTTGAGGGTAATTGAGATCTGACCGCAGCGGCAGCATAGGCTAGTCGCATATCAGGGTTTTGCAACACTGCTTGATTAGAAATTACCGTCCGCGCTGCTTCTGACCCACCGACAATAACCCGGTCGCCATTCACGACAGTTATTGGTTGTAAATTCTTTTCCGAAACAGAAAGTCCAGTACCAGTAAATGTTGTTCCAGAAGGACGCGCGGCATCTCTAAATAATGTTGTCGCATTACCAGCAACTCCTGATTGACCAGACCCTGTGTCAGATTTTTGCCCCGGCAAAGAATCGGTATCTGTTGTAGTGACTACATCATCAAATAATTGCATAGAGTCTCTTATCCTTTAGGCTTAAAGTAAGATCGGTGCGCGCTTGGAAATTTCTTTTTCTCTAGCTTTAAGTCTAAGAAGTAATTGTGAGATGTTTGTGAGATCTACAATATAGAATGGGACAGTTACGCAGGCAAAATGATTAAATAGCGATAGAATGTATTTACACGAATAATTACTAGATGAGCAGGTATTAACATGAAAAGCCAAATTGATTTTCAAGGTTATATAGACACCGGAACGCAGGCATACGCGGTTGGCGATTATGCCACCGGTGGCAAGATTTTTTTGGCTGCCATGAAGGATGCTAAGCGAGCCAGACTAAAAGACGCGCGTCTCTTGGCGATTCTTTATAACCTTGCTCTTTTTTACCATCAACAAAAACGCATAAAAAAAGCAGAAGTCTTATTAGAAAAAGCCCTGGAACTTGCGGAGGCACTTTTTGGCAGAAACGCTGCTCCAGTCAATTATGTTCTTAATCGCCTGGCAGATATTCAAGTGAAGCAACGCCATTACAAACGCGCGGAAGGATTTTATAATCGCAGTTTGCAAATTGAGCGCCGAATCTTTGGTCCTGATAATCCGCATTTAGCTAACAAGCTTACTAAAGTAGCCTGGGTACAGGCTTTGCAAGCTAATTATGATGAGGCAGAAATGTATTTTAAGGAAGCTTTAGATCTGCAAATTAATGCCGCCCGCGCTAGACAAGCTTTTGTTGCTGCTAACGCGCCAGCTACACCAATAGACGCCGATCTATTATTTGAAGATTTAACCGGCGATGAAATTGAATTTTCTAATACCTCAAGTTAATATCGCTGCTTATCCTTTTTTCAAAAGTTTATCTATAGTATGCACTAATCGCTGTTCTAATTCTTGCGCCCACAAAGGAACAGAATACTTGTTATTTTCCTCGACCGCCAGGCGCTCTAATACCCATTCTCGAACCATAGCACTGACAGGCTGCCGCCTGCGTCCGGCTAGTTCATATAATCGTTTAATATATTGACCTTCCAATCTAAAGTTAAATTGCCCCCGCGCAGCAACCGATTCCAGGGCTTCTTCCTGCATTTTTCTTCGCCGTTGTTCTCTCTCTTTGTCTGTTAATTTAGGCATATCACCTTTTGTTGTATCTCTCTATCCAATACGATGTTGCCTTATCGGCATGGAATGCAATCTCATCGTCAGCAACGTAAGTTATACCAATTTCTATCAAGGCACCATCAGCATCAAAACCCACAACCATGTCTTGGGAATCTCCATCATCACTATCGTGAATTTCAAACCATTTAGTCATACCCCATTGATTAGCCAGGACTTCCTGCATTTGATTATCCGTAACCCCGTGGGCAAAAGCACTTAGACGAAATCTGAGCACATTACCTTCTCTGTACAACAAATGTACAACATACTAAATTTACTGTCAAGATTAATTTCTTGACTTACTAACCACCAATACGTTTGCCAGACAAAAATGGTTCGATTTCTGCCATAAACTTTTTGCTTCGTTGTTGCTCAAGCCGCTAAGGCGATTTCTAACGCGATGCGATCCCAAGGCACAAATACTTTGCTTTCTTTGTCAAAATCAACCAGACCTAATCTGGTTAGCAGTTTAATGTCAGAATGCACATTTTTATAGTCCCGGCCCAACTGTTCAGACAATCGCTTCATGCTCAGCGAGCCAGTAGACCGCAAGAATTTTAACAACTCTCTACGCTTAGTAGAAAGTGTTTTAAATAATGTCGCCTCGTCAGTAAAATATAATCTGTTTACCGGCTCTTCCACAGGCTTTCCTCGCTCCGCCCTTTTCCATGCTTTAATAGCTTCACGTGCCGCTTCTTGTGAAGAGCGAATAGCAATCAATATTGTCTTATCTCTGTCTTTCATTGCAGTAAACCCCCGTTAGCGACAATATCGTCAAAGAAATCGATAAAAAGTTGCTCGATGGTTCTAAAAATATACGGTTGTTCTTTAGCATAAATATGCCTATGATCTCCTTTCTTCGATTCGTTATCATATCTTGCAAGAGTAGTGCCATCAGGGAGACTATAGTTGAAGCGATATTTTAGCCCATGTGGTCTTTCTTCTGTAATTTCCGGCAATTGCCAAATGACCATCTCCATGATTGAGCCGTCAGATATTGTGGTCTTTGAATGATATAATTGATTGGCATGTGTATGGCTTATAATGACATATGGCTTTATAAAAGTCAAGATTAGTTAACCTCCGGATATTGAGGGGATTTTGGTTGAATAAACTTTGTGGTCAAGGATGGGACCAAGCTTGACTCACCAAATACCAATACGTTTGCCAGGCAAAAATGGTTCAATTTCTGCCATTGAACTTAAGCCGCGGCGCGGATGTTTAATTTAGAGATTATCTTCTAGTTGCAATTTAGGACCAATTGCAAACTGCTATAGACTACTTTTCTTGCTCGCCGGTTTGATCTAAATCAGCAGTTTCTGGTGGCAGATCATCGCTTTGAGCCGCCTGGCGAGCCTGCTCAAGCAAATATGTTACCGGCACAGCAAGCGGATCTACACAATCTCCAACAATAGGCGCTTCTACAGCAGTACCGCGCGGTGGGCAGAGCTCATCAATTTCTACAGAGGTGGGCGTGTCTTTCACGGCTTGCTCAAAAGCTAACAATAATTCTGGATCAATATCTTCATCAGTGAAGGGAATTTCTTCAGCCTCAGATATTTCTTTCGGCGTAATGTGTTCTGTTAATTCCGATGAGCCTTTGGCATTGGCTGAATTAGCCAGCGCCGGTTTGCGCTTTGGTGGCAGATTGGGAAATAATGATTGTGTTTCATCCATATAGTTATATTTTTGCTTATCTATTTTGTCCACTTCGCGACCAATTTGCTGGTCTACTTTGTGACTTAGCTGGACGCCGCAAATTGCAACCGTTTCTTTTTATAAGGTACTGCAATATTGTGAGATTCCTGTGAGCGCGATACGATCGGGAGGCTAATTTGATTGAAAGAATTAATCTGTGTCGAGATCACATTTGCCTGTTCCTACGCAAAAGAATTATTGACTCCGACAGAAATTGAACCTAGAGACAATGCTTTTTCTTGATAAATTTTAATAGATTGGTTGCTTTATGAAACTTAGCGCAGCTGCGCTAGTGGCGCATAGCACTTTTAATTTACAAAATTCAAAAGAATTTGTTCAATGATGCTACAGTAACTTTTTGCTGGCATAATCACAAAAGCTGCATTCGCTGATTAGGCTTATCTCTTCGAGTCTGTGATTTATGTATGATTGCATCATGGCTAACCTTGACTCTATTGCCTTCAATTTGCCATTATGAGGACAGATTTCATTCCATACAAGTTCTTGCGAGAATTTTCCCAGCCCAGTTGAATTGCACGACCAGAATAGCCGCTCCAAAACCCATAAGACGTGGAGTGGTTGAGTCTAGCTGAATTCGATATACCGCAACGTCTGCAGCAAACTGGTCTCAGGTAGAATGAAACGCCATCCTTCAAAGTTCACCTTAACCCAAGCCAAACTTTCCGCAACGATTTTAGAACGCGCAAATCACTAACAGTGAGGCAATACGGATTTTTCAATTTCACATGCACTGCATCATGGCCAGATGCAATGCTACAAAGCCGGCCGTGGAGCATCCTCAATGTTGGTCACCTTAACCATCTATGCTTTCAGTATGACACTGATTGTCTTCGTGTTGATACGGGTTATTAACACCCAGCGAGCAAAAATACGAGACCACAAGAAAAATGAAGCAACTGAGCGAAAAGGGCGAACCCAGGAGACAATCGAACTACAGCGCCTTCGGAGAGAGGCAGCAAACAGGCTAAAACAAGAGGAGACAGCCAGACACGCTCAAGAGGAAAGGTTACGCCAGCAAGAAGTGGAGGTGCAGCAGCAGAAACAAGCTGCTCGGGAAGCATTACGTGGGGATCTGCAAACCAAAATAGCGTTGCTTGCCACGCGGGCAAAACTACGCTTGGAGGCCGTGCTAAATGACACGATGACATTACTCCATTCACGTGCAGCTGAAAACCTGCATGTGTCCCTCGAAGCTCTGGAGCATGCAGCGCTCAGAAAAATGAAAAATGCTAGACGTACTGCGCATGCAAAGGCTATCAGAGATCCACGAAAGAAGTTGCGCTATGAAAAGAATCCTCGTAAACGAATTCAGTTTTTCGAGGACTACGTCAACCCTCCCCTTAGGCAAATAGCAAAGGGACTTCGCCATCGTGCGACTCAATCAATAAATAATGAAATTCGCACCGGTGTTGCCCGACTCCGCAATCGAGCAAGGATGTGTATGCGTACAGAAACTCATATGACAGTATCTGTACTGCGTGAATACGCAAGGGAAGTAATTACCATCCAAGCACTCACCGATGGTAGCGATCTCGGCTTGCTCACTGAGGGGGTGGCAAACCTATTGAGAGGGGAGATACAACAACACAAAGGTCATCTGCAGCTGCTCATCTTGTGTCTCTGCCATGACTTTAGGGAGAGCCTAGAAATTACTCTAGGTGAGCTTCTTGCAAAAACTCTCGACAAGTTATACGAGAACATGCCCGCGCTCAAAAATGCAGAAGAAGGGCCCTTTGAGCGCAACAAACAAAATGAGAAACCCACGGATGACACGAACAAGGATGATCTCCAAGCAAAGCAGCAACGCAATCCCAAGGAAGATCCCAAGGAGGATCTAAAGGCGGAGGGTCTCAAGGCGGATCTCGGGACGAAGCAGGAGGACAAAGATACTAAGCAGCAGGGTGTCCACAGATACAGACGTTCCTCTTACCACGCATATGCCTGGGATGTAGATGATGACCCGGAAATGGACGAGGAAGACGATGACGAGGATGATGACCCCGAGTTGGACGAGGAGGAGGATGACCCCGAGGTAGACGAGGAGGAGGATGACCCCGAGGTAGACGAGGAGGACGATGACGAGGACGACGACCCGGAGTTGGACGAGGATAACGATGACGAAGATTATGACTGGGACGACGACGAAGAAGAGGATGAACGACGGAGAGAAGAAGAGCAACGAGAGGATGACGAAGCCGCCCGGGAACGAGCAGAAGAAGCGGAAAATTCGCCTGCCGAGACCGAGTGGGTGACTGCCGATGGATACGTGACCGAGGAGGACCTAGAGGACGATTAAGCAATCGCTGGTAACTGTTCTCACTATAGTGTTCGACAATAGGACACTATAGTGAGGACGGCAGCTATCTTTCGTGAATGTCAATATTACATTGTCCTCTGTCACTATTTTTTCCATCTTCTTTTCCCATTCTAATTTTCTTGCGCCATACCATTGGCTTTTGGTCTAGTAACTTTGAACAATACTCAAAGCCGAAGATAGAGCAACATTTGCTGGCATGGTAAGGTTCCCATGCCAGGACGCGATCTCACAAAAATCTCACAAATTTCTCATAACTAGCTCACAAATCAAACTTAAGCTTAATGATAAGCAGCAGAGAATTAGTTCGAGCAAAATATAAATGACTAATTTCAAAAATCCATTTGCGTTGACCAGGCATTGCTCTTATAAAAGAAGCAGCGCCCGCGCCTATAATGCTAACAAAAAATCTTTCGGCAAAAAAGCTTTTGTCAGTCTAATTTTATTACTGGGTATATGTTTTAACTTGGCCTTGACAGCATTAGCGCAAGGTGCATTCCCTGGAGCGGCGGCCGCAGGTGCTAATGCCGCTGGAGCAAACTCAAGAAGTGGTGCCGGCGCATTCCCCGGAGCAGCAGCCGCAGGTGCTAATGCCGCTGGAGCAAGCCCAAGAAGTGGTGCCGGCGCATTCCCTGGAGCAGCGTCCGCAGGTGCTAATGCCGCTGGAGCAAGCTCAAGAAGCGGTGCCGGCGCATTCCCTGGAGCAGTGGCCGCAGGCGCTAATGCCGCTAACACTAACATAGTAGAGCAAGTAGCTGAAAACGATGCAACCAATTTCACCTGGCTAGTCAGTCCGCTTAACTGGTATTACGGTAGTAGCACTCCTGATTCGAATAACGTTACTCAAGGTATTCAAAACTTTTGGACTAGTACTGGACAATCGTTCTTTGAAAATATTGGCTCGTTAATTCAACAATGGCTAAAACAAGTTGTGATGTTCTTTGTAGAACCGATAGTGAAAGGACTAACTGCCTTGATGGTGCAATTCGCCTACAATCCAGATGTAAGCGTAGGAACAGATCAATTTTCCAGAAATGTGCAACAATTGGCCCTATGGATGCAATTCATCGCAAACGATCTGTTGCTTTTGTTTTTTATTCTTTCCATTTGGCGCTACTGGGCTAATGCTGCCTGGAAAGGCGGCAGCATGATGGGTTCAGTGGCACGAATCATAGTAGCAGCAAGTGCCACAACCGCCTGGCCCACAATTTATCACTATGTGATAGTAATATCAAATGCCTTGACGGAATATTTGATAAGTAAAAACATTTTGAATCCAACGACAATATCTGATGCAGTCGCTGGGGCGATAAGCAGCATAATAACGGGACAGGCAACATTTAGTTTCGCCAACAGCATGCTCGCTTCAGGAAATTTAGGAGCGCTAATATTCGTGCCAGTGGTCATAGTAGCTCAATATTTATTAGTTCTGGCAATCGGATTAGCAATTATGGCTTCCATCATCGTATTTTTTACTATGAAAGTCATTCAAATCATCGTTGTAATTGCTGCCTTTGTCTTTGGACCATTCTTCCTCTGCTTGCTAGTATCATCGGATACAGATTCTACTGCTTCTGGCTTTATAAGAGCCTTTATAGAAACAAGTCTTTGGACTTTTGTCTGGACTGTCTTTTTGATGTTGTTTATTTTTGCACTGGGCGCAAATGGCAGTGCTAACGTAGATGGGCGAATGATAACTCAAAATACACAGAATCCATGGTTCATACTTTTCTTAGAACTAGGCTTTCTGCAAGCGATGATACAAACGCCAGGTTATTTAAGCCGGGGCAAAATTAGTGAAGCAGGCGAGTTTTTAGAATTATATGCTTTATTTCGGTTTGGAAAAGGCTTGATTGGAGGAGGCGCCGCTAATTACCTCTTAGGACCCGATGGAAAAATTAGTAAAGCATTCAGACATATTAAACGTGGTATCGGTAGGGCTCTTGGTAGTGACAATACCTCAATGACCCTTGGCGGAGAAAGTGCTTTACCCACTGGCAGCAAACAATTAGCATCACTAAATACAATGAATTCGATCGGTGCCTCTGTTGTGGGAGGAAAATTGGGAGGACTTGCTGCTAAGTCTGCCACTACAGCTGCTCTTGGTGCTGGAGCAATGGGACTTGCTAGTGTTCCAGTTAGACCAGGGGGCACGCCGCCTGGACAAAATCCGCTTCTCACACAAGGGCTCAATTCTACAAGAGGTCAAGTTCCTGCGCAAAATCCGCTTCTTAGGCAAAATCTTGGACAAACACCAACCACTGACCCACTTGCTCAGACTAGAACGGCAGCCGACGCAGCGATGGGAACAGGACAAACACCTATTAGTCCTCTTGCGTCCGCAATACAAACAGCAAGCAGAAGTGCCTTAGGGCAATTTAGTACTAGTGTAGGCGGTGGCTATCAAGGTGGGTCCAATATGTATGAAGGAGGCACACCATTAGTCCATAAAACATCCCTTGCTCAACTTGGTACACCAGGTAATAATCCATGGTATGACACCCGCGGCCGTAGAACAAGTGCGTTAGATTGTTTGACAATGTACAATCTCAAACACATTAGACCGGGCAATGTAGCTCTTACAGAAAATAAGAAAAACCCCAATCAAAATAGTATTGATTTTGATGATGCGGGTGTAATTAGAAAACTTAACCACAGACAAGGTGCTGGCGCTCAAGAAGTAGGCATGCTAGGTGAAGTTGCTGCTCTGGCAACCATACCTTATAGTGACGGTAAAGGACATATAGATGCTCGTGCCGGAACTGCGACCAATAATGCGGTAAAAAATGCACACAAATGGGATCCGCCTTTAGCACGCAGGCTTTCTTACGCGATAGGCAAAGGAAGGGTACCAGATTATGTTAGATACTTAGAAAAGGATAGGCTTGAAAGAGAAAAGACTAAAGCGCGTATTGATGGATCTTGGGCTTATGTAAATGGCGAGAGAGGCAATGCTTATACTGACTTTCTAAAGTGGAAGTTTGATGGACCCATGAATGATGATACCAGAGCTATGCTCGCCTATACCAGCGAGCGCACTGACGCAATGCTTGGTGGATTCAACCTGAACTGGGATTCAGGAATTCAAAGACTAGGCAGAATGGGTCTAGATATTAATCCGATGACAATGGGTATCGCTTCTCATGAAGCTATAGTAGCCATGAAACCTAGCGAACAACCGCAAGCCATTCCGGCTGTAATGCAATTAGTGAACGGGTACTTAGGAGAAATGGGTATCAATCCTTTAAGTAAGGATTTTCAAGGCAAGGACATTTGGAATGCTAGCAATGTCCACTGGGTAGCTACTGATGGTATCTTGCGCGGGCTATCTTCGCAACATATAAGGACAGCGCGCGCTATCGGAGATGTAGAAGGCATATCTGCTGTAACCCCAGATTCTGTAAATGGCGTCATGGCATTGCACAGAAAAAATGGACAGGGGGAAATGCCGCATGCATACGAAAGATCTGTCTTAGAATACTACAAGCGAATTCCACCAGCCGAACAGCGAAACCAAGCGCGATCCCAATCAAACCTATCACGCCCATCGAGCTACCAAGGATCTCTAAGGGCTTAGACCAGAGCAATAAATGGAGATGAAAAAAGTCAGATCCGGCAAAATGCTTTTGAACCCAGTCAAAAGATTAAATGAGCCAGCTAGATATTGCCATTACTGGTCAATTTGCTAGTAATTTAGACCATTAAAGACGACATTAACAGCATAAAATCCTGCTCCGTAATCCTGATTGGGACTATTACGCACAGTTCGGTTACCGCTGCTCACAGTAATCTCACAAATGCTATTTAAGATAAGTATAGGGTTCGGATAACCATCAAGGTTTGGTATTGCCCATGCGTCATAAATACAAAGTTAGTTGGCAACGCTCGCTACATTATTTCTTGGTTTTGGCCATCCTTATTATTGGTTCCAACCTGGCAGTAAAAGCAAGCAATGAAATGCAAACACCTATGACGCCTCCTGGAGTACCACCTATGCAAGGCGCGGGTCCACCGCCTGGAGCTGGTCCAAACGCAGCTCCTGAAATCACTGGGGACGTCGACAGACGAGATGTGCCATCCGGATCGCCTACATCTAATCCTGTATCTGGAAGTAATTTTCCGACTCAGGACCCCAAAAGAAGACCCAGAATAAACTTGCAAATGAATGGAGAAACAGTTATGACCTTCCAACCAGGTCAGTTAACTAATCAGCAACGAGGACAAGTAATGGGAGTGATTGGTGGCGGCGCAATGGCACCTGGTCAAGTCTATCAAAACATAAATGTATCACAAAACCAATTAACACAAATGCAAAATATTCTTGCTCCTAATCCGGATTCAATTGCCGGTAAAAGTGCTGTGCCGCTAACAAAAGTCAGCGGTCCTTCCAAAGGGCAGACTAAAAGTAGAAGCCAAATTACTTCTGACGCTCCAGCGCCTGGCGCGCTTCAGCATACTACAAATGGTGAACATCTCCTATTTACGACCACCATTCAAAAATTTTGCCGCTATTTGGTTATTTTAGGCGCCGTTTGTGCCACTCTTTTTCTAGCTTTTGCTGCTTTTTCGTGGCAATTTGGCGACAGAAATGCCGGCGGCAGAATTGTCGGTGCCACCGCCGGAATAATGCTTTTATTCATGAGCTACGCCATATGGAAAGTAATTAGATTTAACGAAGACCAAGCTAGAGGTCCAAT
>Ga0207134_1173_pt1 | contig 16598 bp, 21 predicted proteins | sample Alteio_BWMinHeat_12_FD_153527 | JGI IMG/M metagenome (GOLD analysis project Ga0207134, IMG submission 153527) | Enriched cells from forest soil in Barre Woods Harvard Forest LTER site, Petersham, Massachusetts, United States -... | ecosystem: Environmental > Terrestrial > Soil > Temperate forest >... | reverse complement strand
CGCTGGATAGAGTTTCCAGCAGCGGTTCTGGTGTTTGTCATCGTCGCCGGGGATCCACAGTCCGGGGCGTTCTACGTCCTGGATCGGAAGACCGGAACTTGGCTCTGGGTCGACTTCGAAGATGAGCAGTACGGCGGCTACAGCATCGGAGACTTTGAGGTTCTGGTGGGGGAGCACGACCTCCTCAGCTTGGTCGAACGCCCTGGTTTGTTGAGGGGCGGCCACGGGTGGCTGTTACAACCTGGAATTCCAGCCGAGATGATCGGGGACAACATTTGCAGTATTCAGAGCACTTGTTGAGGCCGTTTGACAGAAATGGAGTCTTGGCATATCTACCACACAGCACGCGGGGCCGATGGACCTGCTGGAAAGGAGGAAGAGACCGTGGACCGACGAGTGTGTGCAACTCCCACCCTGGTAAGGGATTACTTTCGGCTGTTCGTTAATCGCCGGGCGTACACCCTTCAGTCCCTGCGGCCCCACCCGGAGAGCGGTCGCCACTACTACTTCCGTCCGAAGGAACGTGGTTCTGGTGCGCCGCTATCTCTCACGGAGAAAACGGTATCGCGCCACATGGAAGGCAAGATCACGATTGGACTGTACGCTATCAACCCGTCGAGCCAGCGGTGCAAATGGGTTGCCATCGACGCGGACTACAAGAACGCGATGGAAGACTTGCTGAAGCTTCAGTATCACCTCACGCAGGACGGTGTGGAGTCCGCCCTAGAAATGAGCAGACGAGGAGGTCATCTGTGGATTTTCCTGACGACGCCACTGCTAGCGCGAAAGTGCCGGATCTATATCTTCGATTTGGCAGGGAGACTAGGCGTGCCGGTGAAAGGGTCTGGCTTGGCTGAAGGAATCGAGGTCTTCCCAAAACACGACGCAATCGGGACGGGGGCCTTCGGCAACGCGCTTCGGGGTCCGCTGGGGATCCATCGCGGCGCAAACCGTCGCTTCTGGTTCTATGGCGCGGACTACACCTTGGAAGCGCAAATGAAATTCTTGAAGCATTTGCGCAGGGTTACGGAAGAAGAGTTGGACCAGTTCACCGCCGGAAAGGAACTCCCGGCAGACATCGCAAAGCCGCAAGGCGAGGTGAAGCCAATCGGAGAAATGCGAACTAAAGGAAACCGCAAGGTGTTTTGCATTCTCGAGCACGTAGGTAAGACAAGAATCGTGGGGAAGAACCATGTAGCTCGGTGTCCATCGTGTGCGCAGACGGGGCACGACCGCAGTGGCGACAACCTAGCCATCTTGGCCTCAGATCCGCGGTTCTATCAGTGCTGGGCGGGCTGCACAAAGGAAATGATTCGTGCGGCTCTTGGTCACCCGATTGGCGTTCCGCAGCGGGATTGAAACAGAAAGGAGTTGACACTCATGAGTGGGCAAAAGTTCACAGGCCTTGCAGGACTGCCGCTCTCGCGGCGAGCAGTGAGGGTGCTGAAGGATCGAGGGATCTTTGCGCACTCTTTAGTGAGCATTGAACACCAGCAGTTGGCACAACGGTACGTGGTACGGGGCTTGGAGTCAGGGGGCGCCGCTGGCGATGTGGGTAGGTATGTCAGCTTTGCTGGCGACGAGGGCGAGCCGTTGGAGTTTCTGCATCCGGTGGAGGCGATCGGAGTCAACGGTCTACATGCGGTTGTCATATCTCCGGCAGTAGTCCGCGTAGACATGCTCCGCAAAGGCCAGACGTATGAATTGTTGATCACACAGCATTCGCTCAGTTCCGCGCAGAACGGCCATCGGCCGCAGCTAGAAACCAAGATTTTGTTTCGCGGTATCCACGGTCGTGTTGACTTGGACTTGTGCGGAAGAGACAAGGCTCAGTCTGGCAACGTCGTACCGACATTCTATTCGCTCGCCGGCGAGGTCATCGCGATTCCTGAAAAATTTGTAGCTGTGATTCGAGCAACGACAAAGGCAGTCAACTGCGTTGGTTGCTCGCACGCGCATTACTTGAGAAAGCCGCGCCGTCCCAGTGGCGGACAGAGCGTCAGTGACTCAACGCAAGAACGCAGTCCCGGTACCGAGACCGCTGCCGCCACGCACGCACTGGCGGGCTAGGCGAATGACGCGAGATACGGCGGAGACGTGAATCGGCTCAGGGCTGGGTTGGAGGCGCCACGTGCGAATGAAGATAAAACAGTGCTCGCTGATTCTTTGCCTGTTTCTTTTCTTGTTCGTTGTTATCGGCGCGGGTCTGCACCTCAACCCAGGCGGCGCACTTATTGCAGCGGCCACAGGCACGCCGCTGTTGGTTTACGCGTTCAATAGAAGATCGGCAAATGGGTTCGTCGAGCCTGATCTGCGCGCCCCAAGGGAAGCTGATGGGGCTATGCGCCGCGACCCCAAGGGAGACACCAATGAGGTTGGCGCCTTGGAGGTTGAAAACATCGCGCGGCGGTGACTCGCCCGGTGTACGCCCATCAGAAATGCCGGGAGTGAAACTCAAAGCGAGTTCACGAGAGTGGAAGAATGTTTGGAGCAGGAACAGAAGAACAGCCGAAGGCGATCGCAAGTCCCACTTCGCTACTCGACTCGTGTGGTTCGCTCTTTCCGTCGTTATCTGATCTGGCCTTCTTGATTCCAATCGTGGTGCTGTTCTGGTGCACAACCGGCGTGGGCTGGCTGCTCATGGACTCCGATACTGGCTGGCATATCCGGGCGGGAGAATGGATGTTGAACAACGGTCGTGTTCCCACGACTGATGTTTTTTCGTTCACTATGGCCGGGAAGCCTTGGTTTGCCTGGGAGTGGCTCTCAGATGTTTTCATGGCAACAGTCGACCGAAGCGGCGGCCTGGCCGGAATTGTCCTGGCCAGCCTCTTGCTCCTCGGTGCAACGTCGGTTTGCATCTACAAAAGTACCGTCGCGGAATCTGGGCAGCGCCTGATTGCGCTTGTTTTGACTTCCTTAGCAATGGCCGCAAGCACCATACACTGGCTGGCCCGACCACATCTCGTAACTCCGCTGATGGCTGCGTTGTTTTGCTGGGTTCTTAACCAGGTGGAGAGGGATTCGAAGCCCAGGCTGCTATTGGCGTTGCCCCCACTGACGATACTGTGGGTGAATCTGCACGGTGGTTTCTTCGTTGGAATCGTTCTGCTCATCAGCTATGGAGTAGGAGCGGCTGCGGGAGATCTGGTCCACGGCATTAGACGCAACGCTTGGATTCGGGGACGACAGTATTTCTTAACGGCAGGCGCATGCGCAATTGCAAGTCTTCTCAATCCCTACGGATATCAACTGCATATCCACGTTGCGCGGTATCTCGGGGCCTCGTTCTACTTGCGGAGCGTCAGTGAATTTCAATCGATCGACTTTCACTCATTCACCGCAGCGTATTTCGAGACCGTGTTGGTGCTTGCCATCGCAGCGGCAGTATGGCATTTGGGCTCAGGGAGACTGATTCATGTGACGTTGCTGCTGAGTTGGTCCCACCTGGCGTTGTTTTCGGCACGAAACATTCCGATCTTCGCCGTGGTAACCGCGCCGAGTATCGGTTTGGCGATGCGCGAGTGGTTGGAGCGCGCAGCCTCACTCTGGCCGACGCAATGGATGGGCAAGGTCGCCGGGAACCTCGAAGAGATGGAGGCCGGGCTACGAAGAATCGCAAACAGCGATCAGCGAAGACATTGGCATCTTGTGCCATGCTTCGCTGTGCTCGTGTTCGCCTTCTCGCTTAACCATCCCGGCCGCATGAAAGCGTTGCGCCCAGAATTCGACCGCAACCGATTTCCCGTCGATGCGGCGAGGCTTCTTCCGCAGTTAGACCGCAGCCGCACGATTCGTTTGTACTCGAGCTGGCAGTGGGGCGGATATCTGATCTACAGCACTTGGCCGTCGATGAGCGTCTTCAATGACGGCCGGACAGATTTTTACGGCCCTGCCTTCGTGAAAGAAGGATCAAGTGCCTGGGAAGTGGCTCCTGACTGGAACAACATCTTGGCACGATACGGAGTGAACGCGGCGCTCCTTCCTATAGATTCGGCCCTTGCAAGCGTACTGCGGGAAAGATGGGACTGGAGACCGGTTTATCAAGATCAGGTTGCGGTGCTGTTTGAAAAGACCGAGGACAAGAGATAGGGCTTGTGCATGTATGCGGGCTGTGAACCTTGGGGCTCGTGAAAGAGGTCCGTCATGTCAGCAGTAAAGGAAATCGCAATCGTCGAGCATAGCGAAGAGCATTCCCTGAACGCGACCAAGGAATCGGGGAGCAACGTATCCGCGGTCCCAACCGGCACTACTGCTTTGGGCGCGGAGTGCCTCGCAGCAGTGAGGCGACGTCTGCCGGACGAGCGCCACAGCTTGACCCATCACTTCTCGGTGGGCGGACAGGAGGGCTATGTCACTGTCGGTCTGTACGAGGACGGCCTCCCCGGTGAAATGTTCATCAGGATGTCCAAGGAGGGATCGACAGTTTCGGGACTGATGGATTCGTTCGCAACTGCTGTGTCCCTGGCCTTGCAGTACGGGGTACCGTTGCAAGTCCTGTGCGACAAGTTCAGTCACACACGGTTTGAGCCCAGTGGTTGGTCGGGGAATCCAAAAATTGGATATGCAAAATCCCTGATGGACTACTTGTTTCGCTGGCTCGAACTGCGTTTTCTGAAAGGTGAGCAGGGGATCCTGTTTGAGTTGGCGAGGCAGGCACCGCCCCGGCCCGAGTCGGGCAGTGTGGTCGCGGCACTACGGCAGGTGGTCGGGCTCGGGGATGCGCCCGCATGTCAATTCTGTGGATCGCTGATGGTGAGAAACGGTTCCTGCTACCGCTGCATGGAATGTGGCAGTACAAGCGGGTGCTCATGAGGGAAGCAACTGGAGAATGAGATGGCGAAAAGCGTTAACAAAGTAATCTTAGTGGGAAACGTAGGGCAGGATCCTGAGGTCAAGTACACCGCCGGTGGAGTCCCTGTCGCGAAGGTCAGTCTCGCCACGAACGAACGATTCAAAGACAGCAAGGAACAATGGCAAGACAGAACAGAATGGCACAGCGTTGTGGCTTGGCAGCGTTTGGCAGAGATCGTGGGAGAGTACGTCCGAAAGGGATCGAAGCTCTACCTTGAAGGCAGGCTACAAACATCCTCGTGGGAAGACAAGCAAAGCGGCGAAAGGAAATATCGCACAGAGATTGTCGCCCGGGACATTGTCCTGCTCGGTTCGCGTGAAGACGGGGACAAAGCCGGGAAAGAACCTGCCAGCCAAGACTCCGTTCCGGAGCCTGTTCCGTCGGTAGTTGACGACGACATTCCCTTCTAGCACTTCAAGAGATCTGTGGAAACCTCTCCACTTCGGCAGAGCCACAGAGAGGGACGGGCGCACGCCGCCTACTCACCCCAAACCCGCGAATCGAGTGTCCGTCCCGGCGCTACCTGAATTGTCGTTATCGAATCTCAACACTACAGAACACCAGAAGTTGAAGGAGGAACGTAACGTGTTTGTCGAACTCATGCCATTGCTGAAAGAACGGACTCTTCTGATTACAGTCGCCAGAGTTGATGCAACTCTGAAAGTGAACATCATCCCGACAAGGGTGAAGGAAGGCGAGGACGAGGCTCTTACAACTCCGTTGAGCTACTCGGGATCGGCGGAGGAGCTAGACGCAGAACTGGGGAAGCATCTTGCCAGCTATGTCGGCTCCCACCTTGAGTTGGGTAGCACCCTGGCCGAAGCGAAAGCAGAAATGGACGCAGCGGCCAAGGCTGCACGCCAAAAGTCGAAAGCCACGCCGCCGGCCTCGAAGCCCGATCCAGCCGGCAAGAAAGAAGAAACAGTGGCCCCGGCGCTAGCCGCGACCGAGACGACGCCGAGCCTGTTCGCTGCCCAGCCGCAAGTTCCAGAAACACCGACGCAACCGGTCGGAGAAGAAGGGAGAAACTCTGCGCCATGATTAGCGCAAAAGTGATGTCGCGCATCTTTACGTACAACGGTGTCAAACTTCCAGACCCCGACCCGAGGCTGACGCCAGAAGAAATAAAAACGATCTACAGCCATCAATACCCCGAACTGGCTACGGCCGCAATCGCGGGACCAGAAGCGTCTGGAGAACAGTTGCAATACAGCTTTGTCAGAGCAATTGGAACGAAGGGGTAGCAGCCATCGTGGCGAGGCTCAGGTCGGAAAACACAAATTGATCGCGTACGACGCTCTCGCCGACCGATACCGGGATCTTGGCGCTCAGCATTGGTCCTGCATATACAAATGAGTGAAACTCGCCATTCTCACCGCAGGGATCGACTCCGTCCGGAAGAGCAGCCAACAGGCTCTCATCAAACTCGCGTCCGGCAAACGAAGCGTCAAGTTTCTCCGTGTCAACACAGGTGAGCTTTGCTCGCATACCGGACGCAATCATCTGCTTTGCCAAGTCACGAGTGGGCTGTCCCCACAACGGAAATATCGGCTGCAAGCCGGTGTTTCTCATTTGTTCTTCACGGTACGCGCGCACGTCTTCGAGAAACAAGTCGCCAAATGCGATCCCGTCGATTCCAGTCGCGATGGCTTTGGCACACGTTCCAGCCATAAGCGACTCGTACTGCTCGTTGGAACAGGGCCAAGGTAGGGGGACATTCCAAAGCGGCAAGTCGGCCGCCGCAGCTTGCCGCTCGACCAGTTCGCGACGGACGGCATGCATGGCCACACGATCCACCGCCTCGTTGAACGTGGTCAGAAGGCCGACGATCTCATACTCACCACGCTGGCGGAGAACATGCAGACTCCATGCACTATCTTTGCCGCTGCTCCAGGAAAGAAGAATGCGCTCCATCGCCGATTCCCCAGATCGGAGCAAGACGGGCAATCTGTTGTCTCTGCTCTCGATCAATCTGAAATATGAAAACAAAGCGTAGCAGAGAAAGAGTTCGCTCCAGTAGGGAAAGACAAGAGATCCTGCGAGAACTCAAGAGAATGACGCAGGACCGCCACTCGCGTAGTCAAACGGTGCTCGGGAGGTTCCTGCAATGTCCGCAACTGCAAATGGCCTCAGCACTCTTGGCGAGGGCGGTAGAACAATGTTCCCGCTGGCACGCCGGGAAACGCCTCGCGCCACCGGGAGGCTCCCTGCCACCAGCCAGTTGATGGCCCCGCCATACGAACTTGTATTGCCCAGCTTGGAGAAGGTTCCAACTGAACATCGTTTCTCGGCCGATGACCGCGACGTCATCGCGCTGGCGGAGATCTTGCTAAGGTCCGGTATCGCCGTCGTGGAGGACTGGAAAAAGAGCGGAAGCGAAGCTGCAAAATACTTATTCCTGACTCTTCAGCGATGGATTCGCGATCATGGCGGGGAGGCAATCGGGCGCCGCTTCGATCTGGATCTCACGCTCAGCGATCGACTGGTTGACTACTCAGATGAGCGCGGGCCGGAAGGCACGCTCTACCTGATCCTCGATCCAGATAGCGCGGCATTCGTGCTCCTGAACCCAACCATTGAACTACTTGGCAGCGCGAATCCGCGTCTGCCCGCGACATTCTTCAGGCATTTCGTTGGATCGCTCAACCGATGGGTACGCGTGTACGACTACCGCGACGCCGAAGAGCGAGTCGAAATGCTGCGCGAATGGTACGAGGGCGAAGAGAATCCCGAGCAGTACGAAGTGCCAGACATTGAAGGATGTACGCCACAATGTTTCAAAGAGCCATCTCTGAGTCTCCGAGGTTTGAAGGATCTGAACCAGAGGATGCGGAACAAGGAAGTGCGGGTGCTCATTAGTAGTTTGCTGGAACTGTGTTCCATCTCGCGGCAAGCCAAACGGCCGGAATTCACTGAGGACATGGGAGAGCAACTCATGGACTCGAATCCGCCACTGCCATGTCTGCTCGCCGCATTCTCGTCGGGTGATGCCGTGGTCGGGTGCTTTGACGACGAGGCCCAGACTGCGATGGAGACAACTCCCCATCCCAACCTGATTATCCCCCTCCAGCTTTCTGAGCCGAGCAGCATACGACAGGGCTTTCGGACGCTTGCCGTCGCATGTGAGACGCTTGCGGCGGCAAGCCGGCTGATTGACCTGATGCCCGGCAATGATGATGGCGTAATTACCCTTGAGGGACAGTCATGAATGTCCACCTGCGGATCGGAGACAACCGAACCTTCAGTCTGAAACACGCGGTGCTCGTGTATCAAGACGGCAACAGAGCCTTTGCCACCTTGCACGACGTGAAGTGCAGGCCGAATGAGTCGCCTTACTTATGTGCTGGGCAATCTGTCACGACAAGGTTTCTCGAGACACTCGCCAAGGGGTTGGGCGCGAGCGTGGAAGCTGAAGTATTGCCTGAACACGTACTGGCAAGAACCCCAGAGTTGATCGCATGGTGGAGCGGGTCGCAATTGCGGTTGATGTTCTTCGGCGCCGGAAACGCCGAAACGAAAAAGCTGAACGGCAAGATGTTTCCTCACCCTGCCTTGGTGTTCATGATCCGTGGGCGGGAACTGTTCGTACGTGCGCTCGCAGAAGGCCGCCGGCCGACAGCCACTACGCGCTTGAAAAACGCGCCGTATTGGAACACCGATGCGCACGGTCAAGTGTGTCTTGGCAGTATGCGAGTTCCGGAGGAGAAGAGCGTCGGCTCCCTGTCGGGTTGGGAAAACGCGTATTTTGCCAGCGAATTCACCCATCCGAGTGGCGCAGTCCGACTGACAAGCCATCCCGGAGGCTTTCTTGGCCTCTGGTCAAGTCTTGCTGGGAGAAAGCAAAGCTTCCCTGTGAAATTTCTGGCCGACAGCAGGCAAACACTTCAGGAGTTCGTGCAAAGAAGAGGTGAAGGATGAAGCTATGGAAACACATCGTATTCATCCCGAATTGCTGAAGCGCAAAGTGCGGGTGATGGTTGTGGGATGCGGGGGCAACGGAAGCGCCATCGCGGCTGGGTTGCCCTACTTGAATCAGGCATTGCTGGCATACGGTCATCCGGAAGGACTCCACGTCACTCTGCTCGACCCGGATGTCATCTCGCCGACGAACTGCGTGCGCCAGCCGTTCAGTCAATCTGAGATCGGTCTTTTTAAGTCCGTGGTTCTGGCCAACCGCTTGAATCTGTTCTGGGGCCTGGATTGGCAGGGCGTTCCCGAACGGTTGGATCCGAAACGCAGGCTCGATGGCGTCGACATCGTAGTCGGCTGTGTTGACACTCGGAAGGCGCGTGCGGCCATTGCCAAGTGCGCGGAGGAGGGGAGTGAAGTGGATTACTGGCTGGATTTGGGCAACAACGCCGACAGCGGTCAATTCATCTTGGGCGAACCCTTGAATCGAAGAAACCGGCGGCACAAGCTCCGGCTGCGCACGGTTTCAGAACTCTTCCCCGAAGTCATCCAGGCTGACCTCGACGGAGATGGTCTCCCGAGTTGCAGTGCGGCAGAAGCCCTCGACCGGCAGGAGCCGTTCGTCAATCCCACCCTGGCTAATCACGCATTGGCCCTCCTCGCGCGGTTGTTTCGGTACGGGTCCATCTCTTATCACGGAGCCTTCGTGGGCCTCTCGGGCCTAGCCGGCGCACAAGCGTTGCGCGTTGATCCCAAGTATTGGCACCGTCTCCGCAAGAAGATCTGGGGCGGACGCGTCCAAAATTGACAACCAAGGGAAAGCAATGGCTCACCTCAAGCAACACCTATTCAATTCCGCAACCGATGTCTGCATCTATTGTGGCGCCGAACGGCAGGAAGGGCATTTGCCTTGCGATCATGCCTTGGAATCCGCACCGGACTACTTTGATCGGGATGATCCGCGCTGGCAGGCCGAGGAGTCAGAAAACCCACTGAGGCCGCGGCAAAGCAGGAATCCCGGATCAAGTAAATACGAGGCCCATTCCTAGGAGTGTGTGCCAGCGGAGGAATGATCATGGAAAACAATGAAGGTGGGAAGACCGAAGCTCTGAGTCCCCAAGAAGCAACCGCCAAAGCCGCCATACTTGCCGAGTGTGACAAGTTCGCTAAGGCGGGCATCACTTTCGTCGCAGCTCACTTTGATGGCTACGGCGACAGTGGAACAACCGAAGTGAGGTGTTATAACAGCGAGTCTTATGCGTGGGGCGAGGACGAGACTGTCAATCACGATGTCTCCTATTTGGAGGACCACTTCGAAGCTCTTGTCCCCTTCGGATACGAGAATGATTGCGGTGGCTTTGGAGACGTGGTTCTGGACGTTAACGCCCGGAAGCTGACGGTTGAGCGCAATGACCGCTTTGAGGACTACACGACCACCACGTATGAGGTATAGGTTATGGCGCACCCACTAAAGCATTCGGAAAGCAGCGCGAGGAGGTTCGGCGGAAAACCAGAGGACTACCTCCCAATTCACAACTGGTTTGATGAATCGAAGGCATTCTTCGCGGATTTCCGGCACAGAGCCCTTCGTCACCATACCGAGGGCATTTTCCTGGCCGAGAAACTCTTTGGAGTTGCCATCGTGAACAGCGATGGCAAGCAGGTTCCTGTCCGGTACGTCGGAGAGCAGCACGTATTAGAAGATCTTGGTCGCATTCCCACTGCTCAAGATTGGCTCTTGCAGATCAAGCCCCAGCGTTGGATGTATGGCCAGCGCCTGAGCGACGGAACGCCAACAACAAAGGAGGCTCTACCGTGAGCGCGACAAATGGCCATGCACACGAAGGAGACACGTCCGCTGTGACGCCTGCCTCGCTGGGCACGCACGTGGTGCTTCAGTTTCCCGCAGAGCAGATCAAAGAGGTCGTGGCAGCTTTGGAAGTGCCTTTTGAACCCGAGCAGATCGAATGGCGAGTTACGAACACAACGAAGAATCAGCAGCCTGTACGCGGCCGGGTGATTCCGTATGCCAACCAGCGCGCCTACACCGATCGTCTTAATACGCTGCTTACCCCTGCGGGCTGGACGCGCCGCTACACAATTCATACCAGCGCCAATTTCGAACGAAGCAAAGACCAGAAGATTGTCGCAAAAGTGTTAGTGACCTGTGAGGTGACGATCTTTGGCTTGGGGTCGCATTCGGCCACCGGAGAGGAATGGGCCGACGACGACAATGCCGGCACGTCGGCGGAAGCCCAGGCGTTCAAGAGGGCCTGCTCGTGTTTTGGCCTCGGCCGATATCTTTATCACTTCACCGGAACCTGGGTTGATTTGAATGACCGCAAACAACCTAAGAGCATTCCCCGGTTGTTTGGCTGGGCGACTCCGCAAGGCTGGCGACAAGGCTTGAGACCTGGCCAGGAAACGGCAAGCAATTTGTCCAACGCGGTTCCATCCAAGAATGCCAATACACAGACTGCGGACCAGAGGCGAGACGTAAGCACCGAAGATCGAAACGCACTCGTCCGGCAGATCCAGGCGATGGCAGAACCGCTGGGCAGGCGGCTCTATCGTAGTGTGCTGAAGACCGTTGCCAAGGCCTGGGATCCGAGAGAGATTCCCGAGGCCGAGGTTCTGCTGAAAGTCCTGGAGCGGATGCAGTCGGCTGAACGGGGCTTCCGGCGGTTAGAGGCTGCTTTGAGCAAAGTTGGCCCCGAAACTCTGGCGCCGATTCTTCGCGCCTTGGGACTCAATTCGCTCGATCAGGTCGACTGTATGGAAACCCTCAAGAAAGTCGTGGTCGAGATTGAGCGAGCCGCCGAACGCACACAATAGAACCGCCTGCCATCGCTTCGCAGTCCCATCAGGCTCGCTCCCCCTCACTCTCGAATCGCTCTAGCTATCCTGCCTCCCCAGAAATTTGCTGCGCATAACCCATCTTTCAGTTCCAAAGAGGTACTTCCTTATGGCTGCCGCAATTGCCCCGAACATATTTCCTCTCCGCAATCCTCCTCCGTGTGAAAGTGCAACATCACTCAACCTGCTCATCGTGGACGACGACCGCGTCGTCCGCGAAGCCTGCCGGGAAGCCGCAACTGCTCTCGGCTACCGCGCCAGCACGTCTCAATCCTTGGATCAGACGCTTTGGTTGATCGACTCCCAAACGGTCGATGTTGTCCTTCTCGACTTGAACTTGTCTTGCCCACGCGGGCTCGACGTCGTGCGGGAGATCAAACATCGACATCCAGACATCGAGGTCATTGTCGTCAGCGGCAATGCCAGCGTGCAATCGGCCGTGCAGGCCATGAAGCTCGGCGCTTACGACTACATCGCGAAGCCCTTCGGGTTACAGGAGTTGAAACTGCTTCTGGAAAGAGTCGGCGCGCATCTCCAGGTGAAGTCCGAACACCGCAGGTTGGCGGAGAGAATCAAGTCCAGTCAGGGTTTCGGCAACATGATTGGTCGTGCGCCGGAAATGGACCGTCTCTACCGGATGATCGGTAAGGCGGCGCACAGCGCTCACCCGGTGCTGATTCTCGGCGAAAGCGGCACCGGCAAGGAAATGGTTGCCCGCGCCATCCATCATTCCGGCCCGTTTCGTGACAAGCCTTTCGTCCCGGTGGATTGCGGCTCGCTGGTCCCGACACTCATCGAGAGTGAACTGTTCGGCTATGTGAAGGGCGCGTTTACTGGCGCCATGCAATCCAAACCAGGATTGCTGGCGATCGCAGAGGGCGGGACGGTCTTTCTCGATGAAGCAGGCGAGCTTTCCATTGATCTGCAAGCGAAACTCTTGCGCGCTCTCCAGGAGAAAGAAATTCGGCCGGTCGGCAGCACAAAACAGATTCCGATTAACGTGCGCATTCTAGCGGCTACGAATCGCGACCTGGAGCAGGCTGTCGGTCAAGGGTCGTTCCGCCGCGATCTGTACTTCCGGTTGAATGTCTTGAGCCTGCGAATTCCTCCTCTGCGAGAACGACCTCAGGATATTCCGCTGCTGGCTACGAGCTTTCTAGAACGACTCTCGCGGGCGGCGGGGATGACTCACTCGCTGAGCAACGATGCCATGAATGCGCTCCTGGCCTACGACTGGCCGGGGAATGTCCGCGAACTGGAAAACTGTATTGAACGATGTTGCGCAATGAATTCCGGCCCGGTGATTCACGCCGCCGATCTGCCCAGTTCCATCTGTGGCTCGCAGCCGCAACTGGTCACGAGAGAGCCGGGGCCCGGGATTGTCCGCATGGCCGATCTGGAAAAGCAGGCCATTCTCGGGGCCATCGAGCAGCTACATGGGGACAAACTGACGGCAGCGACGTTGCTTGGCATTGGCAAGACGACTCTCTACCGCAAGCTAAAAGAATATGGGGAAATCAGTGATCCTTCGCAATAGCAGAAACTCCCCGCTCGAACACATAATTGTCCTCCCTCCGCGTTGTTCCTAAGAGCGCGTGGCGCGAGGGAGGGGAGGGTTGCGCAAAGGATAATCTACGACGATAAGCTTCCCGCTTGAGATCGCCTTTACGGCATGTGGGGTATTGGGTGGAACGATTCCGACATAGCCAGGAACTAAGCGCTGGGTAACACCGCTGATCGTTATCTCCAGCTCGCCTTCGATGACTTCGTAAACTTCTTCCTCAGGGTGGAAATGCTCATGGATCGACGCGCCCGCGTCGAACTCGTAATGTGCGAATGTCATGCTGGGCGAGTCGAAATAGCGGCCTCTCCAGCCGGGCAGGCGTTCGATAGCTGGCAGTTCGTTGGTGTCGATGAATGGCATGTCCCATCCTTAGCGTCCCTAGATTCTACGCCAACGCGGAGCGTGACGGCCTAGCGGCCCGCTATCGCGAGATTGCCACCAGACCAGCAACGCACTCTTAGGACACCGCCCCTGCCCCGGATCACTTCCTTTTCTCAGCGCCAACCTGCCCATAAACCTTTCTTCCTCGACTACGCAAAGGAGGTGCTCCGTGAGCGCTTGCCTGTCTGCCGTCCAACACCTGCGTAAACTGCGTGGCGGATCGCAATCGCACCTTCTCCGGGCATCGGATGGTGCCTGGTATGTCACAAAATTCCAAAACAATCCCCAACACGTCAGAGTGCTAGCGAACGAAATGCTCGCGACTCGTCTAGGTTTGGCGCTCGGCTTGCCGATGCCACGCGTCGAAACTATCGCAGTATCCGAATGGCTCATTGAGCACACGGATGATCTTCGAATTGACCTGGGGGGCAGAACGATTCCGTGCCGGAGCGGAGAGCAACTGGGGTCGTTCTATGGAGGGCCTGACAGCCCCAGTCGAACGCTGGACTACTTACCACGTTACCTGCTTGAAACAGTTCTCAACATCGATGACTTTGCTCGGGTTCTTGTCCTGGACAAATGGACATGCAACAGCGACGGGAGGCAGGCATCATTCCGGCGCAGGACACCGCGAAGTCAGCGATTCGTCGCAACATTTATCGACCAGGGTTACTGCTTCAACGCTGGCGAGTGGAGTTTCCCTGACGAGCCATTACGAGGCGTGTACGCCGACAATTGTGTGTACAGGAAGGTGGCGGGATGGGACGCGTTCGAGCCGACACTCACCCGAGCCGAGCAAATGGATCTGGACAAAATCTGGCGGCTTGCCGCCGAAATACCGGAGGAGTGGTACGAAGGGGACACGGATGGTCTGCATCGCCTAGTGGAGGCGCTCTACGCACGCCGTTCCATCATTCGCAGTCTCGTGAGCGAATTTCGCGACTCCAACCGAAATCCCTTTCCGAACTGGCAAGATTAGGCCTCGTGCTCCGCGCAGCCATCGAATGCGGCACTTCCCACAAGCCGACCACAGTGGATGCTTGTGATCCAGGATGCACCTGTTTCGTTCGGCTCGCGCCGAGAGTTCGTCCCATCAAATGTCATTCCGCTCATGTATGAAGGCTTGAAACCGTTCGATACGTGATCGGTTGGGTTCTCCGATAGGAGTCGGTGACCAAGTGCAAGAGTAAGCAGGATAAAACCCCTGCCGGAACACCGAGTGAGGGCTCCTCGCCGGCAGCTCTAGTCAGGATGGAAAACGTCTCTCGCATTGTTCACGCCACGAACGTTTCGTTTACTTTAGAATTGGCGGGTCTGGCGACGCGCCCTCAAAACGCTGCGCTTGGACAGCGGACGACAATATGAACGAAACACTTAACGCGCTCATCACTAACATCCTTGAGGAACACGCTCCCTCTGAGGTCGGTCTGTTCAAAACAGTCGGAAAAGACTTGATTGCAAATAGCCGCACACGACCACGGCGCGCGGGATCGGAACTAGCGGAATCGACGTTTGCACCTGACCTCGAATCTGGGGTTCTTATGTTGCATCTGGTCGCAGGTACCCTCTCTCTGGTGGAGATCTATACGGCCAGCCGCCGGCGCCGCAGCGAAAAACTGCTGGAGGGAGAAGTCCAAAGTGCATGGGAAGAGTTCCTTATCAAGCGTGGCGTTCCTCCTTTTCTCGCGCACCAGATCCAAGTTCGCTATGGCAAGGAGCTGTTTCGCATTCTCAACAGCGACAGAGAAAACTAGGTTGGATAAATCGTTCCAACACCTATTGTCGACGTGGAGGTTGCAGATCTCCACGCTCCGCATTGTCAATATTTGGCTCGTATTTTCGGGTTTCCTGACAACCTTCCTACTCTTTCATGACTTTCTACCTGCGGTTTACCACCTCCGCAACAGCAAGACTCACGACACTGCTTGGATCGTAGGAATGGCCGCTGCTGGGATGATGGTACTCGTCCTAGGCTCATTTCTTTGCTACCTGATCCTAAGATATGTTCGACGCGGGAGGTCTTCGTTAGCAGTACCTGAGCTTCAGGCGGTAATGGAACATGCGGTAAACGATGTCCGTAAGAAGCTAAGGTTGCATCGACAGCAAACTATCGAGGTGCATGTCCGCAATCGACCCGATGGACCGCCTGCAAGTATCCTACAACAGCGCAGAAAATTGGTTGTGATTTTCCGACCGGACTTTGCTGTGGTCACTGCCACTCGACCGAGGATTGCGCGCGCATTCTTTGCACACGAACTCACTCATCCACTTCAATGGGACACTCGGTTCGGGAAGTTTTGGTTTCAATCCGACCGCCTCTTAGCTATTGCGGTCGGTTTCCTTGCTCTCGTGGCAATGTTTGATCTGCTTCGTCAAACTACCGTTGAAGCACTGCATCATCACTACGCGGCAGCCTGGAGCACACTGCATTATGTTGCTATGGAAGGCATGGCGTTCGTGGCAAGCGTCTGGTCCACACTGTGGTTCTTCATCGTTAGGCGCTGGGCAGAGTATTCTGCGGACCTTTCGGCCGTTCTCGCCGGCTACACTGACGAGATGGTGGATCTCCTCGGGCGAGAGAGTCTTTCCAAACGATCGCTTTGGAGTTGGTTCTGGCTGCTATCCGGGCCTTCCAATAGTTCTCGGCTCAAACGTATTGAAAACTATCACCAGCGATACCCCTCACTTCGAACATTAACGGAGGGCCTCGATCCCGAACATTCTGTCGTAAGAAGCGAACCAAAACTCAGAGAATATGTGGCGGCCTTGATTTTTCGCGTCATTCCTTTCTTTGCTGCATTCATGTTCATAGGAGTTTTGTTCGTTGTCCTTGAAGTTTGGATTGCAGATCTACCCAACCCATTGAACTACTGAAAAAACACCACCAAAGCGGTGCGGACACTGGAACAATTTCTCGCCGCCGTGACCTACGACCATCGAGAGGCAATCGAGATTGACAGGCTCTCCATCTCGGTTCTTGCATTCGCTCTCACACGGCTTTTCGCAGATGACGCGCTCGCCGATCAGGCTTAC
>Ga0207134_1172_pt1 | contig 16746 bp, 12 predicted proteins | sample Alteio_BWMinHeat_12_FD_153527 | JGI IMG/M metagenome (GOLD analysis project Ga0207134, IMG submission 153527) | Enriched cells from forest soil in Barre Woods Harvard Forest LTER site, Petersham, Massachusetts, United States -... | ecosystem: Environmental > Terrestrial > Soil > Temperate forest >... | reverse complement strand
TAAGAAGGAAATATATCCCATCCCGGAATGTATGAATAGAACAAAAAAAGAGCCGGTATATTTTAGCGGCTCTTTTTATAAATAGTCGGTTTGCATTATTAACGCAGAACAGTAAGTTTTTTTCTAGCAGCGATCGCGCCATCTGAAGTTAGTTGCAGGATATAAGATCCATTAGCAATATTGCCCGCATCAATTTTCATATTACCACTATTATCAAAATTGCTTGTTCCCTGCCAAACTATTTGTCCGGCAATGTTGATGATGTATGCATTCATAGTTTTATTAAGCATTGCAGCATTGCTGGTATTAATAGTAAAATGGCCATTGCTTGGGTTAGGGTAAACAGAGAGTATATCATTAAGGAAAGGCACTGTTGATACTTTTGTCGTTATATTCTTAGGTGATTTCCAAACCCCACGGCCAAATGTTGCAGCCCATAGTTCATCGGTATTGTAATTAAGCTTGAGGTCATATACTTCTACAATTGGTAATCCTGTATTGAATGGTAGCCAGGATGTCATAGATGTTTGGCGATACCAAATACCAAGGCTTGTGCCAATATATTTTGTATGATTGATACGATCAATTGCCATACAAAAAACAGGTACATTGGGTATGCCATCATTTAGTGTGTCTACTACCTTCGTTGCAAGATTATATCCAAGTACTTTATTAGCTGTAAAGCCGCTATAGCTTATATATACTTGATTGGTGTCATCAGGGTCTGCAACAATATCAGACATTACGCCGGCTGGATATGGGTTGAATGCATTTGTCCAAGTATTTCCAAAATTGTTTGTAAACCAGATCTTGGATGATAATACGTATATAGAACCAGGATTAGCTGGTGAAAGGGCCACCCTTGATGCATTAGCGGTAAATCCTGGAGAAATGGATAGCCATGAAGCACCTTGATCCCTGGTTGCAAACAGGTTGGTAAAGCCGGCATAAATAACATTGGTAGAATCCGGACGTACTATGAATGGTGTGGTCCACGCACCGCTTGGTGTACCAGGAATGTTTTTTGAAATGTTAGTATATGTAGTCCCCCAATCAGTAGTTCTGAATATGGAACCATAATAATACGAAGTGTAAAACGTATTGCTATCAACTGGGTCAATTTGTACATCCATACCATCAGCACCGGTAAGCTCCTTCGATGTAGTAGGAGATAATAGCATTTTACTACCATTATCCTGGGCACCACCTATCACATAATGTGCGTTGTCACTAACTGCTATACGATAAAATTCTGTAGTGTGTACACCATTTGTTAGATCATACCAAAATAAGCTGGTAGGATTATAGGTCTTGTAGAGACCTCCATCATTACACTCATATAATGTAGTAGGTGTTATTGGGTTGAAACTTAAAAAATGTTTATCAGCATGTACAGTTATGATACCTGTAAGGGCACCAGTCCATTGATTGACAATATTCCATGTTAAGCCACCATCAGTAGAATGCCAGGTGTTTACGCCGCCTACAAAAACAGAATTACTATCAAGCGGGCTAATAGCTATGCAAAGGTCATACCAACCCTGGCCGCCACAGCTTGATGTTCTGAGCTTTGGGTCAAAGCTTAGGAGATTATAATTGCACCCGGCATCTGCATTATAGATCCTTTTGAAGGTAGTGCCAGTGTCGGATGAACTGTATACAGCTTCAAGGCCATAAGCAGTATTAGATGTAACGGCTTTTACCATATTTTGATTAGCAGGAGTTACTGCAAGTGCTATTCGTATAACTGATGTAAATGAGGTTTGTTGTGTCCATGTATTACCTCCGTCTGCAGAGCGGTATATCTGTCCTGAAACTATTGACCCGCCACCCGCTGAATGGTAAAAGCGTGAAGCATAAACATAATTTGTATCATTCGGACGGTAAACAATTTGTTTAAATTCACCGGGTTGTACTTGTATAAAGCTGGTACCCCCGTTAAATGATTTGTAAATACCACGGCTTGTAGCAACAAGTATGCTATTGGTATCAAGCGGGTTTACTAATAGGGTACTGCCATAAGCACCCATATTGTATGTCCAGCTCAAACCAGTTGTATCCCAGGTAACACCGCCATCGTATGATTTGAAGATACCATAACCGTAATTATCTCCGCCATCATGGTCGCCGGTACATAAATATATGGTATTTGGGTTTTTAGGATTGTAAGTAATACACGATACCCCTAGAACAGGGAAGCTGTTGTCAGTCATGCATGTCCAGGTTTTCCCACCATCAGTTGTTTTCCAGGCACCACCCGCGGCACTACCTGTCCAAAAAGTGTTACTATCTGTTGGATGAAAACCTATGGATTGTTGCCTGCCAATACCATGGCTGTAATGAGAACATGTATCAGGCCCTTGAAAGGTCCAGTTGGATGCAGTAGCAGTCTTCTTCGATAAATTGTTCAACCGATTGTTGCCATTGTATTTTCGCCATTCTTGCAATAATTTGCTTTGCGGGACCATATAACCGCTATCATCAAGATGTTGGCTCCAAAAGGCAACCCAACGGTCAAACTGGTAGTTCATATCTTCTTTTTCTTCCTCGCCACTTGCAAGTGCAGCTTCTTTAGCGGATTCATCATTATTGGCCGGATTGCTTTTCCAGGCAGCCACCACATCACTTAGTTTGATTTTGCTATTGTTATTGTTGTCAAACTGTTTAAGCCAGGGTTGTTGTGCATTTGCTATTGTGCAGCAAAATATGCTGATAGCGAGGAGTGTGATTTTTCTCATTTTTGTTTATTGTAAAACCATGTCAGGTTTATTGATAATATTATTTACGGGTAAGTAATACCATTTGTTTTTTATAGAAAAATAAATGGCTTTCTGTGACAGGTTTGCTGGTTGTGGTACTTGTGTTATAGCACCATCAACAGGTATTAATTCAATGTGATCGCCTTTTTTTACCTGGAGCACATCCATCGCATTGCAACAATAAAGTGTTTCTCCTCTAGGGATTACTATTTTTTCCAATAGCGATGATGGACCTTTCTCCAGGCTGTAAAGGTTGCATTTCTGCCACCTGGCATCAGTATACCAATAAACAGCTTCGGGTGTTAATGTGCCTACCCATTTAATGATAAAACTATAACGTGTGGACGGCGGTGTTTCTTTTCTGCCCGGCAAAATACGTTGTGAGGTAGCTTGTATCAGCTTTGCATAATGGGTGGCTGGTTTCGGAAGCGCAGTTTTATGTGTTTGAGCATTTGTTGATAAAGCAATAAAAAGAACTAAAAAACCTGTTAGTACACGCATAGTTTCACAAAATACAAATATAACCGATTTGTGTGATTGATAATAAGTTGATATAGCTGAAAACGGAAATTTGATGGTTGAATGACGATTGACTTGAAAGTTGATATGTGATAAGATGCAATTCTGCTATCCTTAGTACTCTATGATTATACTTAATTACTTTAAAAGTAATAGTGATTTAAAATTATGATTTTGTATAATATTTTAATAATCCTTTTAACAAAGGCTTAGTATCTGGGTAACTATTTTAGTAGCAATAGTCCTTTATGTCAAAGTTCATAGTTGTATTTTTTTGTCTGATGCTCTCGGAAACCACATATGCACAACTGCGTATAAAAGGTGTTGTGATAGATGCAAGCAGCAAAAAAGAATTGGCGTTTGTGAACATCGGGATCAAATATAAAAACATTGGTACGGTCTCTACAGCTTATGGCGCATTTTCAATTGATGTTCCCAGGCAGTTCTCAAACGATACTTTGACATTTTCAATGATAGGGTATGAGGAGTTAAGCATGCCTGTTGGTACAATTTCTGATACACAAAAAGTATTTTTACTTGAGCCAAAAGATATCAAACTAAGAGAAGTAAGCATATCAGGTAAAAAGCCATTAGAAAAATTTTATGGATTAAAGCATTATAAACCATTGCTGCATTTCATGGATGGTAGTACAAATCAAAATGATGCTTTTGAAATCGCCCAATTAATAAAGCTTGATAAAACAATTTCGAAGATCACATCTGTAAATTTACACATCAATGAAACCGGTGTTGACAGTGCTATTTTTAGAATCAACTTCTATAACTATGATGGCCACCGCCCTACAGACAGGGCAATAACATTCAGTATTGTGCAAAAGCTTGCTATAAAACCAGGGTGGGTTAAATTTGACCTTAGTAAATACCCGATATTTTTGAAAGGTGATGTAGTTGCGGCGATCGAGTTTATACCTGATGGGAAAAAGAATAATTCTATAAAGTACGAGATAAAACCAGGTGGACATATAAAAAGCTTTGTACGTACAAGTAGCTTGGGTATATGGCAAATACCACCGCATCAATACAGAATGTTTGTTACGGCTTTGGTGAGTGATGATGTGAAAACAAGAGAAGAAGATGAAACAGATATGCTTCCTAACCTGCATCTTTTTTCAAAAGCTGTGAACGATTCTTTTTCAATTTTTGTACGATTACCGAAGAACTATGAAAATAACAAAGGCAGAAAGTATAAGACCATTTATATGCTTGATGCAAACCTTTATTTCAGCTATGTAAATGACTCGCTGGATAATACCAGCGGGATACAACCTATATTGTTGGGTATAGGTTACAGCAATTTTGGAAAAATGGACTCTCTCCGAAATCGTGATTACACTTATCCCCTTGCATTAGCATCAGACAGTTTTAATATTAGTGGTGGAGGCGATAGATTCTATGAGTTTATAAACAAGGAATTAGTACCATACATAGACAGTGCATATAGAACAGATAAAACCTGTCGGACATTAATGGGGCACTCACTGGGAGGGTATTTTACTTTGTATGCCTTGTATAGAGATTTGGAAAGAGGTTCATCTATTTTTAAAAATTATGTTGCTGCCAGTCCTAGCCTTGAATATCATGATCAATATCTGCAAAAACAATTTGAAAAAGTACAAATTAACACCAATACTGCCCATAAGACTGTTTGCATAACATGGGGAAGTTTGGAGGAAAATGATATTGAACAGCCAACGTACGTTGGCATTATGAATTCATTCGTCAGTTTGGCACACAGTGACAAGTTTAAAAACATAAAATTCACGCAATACATTTATCCAGGAGCAGGGCACATGGAAACGGCTATCTCTTCATTTTATTTTGGTATTAAAATGGCAGAGCAATAGGTGTTATTGCCTTTGTTTAAGAACTTGGATAAACAAACTGTGTCACCTCTTCATTCATTTTTATAGGCCGTACTTCAATGTTAGCAGTTGATGTGTATTGAAATTCGGGGTTACCTTTTGCTATGGCAATCGCATCATCCAAATCATTAGCAAGAATATGGTAGTAGCCTACTTGTATTAGCTTTGATTTATCAAGTGGTACTTCTAGCCATTCTTCATTCGTTTTAGAAATTACTTTACCCTGTCTGATTAGTGGTTGCGCACTGATCATTTTACCCGCTTTTGTAAGTGCCTCGATATAGACCTGACAGGCAGTTACAAATTCTTTTTCCTTTTCAGGAGTGAAGCTCGATTTGGAATCTTCTGTATTGTGGATAAGAAACATGAACTCTTGCATGATATTTTGGTTTTAAATAAAACTAAGATTTGTATGTAAATTCTATTTTACAATTTTCATTTCCTTCAGTAGCCAACCCGCGTTACCAAATTTTTCTATTATAAACAGAGTATAGCGGATGTCAAGGCTAATGTTCCTGCAACGGCTTGGGTCAAAATAATAATCACTCATAGTTCCTTCCCAAACACGATCGAAATTAGTGCCTATCAGTTGGCCTTTGGCATTTAGTACCGGGCTACCTGAATTGCCGCCTGATGTGTGATTGTCAGCAATAAAAGCAACAGGTACGGTCTTGTTTACTTTCCACTTTCCATAGTCCTGTTTTTTAAAGAGCATTTTTAATTTCTCAGGTACTTTAAATTCATCTAGAGCGGGGTTGTCGTGGGCTATTACATCATCAAGAGTAGTCTGGTAAGAATAGCCTTCAGGACCTTCGGGATCAATACCCTTTATTTTGCCATAGCTTAGGCGTAATGTGAAATTGGCATCGGGATAGAGCATTTCTTTACCACCGTCTTTACGCATTCGGCTGGCCATATATAACCTGTTCAGGTATCGTGATCTGATCTGGTAGGTAGAGAGTTTAGGTATGATCTTATTATTTCGAATAACTGTTACAGAATGGTATAGTTGCCATGCAGGGTCTCCCATTATCACCACGCTGTCGTCTTGTTTGGCATAGCTAATAAATTCACTGAATTTGTTTGTATTAATAAGCATAGATGTGCTGAAGGCATCATCTGCCCAGCGAGCATAACTATTGCCATGTACATTGTATTCGGTTGCATAGTATTCCGGCACCCATTTAGCCCCATGCTCCATAAACATCGGCATTAGCGCAACAAAAACTTTTTTATCAGTAGTTGCATCATAGTTTTTGTAAAAACCTTGCATAGCGGCATATTGTTTTTTCAATGTGTCGTGCAGTTTGTCACTACTCATCTTTAAACGGAAGCATTGTAACATTTTATCCATTGTCCCACCTTGTTGTATGAATTCTATACCATAAACAGATTCTTTTATGTATTCATCAGCCCTTACCAGGTTATCAGATGCTTCTGTATTGGCCTGTATTTTTGAAAGGAGTCCGGTCGTATAATCTGTTTCCGTGTCTTTTTGTGCCCATTGTTGGAATTCCTGTTCATAAGTCCTCTTTTTAGAGAGTACATCATTTGCTATCAGGCCATGCATCTCACCTTGCCATTTTTTCCATCCATTTGCAACCCCTGCTCTTTTCGATGTGTATTTGAGGAAAATATCACGAGATTGGGCCATACTCTGGCTCCAGATATCCAGTCGTTTGGTACGCGCTTCTACTCTTATAGGGTCTACAATACCAGCCACTTGGTTAAGTTGTGAAGAATAGATATACTCATCTGTATAGGCTGGAAACCCATAAACCATAGTAAAATCACCCTCTTTGTATCCACCCGCATTGATGGTGAAAAATTCTTTGGCCTCGTATGGTTTATTGGTTTTAGCATAGTCAGCAGGTTTATTGCCAGATCCAGCATATACCCTGAAAATGCTGAAATCGCCCGTATGCCTAGGCCAGCTCCAATTCTCAGCGTCGCCACCAAACTGGCCAATACCATTTGGAGGGAAGCCTACCAGTCTTACATCGCGATAGGTTTCTGATATGATGACCCAATATTGGTTGCCATTATAAAAAGGACGGATAATAGCATCCATACCTGTTGTGTATTTATAGCCCTTTTCAAGTTTGGTACAACGCATGGCTATAATGCTGTCACGTACAGCATCTTTTACAGTATCTGCAATGCCGGGTAATATCTTGTCACTTACATTCTCTACCCGACGTATAAATGTTACGGTAAGCCCCCTGCAAGGTATTTCCTGTTGAGGATTGCCAGCCCAAAATCCATGAGCAAAATAGTCATTTTGCATACTACTCAGGCCTTGTACGGTGCCATACCCACAGTGGTGGTTCGTAAGTATTAGTCCTTTCGAAGAAATTATTTCTCCCGTGCACCCTTTCCCAAACATAACAACGGCGTTATTGAGGCCGGTCCCATTGTTATTATAAAGTATATCTACAGGTATTTGAAGGCCTAATTCTCTCATGTCTGCCTCCCTGTTTTTTATCATGGAAGGAGGCCAAACACCTTCTTTTGCAAAACTTATTTTTGAGGAATAAAGAATAATAAATAAAAAAACTAATTTTATCCCTAAGAAAGGCTGTGTTGAACACATGTTCATGACGGTTTTTTGAGTTAAAGAAATAAATATACTGAATTGCTATAAAAGTTTTGAGCAAATCGTTATATTAGCCAATTATTAGAGAAACTGTTTTCAGGATTTATGAAAAAATGCCTACTCCTTGTAGCACTAATAATAGTGTCTCAATTTGAAAAAGTTTGTGCGCAACCCTTGTTCACACTATCAGATACAGTCTGCATTCGCCAGAAATTAGACCTGACGAGTACTGTGACTGCCCAATCCTATTATTGGGGTTTTTGTTCAGGCTATTTGCTGAATGCACCCACGGGTAAGAATATGGGAGCTTCGTTCTCATTTAACGGCCCAAGTGCGATCACTGTTCAAAAAGATAATGATGGCAAATATTACGGTTTCGTAATAGATAGCACAGGCGGCAATCTGACCAGGCTGGATTATGGTACCAGTCTTTCAAATGTTCCGGTACCATATAATTATGGCACGCTTCATGGAAAACTTCCTACACAATTAAGCAGTTTATATCTTGTTGAAGATACAGCTACTAAAAGCTGGTATATATTCGTTGGCGGTGGTTCTACTGCTGCAAACTCTACTTTAGGCCGTATAGATTTCGGAACTAGTTTAAATAATAATAACCCGAACGTTGTAAATTTTGGGAATTATAATACTTTATTAAATATACCTAAAGGCATATTTGTTGCAAAAGAAGGTGCTAACTGGTATGGCTTCTGTATAAATGAAGGTAATGGTGAGTTGATAAAAATGACTTTCGGTACCAATATCTCTCTTACTCCTAAAAATACAAGTTTCGGAAATATTGGTGGTTTATTTAATGGACCAAGCGACATGTCTGCGATACGTGATGCAGGAGGAAACTGGTATTTCTTTGTTGTTGAATATCCTGTTAGCCAATTGTTGAGAATAGATTTTGGAACAACTTTGAACAATAATACACCTCTTGCTAACAGCATTGGTAATCCAATGGGGATTTTAGCAAATCCTACAAGTATTAAAGTATTGAAGGATTGTGATTCTTTCTATGCCTTTGCTACTAACTTTCAAACTAATGATGTCGCAATCATTACAATGACGAATATAATTGGCCCATACAATGCTAATAGCCTAGGTGTTGTAGGTGGTTTAGTAAACCCGACAGGCTTATCACGAGTTATTCGTGATCATGATAATTTGTACATGTTCATTGTTGATGCAGCTAATGCTTTAACTAGTTATGCATTTAAACAATGTAGTTCTGTTATACCTGTATCATCAACGAACAGGAATACGGGTATATTCAGCTATATTAAGACTGGCACATACAACATCTATTTGTTGTTGGACGAGGGTTTGCCTACTATGCAAAGCTATTGTAAACCGGTAGTTGTAGAGCGTATACCACCAATGACGTTGACTGATGATACTACTATTTGCGAAGGTGATACTATCCAGTTAGTGGCTATTTCTCCAAATGCTTACAAATATATTTGGTCTCCTTTCTATGCCATACCCGATACATCTGGTGGGTTGCTTAAAGCAGATCCGAAATTCTCGTTAACGTATTATGTAAAAATATCCTATAATGATGGTTGTGTTGTTGATACATTTGTAGTAATAAATGTAAGTTCAGTTCAAGCTGATGCCGGTCCTGACAGAGTATTGCAAGATGGTGCACGTACTGTGTTGGGCGGTCCTTTAACCACTACCGGACCAGAATATAAATATACATGGTCTCCAAGTGAATTCATTGAGAATACAAGTATACCAGATGCTGTTGTTAATCCTCCTTATGATATGAGCTACGTATTGAAAGTAGAGGAATTTAGAGATACCTTGAAATGTACTTCATATGATACTGTAGTAATACATGTAGATTGTGAAAATTTCAATGTACCTAATGCTTTTGCTCCTGGTCAAAATCTTCCTGGTTCCAATCGATTTGGCATACTTAACAAACAGATCATCAAACTAAATTATTTCCGTGTGTATGACAGATGGGGTAATAAAGTGTTTGAAACAACCAGTCCTTCAGGACAATGGGATGGTACTGTAAATGGTAACGATGCGCCAAGTGGTGTATATGTTTGGGACGCAGACGGTTATTGCGCCAGTGGCAGACGATTTAAAAAATCGGGTAATGTCACACTGTTGAGGTAGACAGTGATAATGTAGTTTTATCGGTATTTTTATATGGCTGTATATTTATTTCAGCTTGAGCTTCCTGTTATAACAGAAGAAATTGCAGCTATCATTCCGGCACACCGTGCCTGTATCAACACGCTTTTCGAAGAAGCTAAGATATTATCCTATTGTGTATCTGCAAATAGGGATATTATTTGGTGTGTAGTTGATGCAGAAGGAGAACCACAAGCAATGGAGATAGTAGTAAAATTCCCATTACACAAATACTTTACGGATATCATTTGTCACAAATTGCTTTTTCACAATACATCTTCTCCGGCTTTACCTGGATTATCGCTTAATTGATTTGATTTCTAGGTTGGTTTTACCGGCATGTATATGGTAAAGGTACTTCCTTTGCCTGGGGTACTATCTACTTTTACTTTGCCCCCATGTGCTTCAACAGTAGCCTTTACATAGCTTAATCCTAAACCGAAACCTTTTACATCGTGTAGATTGCCGGTATGTGCACGGTAGAATTTTTCAAAAATACGAGACTGTGTTTCTTTGCTCATGCCAATGCCATTATCTTTTATCGAAATAGCCAAAAACTTTCCTGTGTCACCGGTATTTACATTTATATGAAGTTCACCTTTGGAATACTTAATAGCATTGTCGAGCAAGTTGAAGATAATATTTGAAAAGTGCACATCATCAGCTTGAATGATATGATTGAGTGCTTCAAGCTTTAGTGTGAGAGTGCCATTTTTTTCTTGTATTTGTAATATTAGGTTCTCTGCCACTTTGCGAATTACTTCATGAGCGTCAAGTTCCTGCAGATTTAATTTTATCTCTTTTTTCTCCAATCTGGCTGCCTGTAATATTTTTTCAACCTGTTTGTTCATTCGCTTATTCTCTTCCTTTATCATGCTGCTATAGTATCGTACCTGGTCGCTGTCATTGATCACTTTCTTATTGGTAAGAGCATCAATGGCCAGAGATATGGTTGCTAAAGGTGTTTTCAGCTCATGGGTCATATTGTTGATGAAGTCAGATTTTATTTCAGAGAGCTTTTTTTGATTAAAAAGTGTACGAACGGTTAATGTAAATGCAGAGATAATAATGATAGTAAAAATGATAGAAGCCACGATCATCCATGCCATCTCGCGTATCAGGTAACTCTTATCCTCATTTATATAAACAAATAGTGTTTCTTTAAGTTTAGAGTTTTCTGGTGTAAGCTTGATGGAGTCTGATTTGCTTAAAAGGGTTTTGTTGAAATTGTCAGATGAGAAAAGCTGGTTATTAAATATGTCGGTTACGGTAAATTCGAGAGGTTGTTTGAGATTGTTTTTTCTGAAAGCGCTACTGATCATTTGTTGTATCTCTTCCCGGTTAAAATATTGGGAAGTGAAATTGTTCGATAGATAATATTGCCTGTCAGAATCTGTTGGTAAGATCTGGTTATTAAGCATAATATGCCTGTTGTACATATTGTCCCTCGACTGTTCTAATGAGCTTTTTACCTGTTCCTGAAATTGTGATTGCTTCAGCGAAATGGCATTACTTATCCAGGATATCTGGATAAATGTGATACCCAGGACGGAGAGTGTGATAAGTAAAACGATAACCGGGAAAACTCTTCTCATGTTATATCAAAAGTATAAACCATTAGCAAGAATTAAAATTTTCATTAAGATGGTTTAACGCTTATTTAACTGTGATATTATACAATATCTTTAATGTATGACTAAATTAATGTAGTTTTCTTATCAAAACGCTTAATTTAATACAAGTAAACTTTGGTCTTTTGTCTTTAATAATTGAAACAAGAAAGCTTACAAAAAAGTTTGGAAACATTGTAGCTGTAGATGAATTGTCTTTTGGCATTCAACAAGGGGATATATATGGTTTTCTTGGGCAAAATGGTGCTGGAAAAAGTACTACTATGCGTATGTTGTTGGGATTGATCTATCCTACTTCAGGAGAGGTCTTTATCAATGGTAAAAGTTTTAGTAATAGTCGACGCTATTTGTTGCAGCATATTGGTGCCATTATTGAGCGGCCTGATATGTACGGATATCTTTCGGGTTGGGACAACCTGCGGATCATAGCCAAGCTTAGCAAAAAAAGCATTACTAAGGCCAGATTGTATGAAGTGTTGGAAATAACAGGGTTAAGAGGAAGGGAAAATGATCTGATAAAGGCATATTCTCAAGGAATGAAACAAAGGTTGGGTATTGCAATTGCATTAGTGCATGATCCTGAGTTATTAATACTGGATGAACCAACCAATGGATTAGACCCACAGGGAATAGCAGATGTAAGAAATCTTGTAAAGCAGCTAAGTGCTGACCACGGCAAAACAATATTAATATCGTCTCATTTGCTCCATGAAATAGAGCAGGTAGCAACTAGTATGCTCATTATTCATAAGGGGAAAAAAATTGCAGAAGGGAAGGTTCGTGAGCTATTAAATCCTAACGAAACCTTGATGGAAGTAAGTATACAACCATCTAAAGAAATATCGGCAAGGTTACATAGTTCTGATTGGGCAAAATATATCTACAAGATCAATGAGGTGAATATGGTTTTCAAAATGAATCCCGACCAAATGCCGGTTCTGAATGAATGGCTGGTTACAAATGGATTTAAAGTATTGGAAATAAGATCAAAACATTCATTAGAAGCTTATTTTTTAACGCTCACGAACGATGAAGCTGCTGCAAATAGAACTATATAAAATTTTCAAAAGGCCGCGTACTTATATCAGTTACGTGATAATAGCTGCAATAGCTTTTATTATACAACTTGCCTTGTATGCAGATGGTGATACACTTGTAAAATTCATGTTGCAGGGTGTTCCTGATTTTGTAGTACATGGCAAGATCATTAACGGGTATTTCGTAACATACATTATACTTCAGACATTATTGGTGAATGTACCATTACTAGTAGCATTAGTAGCAGGTGATGCACTTGCCGGAGAAGCTAACCTTGGAACCTTACGATTGTTATTGACCAAGCCTATATCCCGATCAAAATTGGTATTGGTCAAGTTTTTTGCCAGTGTTATTTATTCTATGACCTTACTCATATGGCTGGCTATTATAGGGCTGGTATTATCTTTATTGATCTTTGGTGTAGGAGATATGATAAGCTTTAAAAGCAATATGGTTGTTATAATGTCTGCCAATGATGTTGTTTGGCGTTATTTGGCTGCCTTCGCCTTTGCTGGTATCGCTATGACAACGGTTGCCTCATTGGCAATATTTTTATCAGCCATTACTGATAATGCTATCGGGCCTATTATCGGTACAATAGGGATCATCATCATTTTTACACTTTTTTCTACATTAGGTTTACCATTGTACGACAGTATTAAGCCATATTTATTCACTACACACATGCTGGCTTGGAAAGGCTTTTTTTATGATCCGGTCCCATACTCATCTATATTAACTTCTGCTTTAGTATTACTGGGTTATATTGCATTCTTTATTACCACAACGATCATATACTTCAACAGAAAAGACATTACGTCATGAGTAAGTGGATAAGGATAGCGATGCTTTTTTTGCTTGTGCTTTTAGCTACTGATCAAGTATGTGCTAAAGAAAAAGATGCAGCAGAACTGTACCGTTGCATACGAGAAAAGATATTAAGTGTGAACGATTATGTAGCTGATGTGAAAATGAAGGTAGATGTATCTTTTATGCGCATACCGGTAATGTCTGCTAAAATGTATTTTAAAAGTCCATCCAAAATACGGCTTGAAAGAAAGGGAGGCATATCTATTCTTCCCAAAAACAGTATCAACTTGACGCTGAATAGTGTGTTGATGGAGACCAACCCAACTGTTATAGAAATGAAATCTGAAACTATAAGGGGAAGAAAGGTGCGGATTTTGAAAGTAATACCAGATAACGACCAATCGGGTATTGTACTAACAAAATTATGGATAGATGATGAGCAACAAATTCCTATTAAGATCGAAACAACTACCATAAATAATGGTACAGTAAAAATGGAGTTAGTATATGGGAAATATATAAAATATGCACTCCCCGATAAAATCACCTTCTATATGGACCTTAAGGATTATAAATTGCCTAAGGGTGTGACAATGGATTATGAAAGTAATGAGACAGAATTGAAAAAGCAAGAAAAGACCGAGGGCCCCCAAAAAGGTAAAATTGAGATCATTTATACGGCCTATAAGATAAATACTGGATTGAGTAATGATATATTTAATGTGAAAGAATAAAAAAAAGTTCACCCACTATTTTTTAAAAAGGATATATTCATTAGTTTTAGGAGTTCAAATAGCATATATGAAGTATATTATACTTAGTTTATCATTTATCATCCTATTGGTTTCTTGTCAAAAAACTACAACTACCCAAAATAGGGAAGACATGTTGCGTACCGGTAGATGGAAGATCACTGCAGCTCAGGGATATGCGCTTACTCCTACTGGGAAGTCGCTAATAGCGGATTTCCTCACAGGAGCAAACACTACTGTAACGATACCTGGATGTAACCAGGATGATTATTTTATTTTTGGGCCAGATTACTCAGGTACACTTGCTGATGGTGGTACAAAATGCACACCCGGAGACCCGGATGGTATTCAATTTACATGGGCGCCATTTGGCGCCGATGCAGGCATAAGTATATATGGTCTACCAGCTATTTTTATTGGACAAAATGTGAATAATGGTAAATTCAGCTATTTTAGTGATTCTAAATTCATTTTGAATTTTTCTTTCATGCAACAGGATCCGATTGATTATACAAAAAATGATACATTCTACATCACATATACCTTCAATAGGATCTAACTAAAAGCAATTATATATATGGCCACTGGTTAGATAAAACCGGTGGCTTTTTATTTATTGTTAAATCATAGAAGTCAATTCGTAATTTCGCACAGTCAATATTAGAAGTAACAATTATGATCAATATAACATTACCGGATGGTTCAGTAAGAGCGTATGCAAAAGGCACAACTTCTTTGGATATCGCAAAGTCAATAAGTGAAGGGCTGGCGCGTAAAGTACTTGCTGCAGAAGTAAACGGAGAGATTTGGGATGCTACACGCCCAATTAACCTGGATGCAAGCCTGAAATTGCTGACATGGGATGATAGAAATGCGAAATCTACTTTCTGGCATTCTTCAGCCCACCTGATGGCCGAAGCACTTGAATCTTTATTCCCGGATGTGAAATTTGGTATTGGCCCGGCTATTGAGACAGGGTTTTATTATGATGTGGATTTGGGTGATCAAACAATAGCTGAAGAAGACCTGAAAAAGCTGGAAGATAAAATGAAAGAATTGGCAAAACAGGCTAATCCTTACCAGCGCAGTGATGTGCCTAAAGATAAGGCTATCGCTTATTTCACCGAAAAGAAAGACCCATACAAGATAGAATTGTTAGAAGGCTTACAGGATGGCCAGATAACTTTTTATCAACAAGGTAATTTTACTGATCTCTGCCGTGGACCACATATCCCTAACACTGGCTTTATTAAAGCAGTAAAACTGACCAATATAGCAGGGGCTTACTGGAGAGGTAATGAGAAAAATAAAATGCTAACCCGTATTTATGGCGTTACATTCCCTAATCAAAAAGAATTGGATGAATACCTGGTACTATTGGAAGAAGCCAAAAAACGCGATCATAGAAAATTGGGCAAGGAGTTGGAGTTATTTACCTTTTCTGAAAAAGTAGGTAGTGGTTTGCCTTTATGGTTGCCTAAAGGAGCTATGTTGCGTGAGCGGTTGCAGCAATTTTTGCAAAAAGCACAAATGGCAAGTGGCTATCTGCCTGTTGTTACGCCACATATCGGGAGTAAGCAATTATATGTTACATCTGGGCATTGGGAAAAATATGGTAAAGACAGTTTTAGACCTATCACTACTCCCCAGGAAGGCGAAGAGTTTATGCTAAAGCCTATGAATTGCCCGCACCATTGCGAGATTTATAAATCTTCTCCTCGTTCATATAAAGACCTGCCTTTACGTCTTGCCGAGTTTGGTACTGTTTATCGTTATGAGCAATCCGGTGAGTTACATGGGTTGACTAGGGTGCGTGGATTTACTCAAGATGATGCACATTTGTTTTGCCGCCCCGAGCAGGTAAAAGAAGAATTCAAAAAAGTAATAGATCTTGTGATGTATGTATTCACATCGTTGGACTTTCATGAGTTTACAGCACAGATATCGTTGCGGGATAAAGAAGATCGTAGTAAGTATATTGGTAGTGAAGAAAACTGGGTAATAGCGGAAGCTTCTATAATGGAAGCTGCTGCAGAAAAGGGTTTGAAGACTATTGTTGAGTATGGAGAAGCTGCATTTTATGGCCCTAAACTAGATTTTATGGTTAGAGATGCTTTGGGTAGAAGTTGGCAATTAGGGACTATACAAGTAGATTACAATCTTCCTGAACGCTTTGAACTGGAGTATGTAGATAGTGACAATACTCGTAAGCGCCCGGTAATGATACATCGCGCACCATTCGGCTCTTTGGAGCGTTTTGTTGCAGTATTGTTGGAACACTGTGCAGGTAATTTGCCCTTTTGGCTGGCTCCTGTACAGGTAAAAGTTTTGCCTATCAGCGATAAATTCAATGAATATGCCCAAAAAGTTGCAAATACCTTAAAACAAGCAGATATACGTGCTGAAGTGGATGAGCGAGGCGAAAAAATTGGGAAAAAAATAAGAGATACTGAGTTGATGAAGGTGCCATATATGTTGATTGTTGGGGAAAAGGAAATGGCAGGTGATATGGTAGCTGTTCGTAAACATGGTGAAGGCGATAAGGGGACTATGTCATTGGATGCTTTTGTCTCCGAAGCTAAAACGATTGTTTCTGAACAGTTG
>Ga0207134_1169_pt1 | contig 16883 bp, 17 predicted proteins | sample Alteio_BWMinHeat_12_FD_153527 | JGI IMG/M metagenome (GOLD analysis project Ga0207134, IMG submission 153527) | Enriched cells from forest soil in Barre Woods Harvard Forest LTER site, Petersham, Massachusetts, United States -... | ecosystem: Environmental > Terrestrial > Soil > Temperate forest >... | reverse complement strand
TCATCTTCATGTTTACCAGAAATACCCGTCCAAAATTCTTCTTTGACGGTTTTTAAATAAGGACGAATTTTATCAAGGTATTTTTTCATAATTTCCTTTAACTTTGCTTTTCTTGTAATTTCGCTAATACTTGTTCCCGCGGTCCTGCCATTAATATTTTTCCTTCTGCTAAGACCATCACATTATCAACATGGGTTACAACTGAGGGTCTATGAGCAATAATAATGATAGTGACTTTTCTCTTGCGTAATTCATCCAAGGCTTGAGCGAGAGCGACTTCACCTTCATGATCTAAATTCGCATTCGGTTCATCTAAAATAATTAAAGCTGGGTTTTTGTAGAAGGCTCTCGCTAAGGCAACCCGTTGCCGTTGGCCGCCTGATAGTGTGTAAGAATTCGATTTAATCGGGGTGTCATAGCCATGGGGTAAATGTAAAATTAAATCATGAACGCCAGCAAGTTTAGCGGCTTCAATGACGGCTTCATCGTCTATTTTTCCCATGCGGGCAATATTATCTTTCACCGTCCCGGTAAATAATTCTACGTCTTGAGGTAAATATCCAATGTATTTTCCAAACTCATCACGATTCCAATTATAAATATCAGCGCCATCTAATCGTAAGTGACCCACGCTAGGTTTAATAGCGCCGACGATGAGTCGTGCCAGCGTAGATTTTCCGGCACCTGAGGGACCAATCAATGCGACGGAATCACCCGCTTTAAGATGAATGGAAACACCGAGCAGAATAGGTTTTTCTTGGGTTGCAACTTTGTAACCTACATTTTCTAACAGTAAGTCACCGGTAGGTCTTGGTAGTTGAATTTCAGAAGAGAGTCGAGTGTCTGATGCAAAATGTTTTTGTAAACGCTCGTAAGCTTCGCGTGCGCCTAATAATTGTTTCCAAGTTCCAATGGCTTGTTCAATAGGGGCGAGTGCGCGTCCCATTAAGATGGAGGCTGCGATCATGGCGCCACCCGTTAAATCACCTTTTAAAACGAAGAAAGCGCCTACGCCCAAAATAAGTATTTGTAAGGTTAAACGCGCAAATTTAGAAATCGCTAAAATAGCCCCCGCGCGATTGCTAGCAATGGTTTGTAATTCGATAACGGGTTTATTTTTTTCTTGCCAATGATGAATGATATTTCCCATCATACCCATGGATTGAATGACTTCTGCGTTGCGTAAACTGGATTCTACATACGATTGCGCAATAATCGCTTTGCCATTCGCTTCAGCCAGTAAAGATTTTGTGGCGCGTTCATTGATAACAGCTAGTGTAAAAAGAACTAACGCACCAAGCGTTGCTACTAATCCTAATGCCGGGTGCAGCATAAAAATAACTATAAGATAAATCGGCAACCAAGGCATATCGAATAAAGCGATAATACCAGCACCGGATACAAATTGGCGCACATTCGTAATATCTCTTAATGCCTGAGGACCATAAGCCTGCCCCGATAAAATTTGATCGGGACTTTTAGCTAGGGCGGTTGGACTTAACATGGAATCTATCCACGTTCCAATATGAACTAAGATGCGTGAACGTACTGTGTCTAATAAAGCTAAAATCATTAAAGCAACAATCGTAATTAACGTTAAAAAGATTAATGTGTCATAACTGTGAGTACCTAACACGCGATCATAGATTTGTAGCATATAGATCGCGGTGGTTAACATGAGGATATTGATAAAGAAACTAAAGAAGGCGGCGACATAAAGAGCGCTTCGGCAAGCGATGGTGGCGCGCTTAAGAAGATCTGTATGAGCCAAAGCCATAAGAAACTCCTTGGTGACTCTATAATTAATTATACGTCTTTAAGGAGGGGTGGCGCCAGGAAGGAGTGGTCAAATTTTTTACTAGGGGCCGCAAGGGCCCCTGTTTTTAGACTATTAGCTGCCTTTTCTTAAGGAGATTAAGCTGATTCCGCAAACAAAGATCCATAAGGCCATTAAGGACCCAACTTGGATATTGAAGTGAATATTAGGTGCAATGCCCGTATAACGGAGAATTAATACGCCTGCGGTGAGGACTGCAAGAATTAATTCAATCGTCCCAACAATGTGCGGCATAGCATTAGAGCGTATGGTGACAAAGCTAGTAATAAAAAACCAAACCAGTAGGCAACCAACCCCCAGCATATCCCCCACAAATACCCCAAAATAACTATGAATGGATTGCAATAAGACAATCATAGCCGCTTGAGTTTGACCGGAAACGCTTGGAATAAAAGTTCCTAAGTACCAGTTAATGCTAGGTAACATCATTAAGCTTAAGGTGAGACCAATAACGCCAGTCGTTGCAAAATACATGCCGACACGCATATTGGCTTCATGTTTATCATTAAAGTTATAGTAAGCGCCGACTGCGCCTGGAATCAGTAATAGCGGAAGAAGTGAGAAGAAGACTAACAATGCACGTATGGAGCCGCTTCCTGCCATAACTTTAAATAAGTCATGCCGTTCAAGTGAGTAGAGCATCGTTTGGTTTTGTACGATATTGTCTAACAGAAGCGTTATGCCTATATAAAGAATGGCAAAAAACACCATACACCATCCGCCAACGAGTATCATTTTGGTATGCTTCATTCTTAATCTCCTTATCTCTGGTTAGGTAGTCTTGTTAATTGCTCTTGAGCATGTTTCTGAAATTGTATTGGGGATGCGATTCCAGAAAAAACATCCGTGTCGCCCCCAAAGACGTTAATGGCGACTGTTCCATAGCCAAGGATTTGTCCTGGAATACCTTGAGTAACAGAAACTTGAGCGATTGCTGACAGTCTAGTTTCATTGCTATGTCGCACAAAAACTCCTTCTTTCATCATGATGCGAAGATTAGTGACCGCAAATTCAGAAGTAATATAAACCAAATAAGTGGTTAACCAATAAAATAACCCAATCAAGGCAAAGAGTAAGGATGCTTTTTGAACCAAAGGATTATCATTAAAATAACAAATCGCTGCAGCAAGGGTCCAAGCAACAGGCGCAAAAAATATAATTAAATGTTTTTGTGTGCGAAACACAATTTGTTCGTTAGTTAAAAGATTTTTTTCAATAAAGCTCATGTATGCCTCTTTTAAAGATGGAAAAATTGTTGAATGCCGGTTAAAAACATTTGTACAGCCATGGTAGTTAAAATCATCCCCATCAGTTTTTCAACCGCAGAAAGCCCTTTTTCACCCAATAATTTTCTTAAGTAATCCGTAAAGACTAAAATAATACTGCAAACAATCCAGGCTATAGATAAAGCGAGTGCCCAAAGCATAATATGTTTAGGAGCTTGGGAGGCTAATAACATCACAAAAGCCATAGCAGAGGGTCCTGCGACTAAGGGAATGGCTAGGGGCACAATCAATGGCTCGCCGTTATACTTAGGTCGCGCCGCTTCATCAGAGTGACTAAAAATCATTTGCAACGCCATCAAAAATAAAATCACACCGCCTGCAATACTGAGCGCCGCTTCAGAAATCTGCATGCTTTGTAGCAGACCTTTTCCGAAAAAGAGAAAACCTAATAAAATAATAAATGCGATAAACGTTTCACGCAAAATAATTAATTTCCGCCGCGCGGGGCTGACGCTGTTTAAGATGGATAAAAATAAGGGAACATTACCCAAAGGGTCCATGACGAGGATTAAAGTGATAGTAGCAGAATAGAGGTTCATGGTGTCTTTTATAGCATATTTAAATCAACTTCGGCAATTGCGTCACCAACGCCATGCGTTCTTTTACAAATTCATTGGTTAAGATAAATCCATAAAGCTCATAGTTATCATTATAAAATAAAGCTTTGGTATTATTATTTGCGGTTTCGATTTGCCAGTTGCCTTGCATATGGCGTGGCGGTGGGCAGACCACAATAGGATGGGCGGGAGTTTTAATAATAACAGGCATAGCAGGATATTCGACCGCTGTTTTTTGGCCCGCTAAAGTTTTGGCAAGTGCGCGTGCAGCATTTAAAATAGGGGCAATATAAGGTAATACATGGCCTTCGACTTCTGCGCAATCGCCGAGGGCGTAAATATTTTTTTGATTGGTTTCAAGATAGCGATTCACTATAATCCCGCGAGCTGTTTCAATGTTTGCAGCTTTTGCTAGCGTTAGATTAGGTCTTAATCCAATGGCGGAAATGACTAAGTCTGAGTTTAACTTTTTTTGATGGGATAAAATGAGTTCGTAATGCTTACCCGTTTTATTAATTTCTTCGGCTTTGCATTCAAAATTAAAATGCACGCCATTTTTTTCTAAAGCCTCTTGCAATAATTTTCCGATATTATTAGGAAGCAAGAGTGAAATAGCAGAATTGGCTAAATCAATCACTTCTACTTTAAAACCTGCATTGCTTAAATCATTCGCGAATTCACAACCAATTAAACCGGCGCCTAAAATAGCAATATTTTTTTTATTTTGCAGGGTCTTTTCAAATACGGCGTAATCTTCTAAATGATTAATGGATAAAACATCAGAGACAGCATTGCCTTTAAGATTGGGATCAATGACGGTTGCACCTAGCGCTAAGATTAATTTTGAATAATTTAAAGTTTCATCATTTGCCTGGATGGTTTGTGATTCTGGATTAATAGTCGTCACTTTGGTTTTGGTTTTGATCGTTGCATTTAATTGTTTCATCATGCTTTCAGCATTGGCGGTTGCAAGTGAATCTGATGTTTTTTTATTCGTCAAAGCCGTTGAAAGCTGTGGTTTGGGATAAAATCTCCCGTCGGATTCGGTAATCAGCACCAGGGGGCTGGTTTGGTCTAATTTTCGATATTCCCGTGCTAATTGATAGCCTGAAAGCCCTGTGCCGATAATGATAATTGGGTGGTTCATTTTGGTTAATAACCTTGTAGAATGTATGCCAATAGTATCCTATTGCTTGGCGAAAAAGACAAAGATTATGAGTAATTTTTTAAAATTACAACCTTGGTTGACCCACAGCGGTTCTTTTATGAAGCGTCTAAAAGAGCATAGGGTAGAGTATCCTGAAATAGAGGTATTAAAACATAGATTTGAATTCCCCTCATTGGCTGAGCGCATTAGCTTAAATATTAAACCGCGCCACTATGCTTTAATTCGAGAAGTGATGATTAAAAGTCACGAAAAGCAATGGATGTTTGCAAGAACTGTATTTCCTCAAGAAAGCTTAACCGGATCTCTTCGACAATTGATTCATTTAAAAAATAAATCCTTAGGTTCTGTATTATTTAAAAACCCGCACTTAATACGCAGTGAGTGTGAGTTTTATTGTGTAGATGAAAATGAAGATTTGTGGGGGCGACGTTCAACTTTCATTATTCAACATAAAGCTATTTTATTAGATGAAATTTTTTTACAGGATTTATTATGTCTTTAATTCGATTGATGCGCTTAGATAAACCCATTGGAATTGCTTTATTATTATGGCCAACGCTCTGGGCATTGTGGCTTGCCAGTGATAGAAAACCTGATTTAAAAATAGTGATTATTTTTGTTTTGGGTGTGATTATCATGCGCTCAGCGGGCTGCATCGTGAATGATCTTGCCGATAGAAAATTTGACGGATTAGTTGAACGTACACGCCATAGACCTCTTGTTAGCGGAGAAGTCAGCGTCAAAGCCGCTAAAATTTTATTGGGATTTTTATTAGTTGCTGCCTTTTCATTAGTATTAATGCTAAATACTTTAACCATAAAATTAGCTTTTATAGGCGCAGCGCTTGCTTTTATTTATCCTTTTTTAAAACGCGTGACTTATTTACCACAATTAGGCTTGGGTCTTGCTTTTGCTTGGGGCGTGCCTATGGCTTTTGCGGCGATTCAAAATACAGTTCCTGAAAAAGCCTGGTTTTTATTTGCAGCAGCTGTTGTCTGGCCTATGATATACGATACTTTTTATGCGATGGTCGATAGAGACGATGATATAAAAATAGGCGTTAAATCGACTGCTATATTATGCGGCCGCGCCGATAAATTATTTATAGGTATTATGCAATTTATATTTTTAATTTTAATCGCCTACGTTGGTTTAATGTTTAATTTACATAAAGCTTTTTCGTATAGCTTATGGGTGGTATTAATACTTTTTATTCACCAGCAGTATATTACCCGCGATAGAGATAAGACGGCTTGTTTTAAGGCTTTTTTAAATAATCACTGGGTAGGCGCAGCGATTTTTTTTGGGATTGGGGTGGCCAGTTAAAAATGACGCGTTATGCGGCCAATTTTCCAAGACAAGCTGCTTAAACAATCTTTATCCCCATACTTTTCTTCAAGTTTTTCTAACGTATCGTAATGTTGTTTTAAAACATTTCGTGTATTTGAAAAAAATTGCCATAAAATGGGTTCATGTTTTTCTCTATAGGCGAGATATTTATCTTTGGTTTCATTACCTAATAAATCTTTTAAACTGTTTACGGCTTGGATTTTTTGGGTTTTAGTGTAACCGGTAACACAACTTCTAAGGCTGGTATAATCGTCTTTTGGGCTCCGTTTGGTTGCATAATCATCTAATTCATCGTTTAACTTTTCTTGGGGCGATTTTGGGATTTGTTCATTAGCTTTTTGTTCATATTGTTGGTCAAGTCGATTCTCAGCTTGCTGGGCAAAATGAGCGCCTACCTGAGTAAGTTCCATGTCCTCCTCAGCAACATCATCAGGGGGGAGATCGGCTGGTTGAAGACCAAAACCATGTTCGAGTTGCATTAATTTGCGTGCTAATGGACTTTCCATATTTGCAGTAAAAAAATCATGAATGATTGGCCAAATTTCGGCGGATACTAAGCTTTTTACTAAAACGGGATCGAGAATTAATTGAATGCATAATTCCTCTTTTAATGCTTTGTTATTTTCCAGATCGGATGAAGAGTTAAGTTTTCCAATTCCTAAAGATTCGAAACGATCTTTTATACGTTTTTTCATCTTTTGGGTAAAATTCCTTAATGTAGAATTTTCATTTAGAAGGCGAAGTAAATGACGCGCATAGGCATGGTATTGGTGATGCCATAAGGTTAATTCTAATCGCTCAAATTTTTCTTTATTAAGCAGAGAGTTTTCTGCTAACGCTGAGTAATGGTTAGCTATGTCTACAATAGTAGTGCTATGGATATGTTCATTAATTACATTTAGATCATCACGAAAATTAAAAGATAATCGTTTTAATTTATCAGGGCAGCTTTTGTAGAATTCAGGAAGAAGATGGGTATGTTTTTCCTCAAGAGTGACGTCAGTAAGGTTAGCACCGACTAAATCAACATACGGAAGATACGCACCCCTTAAATCTGCGCCAGATAAATCGCAGTCTTTCATGATGCGATTCCGCTTTGTAATCTGTTCTTCAACCCAAGCACTTGATTTATGGCTGGCCGTCATACCCACCTCGTTACATCTAATAGTTATACTTACCAGTATAATTAGGTAATATTAAGGAAATCTTAAGAGTTAAAAAATATATTTCTATATAAATCAATAAGTTAACAATATGAAAATAGTGGCAGATGAAAATATCCCCTTGGTAGCCCATTTTTTTGGGAATTTGGGGGAAATTATTTTAAAACCCGGGCGAGAGATTAAGCGCGAAGATTTAATCGATGCGGATATTTTATTGGTGCGGGCAGTGACTCGTGTGGATAAGGATCTTTTGCAGGGGACCCGCGTGCAATTTGTGGGAAGTCCGGTTTCCGGGATGGATCATATCGATACGCGTTGGTTGGATTCTCAAGGGATTCGTTGGGCGGAGGCCTCAGGTTGTAATGCGGATGCGGTGGTTGAATATGTGGTTTGTGTGGCGGCGGCTTTGCAATTAAAAAAGAAAGTCGGGGTGATTGGGTGCGGGACTATTGGTGCGCGGGTCGTAAAGACATTAACAAAATTAGGGTTTGAAGTAACGCAATGTGATCCAATACGGGCAGAACAAGAAGAAGATTTTAAGTCGGTGGGTTTGAGTGATTTAGGGGATTTGGATTGGATTACGTTGCATGTGCCTTTAACTTATGACAATCATCCGACGTTTCATATGATTGAAAAAAATTTTTTACAAAGGCAAAAAAAAGGGTGTGTGTTAATTAATGCTGCGCGTGGCAGTGTGATTGATCAAGAGGATTTAAAAAAATATGGTGAGCATTTAGATTGGTGTTTAGATGTATTTGAAAATGAGCCTAATATTGATTTGGAAATTTTAAAAAAAGCGGTAATAGCAACGCCACATATTGCAGGTTATAGCGTTCAAAGTAAAATTCGTGGGATTGAAATGATTTATGAAAAAGCGGTAGCGATGCATATCATTCCTAAAACAGACATTTCGCCTGCGTTATATCCAAGAAAAAAATTGCCTAAGGCAGATGCGTTAATGATTTTTAATCCACTTGAATATTCAAACGAGGTAAAAAAAGCATTGCTGTCTCGTGAAAAAACATTTGACGAGTTGCGTAAGGCGTTCAATAATCGATATGAATTCCAATTTATACAATGGGTACCAGAGGGGAGAGAAACGTTATGATGGCTACGCTATATATTCTTTTGTTGGGGGTCGTGTTATTAGCCGCATTTGGCAAAAGAAAACTGGCACTTTATTTGTTTGCGGCGAGCTTGGCTTTAGCGGTAGCTATTTTTATTCCGCATATTACTTCAGAACTTGCTATAGAACTTTAACTCGCTGAGGAATGATTATGAAACGAAGTTTTGTCGTAAACGTAGAACAACTTTTTAATATCCTGGGTTTAGTGGGTATTTTTTCCACGTTAGCTTTAGCTTTATCATTTCAACTTATTTTTAAAGAATTACCGTGCCCACTTTGTTTATTGCAACGTTTTGGTTTTCTCGGCGTTGCATTAGGTTTTTTATTAAATTTACGTTTTGGATTGCGGCCTAGTCATTATGCTACTGTGCAGTTAAGTGCTTTGTTTACCGGCTTTGTTGCCTTAAGACAAGTGGCTTTACATGTGATTCCAGGAAGTGAAGGCTATGGCGATCCTTTATTTGGGTATCATCTATATACCTGGTCTTTTATTCTTTCTATGGTGATTTTGATTGGTAGTACATTGATGATGGGGGTAGATGCTCAATATCAACGCGTAGAAAATAAACCTTTTAAAGCCTCTTGGCTTACGTTTGTGTTATTTGTCCTGCTTGGTTTGTTTGTCGTCAGTGATCTTACGACAGTTTTTTGTCAATGTGGATTTGGGATGTGTCCTGCAAATCCTATTGCCGGCGGGCCGCCTACGCAGTGTGCCAAGTAATTAATAAACTCCGCCTTCACCACTTTCCGGCGCAGATTGTCCCTCTGCGCCATCGCCACTGACGACGGTTGAGTTTCTATCTTCACCCGGAACAAAAGGCGTCATGAAGTATTCAAATATAGCGATAGGGTCATTCGCAGAAGCGCGCTTACCCGTTTGCGGATCAATTTTGACGCTGACGATATTAGGCGGTTGATCAAAAGGATGTTCGGGTTTGTCTTTGAGTGCGCCATGCATAAATTGCATCCACATAGGGAGTGCAGCTTGTGCGCCGTATTCATGTAAGGATTGTTGTTCTTGATCGAAGCCTACCCACGTGACGGTCATAAGGTCTGGGTTATATCCTGCAAACCATGCATCGACTTGGTTATTGGTTGTACCTGTTTTGCCAGCTAAATCCGTGCGTTTTAAACTACGAGCTTCAGCTGCAGTACCGTGTTGAATAACATCTTTTAAGGCAGAAGTAATTAAGTAAGCAATTTGCGGGCTGATGACACGCGGTGCATAAGGAACCGAGAGGGGTTTGGCTTGATATAATATTTTTCCTTGGGTGTTTTGTACTGAACTTATCGCATAAGGAACAATTTTATAACCGCCATTAGCAAAAATGGAATAGGCGGATGCCATTTGAATAGGGGTGACATTCGCGGTACCCAGCGCAAGAGATAAAGTGGCAGTCATTTGGGAAGCCGCAAAACCAAAACGTTCAATGTAATGGACGGCATAAAAAGGTCCGATTAATTCGAGTAAACGAATGGATACTAAGTTACGTGAATGAATCAAAGCATCGCGTAAACGAGTAGGGCCATAAAATTCATGCGTGTCATTTTGCGGACGCCATAAACTATTATCGACGGGGTTTTGGATGACAATAGGGGCATCATTAATGACTGTGGCTAGCGTATAGCCTTTGTCTAATGCAGCAGAATAAATAAACGGTTTAAAGCTAGAACCCGGTTGACGTTGCGCATTGATGATGCGATTAAATTTACTGTATTGAAAATCAAATCCACCCACTAAAGCTAAGATTTCTCCGTTTTGAGGATTAAGTGAAACAATGCCGGCTTCTGCTTTTGGAATCTGCGCCAAACGCCACCCGGTAGCTGATGGCATAATGCGTACCACATCGCCTAGTTTAAGAATAGAAGAGGCTTTTTTCGGCATAGCACCAAGATAGTCCGAATCAATTTGTTTGCGCGCCCAAGACAAGCCTGACCAAGGAATGGTTACCATGTTTCCATCCGCGCGTAAGACTGTCGCAGAATTATCCGTCATGCTAATGACAGCTGCAGGATCAAGGCCATTATAGGAAGGAATATTGCTTAGAGTGATTTCCCATTCTTCTAATCCCATAAGATCTGGCACCCCTAAGTTTTGTTCGGGGCCGCGATACCCATGACGTTGGTCATAGGCTAAGAGATTGTCATGAACTGCCGCATTCGCTTCAATTTGTAAGCGACTATCAACCGTGGAATAAGCGACATAACCATCGGTATAAATATCATCGCCATACATTTGTTCTAATTGTTGGCGGACTAATTCTGCTGCATAGGGCGCTTTAATTTGAGTTTGTAATTCATGATATCGCGCATTCAGTGGGGCATCTAAGCCAGCTTTATAGTCTTTTTCGTTAATGTAATTTAACTCATACATTCTCGTTAACACGTGATCACGGCGTTTTTTAGCCGCGAGGGGATGGCTAATAGGATTTAATGCAGAAGGTGCTTGGGGTAAACCGGCAAGCATGGCAAATTGATCTAGGGTTAATTGATTGAGCGGTTTGCCATAATAAATTTGAGCCGCCGCTTCAACACCATAAGCACGAGCGCCTAAGAAAATTTTATTTAAATAAAGCTCGAGGATTTTTTGTTTGCTGAGTTTATGATCAATTTTTAAGGCAAGTAAGATTTCCTGAATTTTTCGACCGAAAGTTTTGTTACGGGATAAATAAAAACTTCGCGCAACTTGCATGGTAATAGTACTGCCGCCTTCTTCTTTTCGGCCAGTGAGAGCCAGTTTAATGGTTGCTCTAAATAAGCCAGGAATATCAATCCCTGGATGTTGAAAATAACGTTGATCTTCGGTTGCAAGAACGGCATCAATTAAGGGTTTAGGAATTTGATTATAAGCAATGGGAATACGGCGTTTTTCACCATATTGCGCAATCAACTTACCGTCGCGCGAAAAAATTTGTAAGGGAACTTGTAACTGAACGGTATTTAATGCATCAATGTCCGGCAACATGAATTGTATGTAATAGGTCATCGCTACCATCACAATCGCCATAGCGACTATAGACAAGAGCGTGCAATATTTAATAGTCTTCCAAATAAAATTCATAAGTTGCTAAAATTCATACCATGAAGCTTGCATTCTACACCAAAAGTGGCCATTATATTAAGCCTTTCTTTAGCTAAATCCCCGTTATTCTGCTTTATTCCCACACCTAAATATCCAAAAAAATTCAAAAAAAGGAGTCTTATGGCCTATTTTTTACAAAAAAGCCAATTTGCCAATATTTTAGGGGCGCTCTTAGGGGCCCTAATAGCGCTTTTGATCTATTGGAAATTGTACTTAGCGTTACAGGCACAGGATTTGCAGAGGGCTCATGTTAAACAACAATTAACAGAGGTTTTGCTGCTTATAAAACCCATAAAAGAAATGGAGCAGCAAACTCATGCGTTAATAAAAGAAGAGTGGCAAATACAGTATTTTAAAAACAGTCAAAAAAAAGTGGTCGCCCGGTTTAGTGACTTGATTTCTTTTGTGATGCCTAAGATTAGAGTAGGACAAATTCACTTAGAAGGGCGAGTTGCAACCCTTAGAGGCTGTTTAAATTCGTTGGATGATTTGTTTTTATTAAAAAAACAATCGATTAATACCGCTAATTTATCACCCATTCGATTGAAAAATTTTCATCAAAATGATTTAAAAACGTATGATTTTGTGGCTATTACTGATTTGATAGAACATGAATAAGAAAAATTATCTGAGTTTAGTGCTTTATTGCGTCATGGTATTGATGGCTGCTTATTTTTTAGAAATTCGCGATGCTATGGAAAGCCTAAAAATTAAAAAAGAAAAGTGTCATAAGCTAAATTTACAAATTCAAAAAGCGAATGAATATTTAGCCAATAAAGAACTAATAGAGCATCAATATCAATTAGCGGGAGAGCGCTTAAAAAATAAGTTTAGCATTCAGCAAGATTTGTATTCTGTGTTGTCGCATCTTTTTATGTTAGCTCGCCTAAGTGGTCTTACGATTTTGTCGGTACGGCCAGAAGGTGAGATTATCTCCTGTTCTGCGATAGGAGAATTGGCCCAATTTGATGCTTTCTTTTATGCGCTCATGCAATTACAAATGCCGTTGTTACTAAAAGATTTTGATTTGCTGCGTCAAAATGATCATGACTGGAAAATTTTTATGTCATTGAAGGCGCTATTAACCAAACCGGATAAAAAAATTTTTGTGCCTGCTAAAATGCTTTCTTCGACTGAATTTTTAACTTTATTCCCTTTAAATAAGCTGCAATTTGCAGGTTATTTAGCAGAGGGTAAACGTCACTGGGGCTTAATTAAAATGCCAAATGATAAAACACTTTCCGTTCAAATAGGTGAGGTCATAGCCCAAGAACATTATAAAATCATAGCGATCAATGAGCATAAAATACAATTACAAAGCCCTCAAAACACTAGCGCTATTTTGGAATCTAAATCATGAAATTTTTGACTGCTATTTTTTTAAGTTTTATTTTAACCTCTTTTTCTTGTGCCTCATCGCTCACTTTGGATTTTGATAATGTCAGTTTATCTGATGCCCTACAGACTATTGCAAAATTCATGAAAATTAATTTAATCCTAAGTTCAGAAATTAGCGGTCAAGTTTCTTTGCATCTTGCAAAATTACCGCCTAATGAAGCGCTTAATTTGTTGCTCACTTCTCATGATTTATTTAAATGGCAATCTGGGCATTCTTGGATTGTGGGCACACGCGCGAGTTTTATTCAAAAACAACAGGAATTATTAAAATTAAAAGAAATTAACGAAGCAGCGGATCCTTTGTTTACGGAAGTGTGGCCCATGCATTATGCCAAAGCAGAAGAGGTTGCAAAGTTATTAACAACTAAACGTGGCGCGGTGCGAGTGGATGGGCGTACCAATAGTTTATGCGTGCAAGAGACTAAACTTCATTTGCATGAAATGCATCAAATAGTGCGCCGCATTGATATTCCTGTGCAACAAGTCTTGATAAGAGCAAGATTAGCCAGCATCGATACCGACTTTGAAAAACATTTAGGGTTGCATTTTGATGCGACACAAAGCGGTGGAGATGAGGCTTCTTTTCCACGATATGCCTTGGCGATTGCAAGATTAGTCGATGGGTCTTTACTCGATGTAAAATTAGCCGCCTTAGAACAAGCAGGGCATGGGGAGTTGATTTCAAGCCCGAGTCTATTTACGGCCAACCAACAAACGGCTTCTATAGAGTCTGGGGAAGAGATTCCCTATCAACAAGTGAGCAGAAGCGGGGGTACAGGGATTGCTTTTAAAAAAGCTGTCTTAAGTTTAAAAGTTACCCCGCAAATTATGCCCAATGGCAGGGTTTTATTACAGTTAAGTGTCAACCAAGATAAGCCAGCCAATAGAATTGTTTTGGGGGTGCCTGCGATTAGTACTCGACAGATTAGTACAAATGTATTAGTAAAGAATGGCCAGACTATCGTATTGGGCGGGATTTATGAGGCGACTAAAGAAGAAGGGGTAGAACGCCTACCTTTTTTAAGCAAATTACCTTTAGTTGGGGTTCTCTTTCAAGAACAAAATAGGCATGATACTAAACGTGAGTTATTAGTTTTTGTAACACCGGAAATTATTTTATAGTGAAACTATGCGCGAACTTAAAAACAATAATATTTTTCTAATAGGCCCCATGGGTGCTGGCAAAAGCAGCATTGGGAAATATTTAGCAAAATCGTTAAATAAAAAATTTTATGACACCGATGAAGAAATAGAAAAACGCACCGGCGTTGATATTTGCTGGGTTTTTGATTTAGAAGGCGAAGAAGGTTTTAGGCATCGAGAATCGGCTGTTATTGAAGAGCTCACAAAATTAACCGGTATTGTTTTAGCAACGGGCGGTGGCTCTGTGCTTAATGAAGAAAATCGCACTTTATTAGCCGAACACGGAACCGTTATTTATTTAGATGTGTCTTTAGAATATCAATCCAATCGAACCATTAATGAAAGCCGCAGACCCTTATTGCGAGCCCCGAATCGCGATGCAGTCTTAGAACAACTCCACATTGAACGTAAGCCTCTTTATGAATCTTTGGCGGATTGGCGTATGTTAACCGACAATCGAACTATTCCCTCGATTGTGGATGAGATTGTGAAATGGCTGAATCAAAAAGATTAAACCTGGCAACAATGATCTTCCAATACACTCCCCGTCACCAGATTAGGCCGAAAAATGGTGCAGCCTTTTAAGCCTAACTCATAAGCTTTGGTATAAACATCGATTAATTTTTCAAACGGGAAATCGACGGGGATATTGATGGTTTTAGAAATCGCATTATCAATATAAGGCTGCATCGCTGCTTGCATATTTAAATGATCTTCGGGCAATAACGTTTGCGTATCGACCCAAGCAGGGGGTAAGGATTTTTTGACATGATTTTTTTGCCATAAACGCAGTGCGTAATCGGTGACATAATGTTTGGATAATTCACCTGAAGGGAGTCGCACTGTACGCATAAAATTATCGCTAAAAATAGGTTCTATGCCGTTTGAAATATTGTTGGCTAATAAACTAATCGTTCCTGTTGGTGCAATCGTATTGTGATGGCTGTTTCGTACACCGAATTTTTCAATGCCTTCCTGTATCGCAGGATCTAATGGTTTGACAAATTCTCCCTGTAAGTATTTATCTTTATTAAATAAGGGAAATGATCCACGTTCTTTAGCCAGTTCAATGGATATCATCCACGTGGTAAAACTAATTTTTTGCATTAAACGGCGCGCTAATTGTAAAGATTCTTCGCTGCCATATTTGATCCCTAGCATCACAAACATATCCGCTAAGCCTGTAATACCTAAACCAATGCGACGAGTATTTTGCGCTTGTTTTTTTTGAAGCGCTAAGGGATAACGCGAAACATCAATCACATTATCTAAAAAACGAGTGGCAATAGAGGCTATTTTTTCTATTCCTAACCAATCAATTTCTGCTTTATCGCTATAAGGATTAATAACAAATTTTGTTAAATTAATAGCGCCTAAATTACAAGCCCCATAGGTGGGTAAAGGTATTTCGCCGCAAGGATTAGTAGCAGTAATGTTTTCACAATACCATAGTGTATTGAGGCGATTGATTGTATCGATAAATATAACTCCAGGCTCAGCCGTTTCATAAGCGGATTTGATTATTTGTTTCCATAAGGCAGCGGCTTTCGTAGAGTTATTTTTAACGCTTTGCATAAAATCATCGGTAATCGCAACGGATACATTAAAATGACGTAATTCATGAGGTTCAGATTTTGCGGTAACAAATTTTTCAATATCAGGATGATCACAACGTAGTATTGCCATCATCGCACCACGTCTCGAACCTGTTGATTCCATCGTGGCGCACATGGCATCCCAAATTCGCATAAATGAAACAGGCCCCGATGCAGCTCCTCCGGTATGTTCAACAGGGGAGCCTGAAGGTCGTAGCGTTGAGAAATCATAACCAATACCGCCGCCTTCTTGTAAAGTCTGCGCACCTTCTTTTAAGCCATCAAAAATTCCTGTTAAAGAATCTGAAACGGGCATGACAAAACAATTAAATAAAGTCACTTTATGTTTAGTACCGGCACCCGCCAAAATACGTCCACCGGGTAAAAATCGAAAATCTTTGAGTGCTTCATAAAATTCTTTTTCCCAAAAAATACGATTTTCTTTAGATTCAATGCGAGCGATGGCTTTCGCTACTCTTTTCCAAGTTTTTTCAATGCGGGTTTCATCGTGATAGCGATATTTAATGTCCCAGATCATTCCTGAGATGGGTTCTTCAAAAAAAGACATTAAATACCTCCTAGGCTTTTAAATGATATTCCTTACTTAAAGTATGCACGGCTTCAATTAAAACCGATACATTTTCTGGTGGCGCATCAGGCGTAATACCATGACCTAAATTAAATATATGCCCTGAGCCTTTACCAAAGTCCGCTAAGATTTTAGCGACTTCTGCGCGAATGATTTCAGGGGATTGGCATAGGATTTCCGGATTCATATTGCCTTGTAGCGCAACTTTATTATTTAATTGGGCTCGCGCTTGTTGCAAATTAACCGTGTGATCTAATCCCAAAACATGACAACCACTTTGGCTCATGATGTTTAACCATTTGCCGCCTTGTTTGGTAAATAAAATACTAGGCACAGACTGATCTAGCTGACTAAAAATTTGCTGAACATAATATAAAGAAAAAAGTCTGTAGTTATCCGTATCTAATAATCCACCCCAAGTATCAAATATCATGACGGTTTGCGTGCCGGCTTTAATTTGAGCATTCAAATGCAGTGCAACGGCTTTAGCTAATTTATCTAATAATTGATGTAAGGCTCTGGGGTTTTCTTTCATTAAAGCTAGTAGCTTTGGAAAAGTAGATTTTCCTTGGCCTTGCACCATATAGGC
>Ga0207134_1168_pt1 | contig 16950 bp, 10 predicted proteins | sample Alteio_BWMinHeat_12_FD_153527 | JGI IMG/M metagenome (GOLD analysis project Ga0207134, IMG submission 153527) | Enriched cells from forest soil in Barre Woods Harvard Forest LTER site, Petersham, Massachusetts, United States -... | ecosystem: Environmental > Terrestrial > Soil > Temperate forest >... | reverse complement strand
TGTACAACATGCCTCCCAATATGGCAGCAATGCCTGTGCCGTACCCAGCAAACATAGATCCGGCTACTAATAGCTGGGTATATGCCCCAGCCCCTGGGGTAACTCCGAATGTGTTTATGGCACCAGTAGCTGGTGCGGCATCTCATGCTGGCGGTTTTTCAGCTTTACCGATCGACAGCAGTCTGGTGAACAAACAGGTTGATATTTCATTACTTGATTTGTTAGTGAAGGCTGAATTACTTACAGAACCGGTTTTGGCAGCCGCTTTAAAAATACAAGATTTCGTGCGAGCGGAAAAATTGAACCTTGAAAAGGCGGTGGAAATTTTGAAACATCACCATCACAAAGGTGTGACAATTGAGGACTATATTTATTCTTCTGGCATTTCTTCGCCCAGCAATAGAACTCCTTCAAAACCTGTAGTAGCAAAGAAGCCAGAAGAGAAAGAAGTTCTTGCTGCCTTAAAATTATTCGAGCAGGCAGGTTTATTGTCTGCCGACGATATAAAAACGGCTGAAGATGTAAGTCATAAGCATGGTGGTGACGTGGTGTCTATATTAATGGCGGCCCAAAAACTAGACGACAAAACACTGGAAGCAGCCAGGATTTGTAATACTCTTGAAAAAGAAGGGTCCTTAAAACTAGAGCAATGTGTGATGATTATTAATTATTGCAGTCGTAGTCGGGTTGACTTTGATGAGGCGATAGTTGAGCTTAATTGGGAAAATCCGCGTAAGTTGAAGAAATAGCTCAAATTTATTATTCGTTATTTTGCTGCTCCAGCTTCTTTTTATAGCGGTCTAAGAGCTTTTGTTGAGCTTGGTATTGTTGGGCGTTTTGTAATTGGGTTTGATATTTGCCGCCCAATGAACAGGCTTTAGTATAAGCAGCAACAGCCGCATCAGGGTTTTTCTGGCACATAAGGGCATAACCCAAGCCTGCCTGATATTCAGCGACAGCAGGTTTCAATTTAGCTGCTTGGGTATATTGGGGTGCTGCTAGATCGGGCTTGTTATTGTGAGCGAGCAAGGTGGCGAATTCAAAATGAACAGTAGCATCATTCGGTGTCAATTTAAGCAGCTCCTGATACTCAAGAATTGCTGCAGGAATTTTCCCTTGGCTAGCATAGATTTTTGCTAAACAGGTATGGCAGAGTGCCTTTTTGGCTAATACTTCTGGATCCATGCCTAAAGCCTGCTTTTGGCAGAGAAATGAGGCAAAAGCTATTATCAGTATAAGAACTATTGATCTTTTTGAAAGCACGAGTCTACTCACCTCCACTGGCTTATGATTGTTCTATCGGTTAGCTGAATTTTCTAACAAGGCATATATTTGATTGAGATTTTCGTCGTTAGCTGGCTGTCTGCCATAGGATCCCTGGTAAGTGTCGAAAGCGCCATCTCTAGGGACAGCGTTCATGATAAAAATAATCCATGAACTTCCTTTTTTTGGCATTTTGTCTGGACCAAATTTCCATCCTTCTGGAAGAGCGTTGTTTATACGATCATAAAATTCATAGCGAACAGGTAATTCGCTATTGAGGGGTGGTCCTTTGAGGATTTTTGTGATGTGGTAATTAGCTATAGGCGGGTGAAAAAACTGTATGTCTGGGTTGTGTTGATAGTCAAGATATTCGGCTATTAAAATGCACTCGGAATGCGCCGCATTTTGAAAGGATAGCTTGAACTTGGTTGTATCTTTAGCCAAAAGAGTTGGGTGAGAAGGAATAGGACCGGTGCTAGGAAGGTTGCCGTTTACAGGGGCCACGGTAAGGTCTGGTGTGGAAGAAGCAGCACCACCGGGGGCATTAGGATCTACAGGTTTCTCTTCTTCTGGGATTGGAACAGGGGGCTGTACGACTAGAGCAATTTTTGGCGCTGGCAAGTCGGCCTCCTTTAAAGCTTGCTTTAGTACTGGTACGGCATCGTCATAATGACCTAAGCGAAACAAAGCCTCACCATATTGAGCTAATAATGGTCTCTTTTTACTGGCATCGATTTCAAAGATCTTTTCTAAAGCAAATACTACTTGATCCCATTCTTCTGTATGTACACAAACGTCATAGAGTCCATAATAAAACTCTAGAGTCTCCGGACTCAATCCTATAGCTATCCGATATTCTTCCTTTGCTTTCTTATAATCATGAGCAGCAAAGGCTCTGGCAGCAGCATTTGCGTGCTTGGTAATTGTAATTGAACCGGTAGAGCCTGTATTATCTCCGACTGATTTAGCCGGCAAGGAAAAGCAGACGGTATTGATTAAAAGGCACAAAAATAAGGTGATAAATTTGACGTGATTATCTTGCGACATTTTTGCTTAATTTATTCGTTCATATAGGCTATGTACCAAGGGGCCTATAAATTAGCTTCCTAGAATTCATTCTATAACGCTCATACCACTTCCGGTACTGGCTTTAGGCAAAGGTTAGTAATTCAATTTAAATTAGGCAATATGATGAAGTGGTTTCCAGTTAACACCGCAAACCCCGCCGGAACAGGCTGACAGTTTATGGAGTGTATTGCAGCGATTTGTTCTGGATTTGCTTTGTCCGGCGCTATTAGGGTGCCTATCCATGCTGACAGTATTTTTTTGCTCTTTGCTTGTGGCTGATAAATTTAGCCCTTTATTTTTTGATAGTTGGCTGGTATCCATATTGCCCGTTTCTTTAAGCTAGCCCATTAAAATTTGTTCTTAACGATAGAAGCTGGAAAGCTGTTTCTGAGAAATTGTTAAGATAATTGTAATGAGCTTTGGGGCTTATGGGAAGTGGGAAATGTACGCAGAAACCCTAATTTAATCAAACTTCTTTATTTCTAGCGAAGCTATTATCGGTTGCTTGGTTTTAACATTGGTGCCTATGAGATAAAGCACGTCAAACTTTGAGGCAGTGCTGATGTCGTTAGTTGTTTTGACACATGTGCCTTGTACCTCAATGGGGACCAAGTTTTGCGGGGTTGTCTTACTGGGAAAGGTAATTGATTGAACAAGGATAAGGCGGCGATTGTTGGTTTTATCCAGGCTTTTTACTGTTGACTTAATTTCATCTTTGGATTTTGCACAAGTCCCTTTAGCTTTAAGCTGAACTAGTAGATTAGGAGCAATATCTCTATCAAGCATGTTTTGGTATTTTTCATATGTCAATGGATTTTGCTCAAATAAGTGGGTAGTTGCTTGATCGGCAAAATTGCGCAAAGCAATTAATTCTGGATCTTTGGGTTGAAGCGTGATATTTGCGCAGCCTGAAATGGCAATTGCTATGAGGGTAAGACAAAAAACCAAAGAGCTAATTTTGTCTGATGTATTGTTATCCGACTGCCGGGTAAATATCGGTCGCATAGTCTCTCCTGGTGTAAATTGGATAATTACTTATTTAACGATTGATACTAAAGTTGGTGTAGGCTATTTTTAAAAAATTAACCCGTAAATACTATACATGAGAGTGAAAAAGGTGCAAGACCAGGGGCACTTCTTGGGATGTTCGAATAATTATTTTGATAAGAGCACTAAAGCAAAATTGTTCTGTTTATCAATCGTTTTGTAGCCAGTCGAATCCAGATCATGAAGATACTGATTCTTTGTAATCAAATATGATTGTCCTAAATTCTTTACAGCATGAGCTATATCGTTTTTCTCGGTTAATTGGATAACCCTGTTACCAAAATAAAAGGGGATGGCTGGCTTTCTCAATTTATAAACAATCAGAGGTTGATGGGCATGGCCGGCAAATCTAGCATAATGTGGGATGTCCCCTTCCCAATATTTGCTAATCACAGATAAGAATTTGGGCGTAAATACAATTGCCGCGGCGATGCTTGCGCCAAACAATACAATTGTGCTCAGCGCCAAATATTTTCTCATTGCCATTAAGAAAGCTAGCAAAAGAGCGATGCTCATTAAAATAGAATAGCGAATAATAAGAGCTATTAGATTGCTTGGGGCATTACGTAAATATTTGAGTCCCACTGGACAGAGAAAAACTGCAGCTATATAGAACAAACCTAGTATTAACGTGTAGATCAATATGCTTTTGCTTTGTTTGGAATTTATAAACTCTTGCCATTGATTAGCAATTATAATTACCAAAGCCGGGAAAGCTGGCAATGTATATGGCAATAATTTCGAGACACTCACACTAAAGAAGACAATAATAACGGCCGACCAAATGAAGGCAAATAACAACACTTCGGCACAGTCGGTTAGATTCTGACAACTCTTGAGCCACTCGGGCAGTGCGAACTGGCTTGACGACTGGGTTCTTGCAGTGTTTGAATTTGTCGGGTTGATAGATGTTGGCTTTGATATATCCTTTAGAATTGTTACTATAGACTGTGGCAGCAGAATTGACCATGGGAATAGTCCGCCAAACACAGCCGCTAGGTGATACCACCATGGTCCTTTGTGAGCATCAACAACAGTTGTAAAACGAGCAAAGTTTTCTCTCATAATGAATTCTTGAAAATAGGCACCTTGTGTTTGCGCAATCTCAATTACAAACCATGGCAAAGCAATGATAGCCACAATCAAGATTCCTAGAGGAAGACGGAAAAAACTCAACGCGGCTTTTGCTTGTCCGAGCATGATGAAAAAGGTCGATAAAATTATTGCTGGCAACAATAATCCAACTGGTCCTTTAGTCATTATGGCCAGTGCTACCAAAACATAGCCAAGAATGAGCCATGAAAGTTGTTTTTGTTTCCAGGCGTGAAAGAAGGAAAATAAACTGCCGGCTATAAAAAGAGACAGCGGCATATCAACTATGGCCATACGCCCAACACCAATAAATAATGGAGAAGTCAAAAGCAAAAATGCAGAAAAAATAGCCACACGACGTCCTAAATATTTATTGGCAAAGAGATAAGTAATGATGGTCAAAAGAAAAGCGCTGCTTGCACAAAAAATACGAGCACCAAATTCATTGACACCAAAAATTTTATAACAGAGAGCCATAACCCAAATTACTAGCGGCGGCTTGGTGAAACGCACGACATAATTAAGTGTGGTTGTGATGTATTGTCCCGTATCCAACATTTCGCGAGCGGGTTCCGCGTATAAGCCCTCATCAGGGTTGAAGAGTGAAAAATCGCCCAAATGAATAAACAAGACCAAAGCAGCCAGGACGCCAATAAGCGCAATAGGAAATATCTCTATCCATAACGCATTAGATGTTGAAGGATTTTTCAAAGTGGTTCTCAACGCAGTTTTCAAAAAGCAGTTTTCCAAGGGTTTTGAAATGCAGACAATCGTTAACTAAAGCATCAAAACAAGTTTAGCAGTATGGGTTGTATATAAAAACATGGTAATGTGTACACAATATCAAGCTAAATAGCATGTATTTGTCGCCAGCATAGCGACAAATATACAGGTGATCCCAAGGAAATATATAGTTATGGAAGTGTCCCAAAGAGTTAAGTCAATCCCTCCTTATGTATTTATAGAATTAAATAAGAGGGTGCAGTCTGTAGCGCTCAAGGGCATTGATGTAATTAATTTAGGACGCGGGGATCCCGACCAACCCACTCCTGCTCATATAGTTGAAGCTATGCGTAACGCTGTGCTTGATCCTGTTAATCACCATTACCCACCCTACGGTGGCATCCCGGAATACAAACAAGCAGCGGCAGATTGGATGGAAAAGCGTTACCGGGTGAAAATAAATCCTGCGTCTGAGGTGGTGTCGCTTATTGGTGCCAAAGAAGGATTACATCATACGATACTAGCCTTTATTGATGTTGGCGATTATAATTTAATTCCTGATCCGGCCTATCCTGTTTATCAAACTTCAACTATCCTGGCTGGCGGTATACCTTATTATTTGCCATTGACGCAGAAGAATAATTTTTTGCCAGATCTAGAAGCAATACCTGCAACTGTATTGCGCAAATCGAAGCTTTTGATGCTCAATTATCCCAATAACCCAACGGCGGCAGTAGCAGATTTAGGCTTCTTTGAAAAAGTCGTTCACTTTGCCAAGAAACATGATTTGCTTTTTTGTCATGATTTATCTTATCCGGATATGACTTTTGATGGTTATAAGGCGCCATCTGCGCTTGAAATTCCAGGGGCTAAAGATATATGTATTGAATTGCATACTCTTTCTAAAACATTCAATATGACTGGCTGGCGGATTGGCTTTGCTGTGGGTAATGCGCAAGCTATCCAGGCACTTGCTCAAATTAAATCTAATGTGGATACCGATATATTTCGCGCTATACAAATAGCAGCTATTGCGGCTTTGCAAGGACCGCTTGATCATATTAATCACTGTAATAACTTATATAGAGAAAGACGAGATCTAGTTAGTCATTCAATGAATGAATTAGGTTGGCAAATTGAACCGAGTAAAGGTACTTTCTACCTCTGGCTCAAGGTACCTGTCGGTTTTAATTCCTGGGATTTTACTTATATGTTGCTAGAAAAAACAGGTGTCTTGGTAACTCCAGGACCGGCTTATGGTCCCAGTGGAGAAGGATTTTTTCGCCTGTCTTTGTGTTTACCAAAGGAGCGCCTACAGGAAGCCATGGATAGAATGAAGCAACAGGCAATTACCTTTGATCTCGCTAAAACAAAAGCCTAACCTTTGCCAAATTCGAGAACCCGCCGACGATAAAAAATCGGCAGCACAATTACGTTTTCTAAGAAACAATTTTCTCAAACATTCTAGTGTTAACAATCAAGAATTAGCTGCTGAAGATTTAACAGCCCTGCTGCTCTATTTCGCTTTACGTTTTCTTGAAAAGGGCAATGGCTTGCAGGAGTTAGTTGCTGCTTCACGACTTAAAGGCAAAACAATAACCGAGCTAATGGAGAGCGAACTTGTTTCGCTGGGAAATGATTTGTTTCACGCTCTAAAACAAGTACTACCAGCGAATCTCAGGGATGTGATGGTAGTACCAAATATAGTATCATGGCAAAAGGCAGGATTGTTTTATGCGAAACACAACGATGATGATATATTTTCAGAGATAGCAAATCTAGGCTTTGCGTACCAAATATTTGGTCTGGCGGCGAGAAAAGCTCGAGCATTGCCGGCACTGCAAAGAGCTGATAAGAAAATTAGCCGCCAAGAGTTAATCGCTTTTACCCAGCTTTATACCCCCAGTTGGGTAGTGGATTTCTTAGTGGCCAATGCGATATTGCCAAATTGTCCCAAAGAGAAAGTTTCTCAAAGATATTCGCAATGGTTACTAGACAAAGATCGATGTGACAATAAAATTGAATTGAATGATCTAACTGTTTTGGATCCGGCTTGCGGAGCTGGCCAATTTTTATTCTCTGCTTTTGATTTATTGCTGGAATTACATAAACAAAAAGACTTTAGTAAAGAAGAAGCAGCAAAATCCATTCTCGCTCAAAACATATTTGGGGCTGACATTGATGAGAAAGCACTTTGGGTGGCTGGACTTGGCTTGCTAAGCCAGTCTTTGGTCGCTGGCAATTTTATCCCCGACAATTTACTCAATTTAGCTTGGATCACAGTCAAAGATATAGATAAGGGCAGCAAGCATACATGTGAAAACTCAGATCAAAAATCCAAGGCCGAGGTAAGTGACAGCAGCTTTTTGGGCAGTATTGATAGTCGTTTGTCAGCAGATCATCTCCTTAAAGGGTCTTATCAAATCATTGTTACTAATCCGCCATATCTCGGTCGTAAATGTTTGAGCCGTGAGCTTAAAACTGCGCTTAAGGAACAATATCCAAATAGCAGCGCTGACTTATCAACAGCATTTTTCGAGCGCTGTTTAAAGATGTTGAAGCCCGGTGGGTCATACGGGGTAATCACCCAGTCTTCTATGTTGTCAATTCCTAGTTATCAGGATTTGCGTAACTATTTAATGGTCAATTATTCCACGGACATTATTGTTCGCTGTGGTCCAGGAGTCTTCCCTTTATGCAGTGGCGAAAAAATCGACAGTATTTTGCTCGTTGCTCGGGCACCTCTAGATAAAACCAGCAAAAATATTGATATCAGGACTTTTCTTATTGATCTGACACAAGAAAAGTACAAGAGTCGGCAATTGAGAGCTGTTACGAATGCTGCAGCCCGGGGAGACAATGAATATGTTGTATACAAAGATAAGTCTGAGTTGCGCACATCAAATGATTTATTCTCGAAACTATCGTCTAATTTCTACACTAGGATAGCTGCTATACCTAAACTAGGAGATATTGCTGAAATAAGGCAAGGTCTTGCTACAACGGATAATGCTCGCTTTGTGCGTTACCATTTTGACGTAGCAGACGAACTTATCGGCAGTGAGTGGGTGCCATATATCAAAGGTGCTGGCGGTGAACGATTCGCTAGCAATAATCCCTTTGTAGTGAAATGGGGCAACAAAGGTAAAGAAATAAAAGAAGCGGTAGCAAAAGCGTATCCTTATTTAAAAGGGAAAACGGCATGGGTGGTCAAAAATGAAGAGTTTTATTTTAGACCCGGTCTGTGTTTCTCTTTTATCAATAAGGCTGGCTTGGCTGTAAGGCGATTGCCTGCAGGGGCAATTTTTGATGTAGCTAGCTCAGCTATTTTTGCTCCCGCAGAAGAAGAGGATTTTTTACTAGCTTATTTAAACTCTACATTGGTTAGCATTTTGGCTAAATCTATAAATCAAACTATAAATCTTCAGGTTGGTGATTTAAAAAAGATACCAGTATTCCCTTTCCCTCAGACAGTCAAGGATAAATTGTCGACTTTAGGGCGGAGAGCTTTTGAAGTAAAGCAAAAGCTTTTGCAACTACAAAAGTTTGATCTTGTCCAAGATGATGTATGTTCGGCTCGGGGACTCGATTTGTTATTCGACAAATATGTGACTGAAAATAGGACCTTGATAGAAGAATTAGAGAGTTTGCAAAAGACAATAGATTATGAAGTGCCAGCTGGCATCAAGCAATTGGGTATCTTGAGCGATGAAGAAGAAAAGTTTTTTCAGAACAGCAGAAATTATCTATCTGCTAAAAAGAGCCAACCGCCTGCTATTGACTCTAAGCTATTTGCCTCTAAGGTACTTGTCGCCTTGGTGGCAAAACTAATATCACATAAGGATGGTGAGCGGATTGTGCTTGCATCCATAGCGCAAGAAGATTCGTTGAGTCAGATTTTGAATATCTCCGACAGTGCCAGAGAATGGTTAGAAGACAAGTTTGGCAAATCGTTGGAGCAATTATTTTGCCAGACAAAAGTTTTTGATATTTGTAAATTAGCCGGTGATCCAAGCCGCTATTTTAGTTTATGGTTTGCCGATAGTAGGTCTTGCATGGTTTTTTCGGCTGCTGCTATACGTCCGTTATTAAAATCGCATCGATTGACTGAGGAATCTTTTTTGAAGAAAGGAAGTATCAGACCAGAGTATAATCCCATCAATATGGAAGCAGCTCGGGCGGTATTGCTTCTAATTGCTCCAATGTTGGTGCAGCTGCGCCGATTAGGCGACTGGACTAGTAAAGACTTTTTAAAGATCCTTTCTGCCTGAATAAAATGAAAACAAGCGTTCAATTGTTGAAATCGTTTGATTCTAGTAAGACTCGCTCACTCTTTCGTAATCGTTTTTGATCCAGCTATAACCGGGTTCTATATCGGTACCGGCTATATAATCAGATTCAAGTGCGACGACTTTTCTTTCTGACTGACTGGGAAAGTTGAGACCAGGATTGCCATCCAGGCTAAGAATGGCTCTAAGTAAGCCGCTATCGAATTCCCGATTGCCACTAGATTTCACCATAACAGCGCTTAGCGAACGCTCTCTTGTCACTGTGACGCGCACAATAGCATGTCCAGGAATATCGGCAACTTGGCTCCAGCGTCTATATATTGCTCCAGAAAGTTGTTTGTACCAGAGTTCCCAGGCAATCGTTAGTTCTTTTGAACCGCGATCGGCACCTAGATCAAATTTATCTGCCGATAAATTCTTGAATTCATCTGGTTGTACAAGACCAAGGCTCCCCGTATCAGACTTAAGATTACCCTTCAGCGGACCAGAAAATTTACTTGTATCTACCAACCCTTTTAATGGTGAAGCATTACCTGGTCTACCCAGGCGTAATGAATCGCTCTTCCCCACTCCGGAATTGAGATTTGGTCTTGCCAGGCGAGTAAGCGCATCGTTTTCTTCTACTGACCCCTGCAGTACTTCACTTTCTGCTTGTGTGGATAGTGGAAAATAAGCAGAGAAAAATATGCAAATTGCAAAAATTGATTGCAATTTCACTAATTTCATTGGGATTACATTTGCTGGTCTCATACATTATTTACCTTATCTAGAGTATCGTTGCGGTCAAATAGACGGGATTACCAATGACGACCATGACCATGATTCATCAGACTAAACATTCCTCCCATAATTGCAGCGCCAGCTAAACCATAAATTGCCGCTCTTTCTATCCTGTAGCTCATATTGCTTGGAATATAATTACTGTAAGCATAACCTGGCATATAACCGGACGTGATGCTGGGAAGATAATAACTACTACCCGCAGAATAATATCCAGTTGGAGAGGTTGGTTGCCAGCCTAATTGAGTATTACCCTCGTCGCTAAAGGGGGTAATCTGTCCGGTAGGGCCCGAAGCACTAGAAATATCTTGGTTGGCTAAGCGGTCTTGTCTTGAGCTATGTTGTTTAGGTGGGTTTTCGTCCGAGCTATAAGCAAGATCGGGATTATTACTGGCGAATGTATCATTAGCTCTATTAGGAGTCTGTTCGGAAAGTTCAAAGAGAGCATTTTTATATTGCGTATTTTCCGGAGCCAATTTTGTTGCTTGATTGAGAGCCAGGTTAGCTTCACGAAGCATCCCTTTTGCCTTGTATGCTTGAGCAAGGGCATAATAGACATCAGCTTGATCCGGAGCTTGAGCTAGAACTGATCTTAGATTATTTATGGCGGAATCGTAATTGCCCTTTTCGTAATCATTTGCTGCTTGATTTATTTTTTCTCTTAAGGTACTAAGCTCTTCTGGAGACATTTTGTTTGCTTTGTTTGTATTTTTATTTATTGTAGCAATTTTAGTTTGCATACTGGCGATAGCATTTTTAATCTCATCATCGCCAGGGTTTGTCGTTAATGCTGCTTCGTAGTAATGCAAGGCGCCTTGCCAATCAGATCTTCCTTCGGCAATGGCACCAAGATTAAAATTGGCATCACTGTTTTGACTGTCAAGCTTGAGCACATTTTTAAATACGGATTCAGCTTGTGGTGTTTGTCCTCGTCCATATAATTGCATGGCTTGTTGTAACATGGTTTTGACACGATCTTCCTGGGCTTGCGAAGGCGAGGCGGCCTCTTGCGCGTGAGAGGAAACCACACCCGGTGCTAGAGGTGGTGTAGCATTGTCGATGCCTGTATTTGAGCGATCCAGCTCCGGGGCTATTGGTGGGGCTAGCAGATTGTTTTGTTTACCATTGACTGTTGTGACTAAAGCATAAATGCGGGTATGCATTGGTCCCTTATGCATTTTGCCAAAGATAATTTTCTCCAGTGAATCAATGCGCTTTTCACTAGGAAGATTTTGATAAGAATGGCCATAAACAATTGTTTCTAGATTAGCAAGTTTGGTCAAATCTGAATAATCAAGATCGCTACTAGCGCTAGCTAGAATAGCTGGGCAGAAGAGACAATTAAAGATGAGCAAAACAACCATTGCCAGAGCTTTTAAACGAGCAAAGGGATAAAAGTACGATCTTATTGAAGTTTTTACCGACATATTTTGCCTTTCCTACTACTTATAAATTTTGCGCTTTAATGTGCAATTTGTGTGAAGTTAAGTATATTATCGGCTTTTGTCGCCCTCTTGCCAAGGTTTTCATATTTTGTTTGGCAGGGCTGGCGCAAACTATTGAATTTTATCGCTGACTTATTACTGATCAGGCAAATATGCAAATTGGGCGAATTTGATATATTATTGCTCGATTTGAATTTATCCGTTAGAGACAGTTTGGCTTTAAGAGGATCGCCTTAATTTTCAACTAATCTTGGGAGGCGGTGGGTTAGATGGGGAGTTTGGGACAATTAGCCCGAATAGATACGGGCGGCTTCCCCGCGCAGCTCAAAACTTCCTTGAGCGACTACTTTCTCACCCGGCTTCAAACCTTCGAGGACTTCCACATAGTCTTCCGATTGGCTGCCCAGCTTGACCTTCCGCTCCTCGAAGATGTGATTTCCTTCCGGTACATAAACCACCTTACCTGTTCTTGTGTCTTGGACAGCGCTTATTGGAATGGTGAGGACTTTCTGCAGACCGACAATTATTTTCATGCGGGCGAACATTTTAGGTTTGAGCAAACCCTGTGGATTAGAGACCTCAGCGCGCACTATCAGGGTTCTTGTGTCGCTATCAACCTGGTTGGCAACATAATCCAACTTGCCATTAAAGACCTTATCAGGAAAGCTGTCGGCCTTCAATTCAATCGGTTGACCAAGATTAACTTTGGGTATGTCTTTTTCAAAAACATCCGCTTTCAACCATACGGTCTGAAAATTGCCGATTGTGAAAAGTGGTTTAGAAGGATCGATCAACTCGCCGACATTGACCAGACGCTCTACGATGATTCCACTTTCTGGCGATAATACAGGCACTAGTGGATCAATCACTTGCGTTTTCATCACTTCCGCTATCTCTTCTTCTGAGACGCCGAGAAGCCGCAGCTTGGTTTTGGCTGGACCCGTTACTATTTTCATCTTCTCCTCGGATAGGGCAATGGTTGCCTGACGCTTCTTTTGCTGAGAATCGACCATAATCTGATCTTTGACATAAGCTGTTTCGGCGGCCTGAAAATCTGCCATAGAGACTATCTTTTCCGTAAACAGCGCCTTCAGGCGCTGATAAATTTTTTCGTCAAGCTTGAGTTGTGCCGCAGCTGTTTCGCTATCAAAATTGATCTGAATGAGAGCCTGCTTAAGGTCAGACCGCACCTGTTGCTCGCCTTGCAACATATCTGACTCGGCTTGCTGAATATCTGTGCTTCTTACAATTAGAAGCGGTTTGCCTTCCTCTATATGATTGCCTATGGATACCAGTATTTCGGTGATCCGTCCGGTTACAGGGGTAGTGACGTGAGTTTGTGTGTTGGCGTTTGCTAGCACTTCTCCAGTGACATTTACATCTGTGTCGAGTTCGCGTTCTTTTACTTCTGCAATGGTTATGCCGGCTTCTTGTTCGGCATTGCTAGAGAGGCTAAGCAGGCGTCTGTCCAATTGTTTTTGGCTTGCAGCTTGAGAAATTGTTGGTTTGCCTTGGTCCTTGATACTAGCTGGTGATGACATACAGCCATGCAAAAGGCTAATGCTGATGGTACTAACCAATAGCAGTAAGGACCTGACTCGCCTGCGAATTGATGAACTGAGAACCATAAAAACCTCTAACCTGCTGACAAAACTCTTGGGCGACCGCTAACTTTTGATTGGTGTTAGCCTGCCAAGGATAACTATCCTACGTTATATCGTAACTCGGCTTCCAGTAGTTACGCAAATGCGCTGCATGTTAATGACTTGTAGGATATAATTAGCTAAGGGTGAGGATATCTCGTGAAGGAAAGTCTGCAGACTAAAACTTTCGTAAGCGCGATGTCAGGCGCTCTTTCTGGTGCCAATATTACAGGTGAGGAATAATAGTGTTGCTGCAAATGTTGCAAAAACGCAATGTGGTTGTGTTTTTGGCATTGTGTGTGCTCTTCTTTGGCTACAAGTGCCATGAAACTCTGGCGTTGGAAGCCTATCCGGACGTGTCGAACATGCAGGTCCGCGTCATTACCCAGGTGCCAGGCAAAGCGGCAGAAGAGGTTGAGCGTCTCGTTACGATACCGTTGGAAAAGGAACTCAATGGTATTCCGCATGCTGATCCGCCACGCTCCATTTCGATATTTGGGCTATCGGTAATCACTGTCGTATTTGATGACATTCCGTCCAATGTTGCCAGACACTGGGTAATGGAGAAGATCGGTGCGGCCGATATTCCCTCCAGCTTGAATGTCAACCCACAGCTTGATGTTGATGAGAGTCCAGTGGGCGAGATTTATCGCTACACGCTGGAAGGAAATGCGACTTCTTCGCGGCTTAGAAAAGAATGGGAAGACTGGTACCTCGAGCGGAGGTTCAAAGCTGTCCGTGGCGTAGTGGACTCGACTGGGTTCGGTGGACCGACCAAGGTGTATTGGGTCGAACTCGACCCAGGCAAAATGAAGGCTTTAAATATAAGTGACGCGCAAGTGGAGAGCGCAATAAGCAGCTCAAACGGCTCCACTGGAGGCAGTTACATCATAAGGAATGGACAGAATTACATGGTAAGGGGGATTGGGCTTTTGCGCTCGGTCGAGGACATTGAAAATGTTGTCTTAGCCTCCAGCAAAGAAGGTCCCCCAATTCTTGTCAGAAATATTGCCACAGTCTCTATTGGAGACAAACTGAGGCTTGGGCAAGTTGGCAAGAACGATGATGACGACGCGGTGGAAGGCATCGTTCTCATGCGGCGCGGCGAGAACCCATCGCGAGCTGTTAATAACATCTTAGAGTCTTGGGCTGACATTCAATCTGGGTTGCCGCCGGGAATGAAGATGGTTCCCCTTTACGATCGCACAGCACTGGTGAGAAAAACATCTGAAACTATTGGGCACAACGTTGCTGAAGGGATCTTTCTTGTTGTAGCCATACTGATGCTCTACCTTTTTCAAGTGCGAAGCGCTTTGATTGCAGCAGTTTCGATTCCGCTTTCTTTATGTACGGCGATGATTCTGCTCAATGTTTTCGACATCCCAGCCAACTTGCTTTCACTAGGCGCCATCGATTTTGGCATCATTGTTGATGCTTCGATCATTATGGTTGAAAATATTATCCGGCATTTGGCCAACTTGAAGCATCACCACCAGGGTCCTGTCGACTCTAATACTGTGCTCCTTACTATTGCCCAGGCGGCAAAGGAAGTAGCCCGGCCTATTTTATTTGCTACTGCGATTATTGTTGTCACATTTTTGCCGATATTTACATTTGACAAGGTGGAGGGCAAGCTGTTCCACCCGTTGGCAATAATCATGAACTTTCATTTGCTCGGGGGTGTTATCGCTGCCATGACTGTAGTGCCAGCACTCTGCGCTATCGTATACAGAAAAAATCTGCCATCGGACAGAGAAAGCCCGGTGATGCAATTCTTTTTGAATGTTTATAGACCAATCCTTAAGTGGTCGATGCGAAATCGTCTGCAGGCTGCTCTTATTGGATTGGGGGCAGTCGGCTTCTCGCTTTTTGCCGCGCTCTTGTTAGGAGCAGAGTTTTTGCCGCCGCTTGAGGAAGGCAATATTTGGGTGAGAACTACTGTGCTGCCAACCAGTGTCTCATTGGTCGAATCAGTCAAACTTGCTCATGGCTTGAGAAAGTTATTCAAGACCTATCCTGAAGTCACCAACGTTGTTAGCCAGGTAGGAACTCCTGATGATGGTACCGATCCCAATAATTACAGCAACATCGAAATCTTTGTCGACCTCATTCCCAAAGACCGATGGCGTCCGCAATTTCACGACAAACAAGATTTGGTCAATGATATGAACAAGCTCTTGATGGATAGATACCCTGGTTGCCTATATAACTTCTCTCAATATATCAAAGACAATATGGATGAAGCGGTTTCTGGCGTCAAAGGCGAGCTGGGCTTGAAAATTTATGGGCGCGATCTAAACGTTCTCGATCGCCTTGGCAATGAGGTCAGAAACATTATTCTAAAAGTTCCTGGGATGGTTGATGTGGCTAAAGATGAACTGCTCGGCCAGCCGCAATTGCTTATTACTATAAACAGAGCTAGCGCAGCCCGTTACGGCATTAACACAAGCGATATTCTTGATACTGTGCAGACAGCAATTGGGGGCATGTCTATAACCGAGCTGCAAGAAAACGATCGTCGCTTTGGAGTATGGGTGAGGTTTCAGCCTGCCTTCCGCAGGGAAGTGACAAATCTCGAAGACATTCTGGTTAACACTCCCAACGGTAACCGCATTCCACTTTCCACTCTGGCGACAATTCAAGAAGATCATGGTGCTACAGCAATTCTGCGAGACAAGAATTCGAGGCGGGTGGCGGTAAAAGCTAATATTAGAGGCAGAGATCTTCTTTCTGCTGTCAAGCAAGCACAGACTCTCATTGCTAATCAGGTTCACTTCCCGGACGGATACAGGATGACTTGGGAAGGACAGTTTGCTTCGGCGCAACGGGCACTGGGGCGTCTTGCTTTTATTGTACCGGCAACATTGCTGTTCATTTTTATTCTTCTATATTTTGATTTTGGCTCGGCGCGTATTGCGCTTCTGGTGATGCTTACCGTGCCTTTGGCAACACCAGGGGCGGTGCTCTTGCTATTGCTTACCCATACTCACTTTAGTATCTCTGCTGGAGTAGGATTTGTGGCACTTTCGGGGGTGGCGGTGCAAAACGGAGTGATTCTTGTTTCTCTTGTGGAGCAACTCAAAAATGAGGGTATCGCGCTGCGCAATGCTATAGCCAGGAGCGCAATTATTCGTGTAAAGCCGGCATTAATGACAACAACTGTGGCAGTAGTAGGATTGCTGCCCGCTGCTTTTTCAACTGCAATTGGTGCTCAGAGCCAGCGGCCGCTAGCGATTGTGATTGTAGGCGGGTTAATACCCGGTGTGATTTTGGCCCTCATTGTATTGCCGGCACTATACGAATTCTTCGAGCATGGATTCAAAAAGATCCCAAAAACTGAAGAAATACAAACGGAGGATGTGTAGTTGATTAAAACGGGAGTGATAAAACGGCATTCTAACCGTACAGAAGGAGAAAGTAGTGGAGATCAAAACAGTCGATATAGAGATTCCGATAACAATTCAAGCCTCCCCCAAGCGAGTATTTGCGGCTCTTACAAAAGGAGTGGCAGTATGGTGGGGAGCGCCCTATGTTGAGAACGAGGCGGCTATCAGAGATCTAGTAATAGAGCCTAAAATTGGCGGACGCTTTTACGAAAGA
>Ga0207134_1167_pt1 | contig 17038 bp, 16 predicted proteins | sample Alteio_BWMinHeat_12_FD_153527 | JGI IMG/M metagenome (GOLD analysis project Ga0207134, IMG submission 153527) | Enriched cells from forest soil in Barre Woods Harvard Forest LTER site, Petersham, Massachusetts, United States -... | ecosystem: Environmental > Terrestrial > Soil > Temperate forest >... | reverse complement strand
ATCTTCATCTCTCTGACGAACAAAAGGCAAACGCCGTCAAGCGCGTGGCCGTGGACTCTTCGACACTCGTCGGCCGAAAAGTCATATCCATCGACCGCACGGATGGCGCAAAATTTGTTTTGGACGACGGTTCGTGGATGCTGCTGCGCCTTTCCGGCACGGAACCGCTGCTTCGCTTGTACGTCGAAGCCGAAAGCGCCGCCGCTTCCGCGAAATTGACGCGCGAAGCATCACAATGGGTACTGCAAAACTGAACAAGATGCGCGCTAACGAAAAAAAACAGACGCTCCTGCGCCATTACGGGCCCGCGCTCCTCGGCCTGCTGGTGCTGATTCTCGTGGTGCACGACATTTTTGGCACTCACGGTTATTTGGCCATGCGCCGCACGCAGCAGGAAATCAAAAAGGTGAACGCCGATCTGGATCAGTTGAACAAGGAGAATTTGCAGCTCGAGCAGGAAGTGCGGGAACTGAAGACCGATCCGCACAAAATCGAAAAGATCGCGCGTGACGAGCTTGGCCTTGCCAGGCCCGGCGAGGTCATCATCAAGATCCCTCGTTCGCAACAGTTGCCGCAACACTCTACTGCGAAGCCCTGACCCTCCACTTTTTCCAATTTGTCCGTAACAAAGACAGCCCCAGCATCGCCAGGAAAATCGTAATCAGCCCCGCCGTAGCTTTCAGCGCGCTGCACTGCCCCTTCGGGAGGATAGAAAATCTTCCGTACACGAACTCAATGTGTACCCAATAGACCAGCAGCGAGGTTTTGCCCAACTGGATGATCGGGCTGAATCCTCTCTGGGCAAAACCCCAGCGGCACCAGGCATAAACGAGAAAAAGAATTACGAGAAGAATGCCACAACGCAGCAGGAGAAAATTCGGATTGCTGTGCCAGTAGTCGTAGACCGCGTAAAGATGCATGGATGAGGAATCGAAAAAAAACGGAAAGCGCGCAGGCAAGGATTCCCGCGCCACCCAGCGCCGCGAAGGCCAGAGCTTCCTTGCGCTCGGCAAATTCCGTAAACAGAAAGAATCCCACCGCGAGACCCGCGAAAGCGAACGCCGACCAGGGAAACAACGGAAAGAGCCACGGCTGCGGTTCTTTGAAGATGTGTACGCCGTTGATGTAGGACTCGATGGGCCAAGGCAAAAAACTCGGCCGGTGCGTCGTCCAAAGGGGCGGTGTCGCCATGGCCACAAATATCGCCGCAAGAATCCCCGCCACCAAAGTGCGGATTCTCGCCGCAGCAACGTCACCATCTCCCGTGGCCCAGCACAACACACCCATCAGCATCATGGAAAGGCCGAGAATGTTGAGAACGTCGACGCGCAGCAGATCCGTCCACGGCGACCACGGATAGCCCAGCGCAAATTCCTGCACGCGAAACAGCAACCCCATGCCAAAAATTTCCGCGCCGCGCAGAATCGTTTGCTTTGCGATCGCGTTCCGCTCGATTCCTTTCTCGCGCAGTTTTTCCGCCACCAAAGCAAACGACACGCCCGCCAAAAAAATGAACAGCGGCGCGGGCAGCGTACCGCCCAGCTTCGACCATCCAGTCACTGACGAAGACTTCTTCGCCTCCGGGCTCATCCACGAGTCGTAGCAATGCGTCTGAAACATCAGCACGCACGCAAGTCCGCGCATCCAGTCGATGTAAGCAAGTCGTTTCATTTTTGCTGTGACGTCTCGTGATTGCGAATGATAGACGGTGGGAAGATATCCGCAAAGTAGAAAGGTGAGATTCGAATCTCACATATGCCGATGGACAATTTCAAACATCATTCCTTCTCCGTTGACCCTCGATCTCATGGTCGCGTCCAGAGACCATGCTAACGAGGTTTTTTCCCTCAGACTACGTCAGCAAGGGGGATACTAAAGCACCGTTGGAACGTCTACTATCTTCAGTAACCGGGAACATCAACCAGGTTTCGAACGTATCATTGCCGGGTGAGGTATCCAATGGAAACGCTGTGGCAAGACTTCCAGTTCGCGGTCCGGATGATGCGCAAGAATCTGGGTTTTACCACTGCGGCGGTCCTGTGCCTGATGCTCGGGATCGGAGCCACGACCGGGATATTCACGGTGGTGAACGCCGTACTCCTTCAGCCGTTGCCGTACTCGCATCCCGAGCAGCTCATCCGCGTTTACACCGAATTTCCGACGTTTCCCAACGGCGGTCTGCACCGATTCTGGACTTCCGGACCGGAATTTCTGGATCTGCGTCGGGATACGCATTCCTGGGCGTCATTGGACGCCTGGATCACCGGCGGTGCGAATCTTGCCGGGAAGACGCAACCGGTGCGCGTTACTGCGGCCTACCTGAGCGGCGGACTGCTGGAAACGCTTGCCGTTGCCCCGGTCGCCGGGCGGTTGATTTCGCAAACCGACGATGTGCCCGGAGCGCAGGTGGTGGCCGATATTTCTTATGGCACGTGGCAAAGCGTTTTTGCAGGTGATCCCAACATCGTCGGCCGAGAGACGTACCTCGATGGCCTGAAATGCACCATCATCGGCGTCATGCCGAAAGGTTTCCAGTTTCCGCCAGGCGAGCAAGACCCGGCGCAGATCTGGACCGCCTTACGACTGGATCCGGCGAATCCGGGTAACCGCGGTGGCCACAATTATTACTTGCTGGGCCGGATGAAGCCGGGTGTCATCGGGGCACAAGCTCAGGGAGAGCTGGCCTCGCTCGTTCAGAGCTATGGCGAGAAACGCGTGCCGAAGACGCATAGCTTCCACCCGAAGACTCACACCATCGTCAGCTTTCCTCTGCAGGCAGAAGTCGTTTCGAGTGTTCGGCCCGCGCTCTTGATGCTGCTCGGCGCCGTGGTCTTTGTGCTCTTGATCGCCAGCGTAAACGTAGCAAACCTTCTCCTGGCGCGCGCCGAGGCACGTCGGCGGGAAATTGCGATCCGCGGCGCTCTGGGCGCCGGCCTGGTGCGGCTCGCGCGGCAATTTGTCACCGAAGGGATTCTTCTTGCCTTCTGCGGCGCCGTTCTGGGTGTGGCGCTTTCCTTTGCGGGCGTGCGCCTGGTTCAGCTCACCAACGCAGGCGGCATTCCCCGCGCCGATGAAATCTCGATGGACTGGCGCGTGCTCCTCTTTACGCTAGGGACGAGCTTGATCACGGGAGTGCTTTTTGGACTTGCACCGCTCGCGCCACTGCTGGTGAGCGGAATCTCCGAATCTTTGAAGGACACCGCGGGGAGCACGACGGCCGCCGCAGGCGCGCAGATTTTCCGGCGCATCCTGGTGGCTGGCGAACTGGCGATGGCTCTCGTGCTGCTGATTGGCTGCGGGCTGATGCTGCGAGCTTTCTGGAAACTGCAGGAAGTCCATACCGGTCTGCGTACCGAGAACGTCATCACCATGCGCGTCTCGCTGCCGAGCGGAACGTATACGGACAATGCAAAAATTACGGGTTTCTGGACAAGACTCGATGAACGCTTGACGAATCTCCCGGGCGTGCAATCCGCCGCGCTGGTCTCCGGATTGGCCCCGATGCGCCCGCCGAACATGAATGACACGGATATTGAAGGATTCGTACTGAAGGAGGGCGGTCCGATCCAAAATGTCGATTTCTATCAAGCCATCAGCAAAGACTATTTCGCAACGATGGGTATTCGGCTGATGGATGGGCGGCTGTTTGACGCGCGCGACGTGCAAGGCGGGCCCAATGTCGTCATTATCAACAAGACGATGGCGATGACCTTCTGGCCCGGCCAGAATCCTATCGGCAGGCGCATTCGCCCAGGCGGGAGTAAAGACTGGTGCGCGATCATCGGGATCGTGGACGACGTGAAGAATGCCGGGCTCGATCGGCCGGCGGGAACCGAATTGTATCTGCCCTACGGGCAACCGGCGGGCGTAGGCAGTTCGGACATGTACGTAATCATGCGGACTCCGGCGGGCGACCCGCGCTCACTGGCAGGCGTAGTGCGCGAGCAGTTGAATGAAATCGATCCGTCGTTGCCACTGGCGGATGTGCGGCTGATGGAGGATGTGCTTTCTCGCGCGCAGGCGCGCCCACGGTTCCTGACGCTGTTGCTGTCTCTCTTCTCCGGTGTTGCGCTGGCGATAGCGACCGTGGGAATTTATGGAGTGGTGTCGTATTCGGTGGCGCGGCGAACGAAGGAATTTGGTCTGCGCATGGTGCTTGGCGCGCAAGGCGGGGACGTCCTTGGACTGGTCATGAAGCAGGGTGCTGGAATGGTGGCGATTGGAATTGTTGCCGGGCTTGCGACGGCCTTCGCACTCACGCGATTGATGGCCAGCCTGCTCTTTGGCGTGACGGCGACAGACCTTCCGACGTTCGCAGGTGTCACGGTTGTGCTGTTTGGGGTGGCGCTGGCGGCCTGCTACGTACCTGCACGGCGGGCGACCCAGGTGGATCCCATACAAACCTTGCGCTACGAGTAGCGCCTCATTCGAACGACCGGCAATTTCTCAGAAATGCCGGCTGCCGCCGCCCGTGGTTGAATTTGGTCTGCCTTCTCCCTGCGATACAATTCTGGCTTGCCCGCCACTCGCCAACTCGGCCCGCTCCCGATGCTCGGTCTCTGGGCCGTGCTGACTCTGACCGGAGCGCTATTCTCCGCCTGGCTGGGGTACGGTGGCCGCGCGTTCGCTTCCACACTCACGGCTTTCGCGTTTTTCTTTTTGGTGTTGCTGTTTTTTGCCGCGCGCGGCGTGGAGAGTAGCCTCGCCTCGCGCTTCGGCCCCGGCGGTGGCTTCTTTCTCGGCGCCGCCGTGTTCCTTGCGTACCTGATTTACGCTCTGGGGACAAATACCTTTGCGTTCACACGTGCTGCTGCTGTGGCCGGCCTCGTCCTCATTCCGCTCGCACTCGCCGCCTCCGCAAAGCAAAAACCGCCGGGAGCGTGGGAAGATTTTCTCATCCTTGCTGGCGTCTGGGTGGCAGTCAAGTTCTCGCCTTCCCACTGGCTTTGGCCGTACCCCGGAGGCCGTCTCGCCTACGTGTTCACGGTGTTGCTTTGCGTTAACGTCGCACTGGCAGCCTTTGTGCTTCTCCGCCACGCGAACGGCATAGGCTATTCGATTGGTTGGGGCCACCATTGGAGTTTCTTCATCCTGGCGAGTTTCTTAGTCTTCGGCTGCATCGCCATTCCGCTAGGCCAGGGCATGCACTTCATCGAATTTGCGCCGCACTGGTCGCAATGGAAGTCGCTCCCGTTTCTTTCGCTCGGCATTCTCTTTTTCACGGCCTGGCCCGAAGAATTTCTCTTTCGCGGCTTGCTGCAAAACATGCTTGCGCGAGCATCCAACAGCGATCTTGCCGGCTGGTGGACCGCTTCCATTCTCTTTGGCTTTTCGCACATCACCAACATGGGTTTTCCCAACTGGCGCTACGTGGTCCTGGCCTCCATCGCCGGCTTTTTCTACGGCTGGACTTGGCGCAAAACCGGCTCGATCTTCGCCTCCGCTCTGGTCCACGCCGCCGTCGATGTCACGTGGCACTTCCTCTTTCGAGCCGTCTAGTCCAGTCGCCGAATTCCATGAAACGGATTCCTCGGTCTTGCGTCATACTTGGCACTGTCGCCCGGGGTGAGCTGAGCGCTTGCCATCTGTGCAGAGACAACGCGAAATGCATTCAGGAGGAGAGTGATGGCGGAAACGATGAAGGCGGATCAAGCAGTCTTCCTGCTGCAGAATGTGTACATGGGACCCTTGAAGAATGAGAGCCGCACGACGAAGAAAATTCTCGAAGCGGTTCCCGCGGACAAAGGTGAGTACCGCCCGGAGCCCGCTGCAAGAAGCGCGATCGAGCTGGTGCGGCACATTGCGGCTGCGGATAACCGCTTCGTTGAAACCGTGATCAACGGCGTATTCGACACGAGCCCCGCGATGATTCCGGAAAACGTCAAGACACCCGCTGAAATTGCGTCCTGGTATGAGCAGCGCTTCGCTAAAAATTACGAAGCGCTGACGAAAATTTCCGGCGAGCAGTTGATCAAGATCGTGGATTTTCGCGGAATGATGCAGCGGCCAGCGGTGACCTTCGTGATGATGGGACTGCACCACACGATTCATCATCGCGGCCAGCTCTCTTCCTACCTGCGATGCATGGGCGCAAAAGTGCCCGCCATCTACGGCGAAAGCTACGACAGCGCGCAGGCTAAGAAGGCCGGTGGGTAAGAAGCCCCCTTCTGTTCCGCGTATTTTCCTTTTGTTTTGCCGCGGCTTGTGGGTCGGCAGCGGGCAGTCCGCTGCCGTCCGCCTTATTCAGTAATTCATCTAACCGCAAAAAGTACTGGGTGACATCGCACTTGCTGTAGGTTACTCTCGCATTAGTTTACGGGAGGTGTATATGAAACGCATTTTCCTGGCTTTAGCCGCATGTTTGGTTTTCGCGTTGGCCGGAGTTGCTCAGCAATCCGCCGCCGACGCTCCGGCAACTAAGGAGGACGTACAGAGATATCTTGACGTGATGCATTCGCGCGAAATGATCACGAAAATGATGGACGCGATGTCCAAACCGATGCATCAGATGATGCACGAGCAATACTTGAAGGACAAACATAAGCTGCCGGCTGATTTTGAAGAGAAAATGAATAGAATCATGGATGACTACATGAAGAATTTGCCCATGGAAGAGATGCTGCAGGCCATGATCTCCGCCTATCAGAAGCACTTGACCAAAGGCGACGTCGATGGACTAGTGGCGTTCTATTCTTCCCCCACTGGCCAGAAGGTAATCCAAGAACTGCCTGCGATTACCGCAGAAGCTATGCAGTCCATGATCCCGCTCATGCGGAAGCAGATCGACGTAATGACCAGGCGCATGCAAGAACAAGTTGCACAAATGAAGGAGCAATCCGGTGTCAAACCGGCCGAGAAATCCCAAGCCTCTCCGAATTAGCAACTGCAGCATCTTCGCAAATCAGCGCAGCCAGCAGCCAGAGAGAGATTCTACCTAACGACACCCGACATAGGGCTTGATGCTGTCGCGTATAGGCGCTTGAGCATGCGGCCCGCAAGGTAAGACTTGCGGCCCGCGATGACGGCGTCGCGCATGGCTTCGGCCATGAGGACGGCGTCCTGGGCTTCAGCGATGGCCGTGTTCATCAGGACTCCGTCGGCGCCAAGCTCCATGGCGACGGCGGCGTCGGAAGCGGTGCCCACGCCGGCATCCACGATCATGGGAACTTCGGTGATGCGTTCGCGGAGGATGCGGAGGTTGGCGGGATTCTGCACGCCGAGGCCGGAGCCGATGGGCGCGGCGAGCGGCATGACGGCGGAGGCGCCGGCGTCAATAAGTTTGCGCGCGGCGATGAGATCGTCGTTGGTGTAAGGGAGAACGACGAAGCCTTCCTTGACGAGAACGCGAGTGGCTTCGATGAGCTGCTCGGTGTCGGGAAAAAGTGTTTGCTGGTCGCCGATGACTTCGAGCTTGACCCAATTCGAGAGGCCGACTTCGCGGCCGAGGCGCGCGGTGCGAATGGCTTCGTCAGCGGTGTAGCAGGCAGCGGTATTCGGCAAGATGAAGATTTTTTCGCGGTCGATGTAATCCAGCAGTGATTCCTTCGATTTGTCGGTGAGATTGACGCGGCGGACGGCGACGGTAACCATGTCCGCGCCGGAAGCAACGTGCGCGCGCGCCATTTCCTGAAAGCTGCGGTACTTCCCCGTTCCAACGATAAGGCGGGATTTAAAAGCGCGGCCCGCGATAACCAGTTCGTCTGCCATGATGACCTCGAACTGATTTTAGACCCCAAGAGGCTCGCGGACAAACCGGAGGCTGAGCCTGGAGGAAGGTGCAGGGCCCATGATCCTATGAACAAAAGCCCTTGCGCCATTCATGAAATTGCCAACAATCAGCGGCAAGATTAGCGGGCGCGCGGGCGCAAGAGCCTACTCAGGTCGATGCCGATGCCGAACGAATAGCTATTAAGTTGAAGTGGGACGCTGCGGCTATAGTCGAACTCGAGATCCAAGTAAGCAACTGGCTTGTAGTCGATTCCCGCGTTGTAGCCGTTGTCACTCACAAGATCCGCGGCGCCCGTGGAGACACTGGCGGTGGTGAAGTTCTTGCGGTTTGTCGTCCTGCCGCCAGCTGAGCACTTCGCCGCAGGACCGCAGCGGAAAACGCGGCTGATCACCGTCTGATTTCCCCAAGGTGCGACATCGTAGGCGGAGGCCGAAAAACTGAACTTGCCCGGGTCGTATTCAATGCCGCCGCTTAATTGAGCGTTGTAGCCGAAAGTGATGAAAGGGCGATAAAAAAATTTTGTGTCCATGACGGAGTTGCCCACTCCGGCGTCGATGAACGGAGAGAAATCTCCGAAGGCGTGGTCGAAATGGTTCGCCAAATTCCAAGTTGCGTGACCGGTGCTGAAACCCTTCTTGGTGTCGCCCGTAGGAGCCGTCAAATGAATGGCTGAGCTGTAATTCAGGGATTTGTTCGGATAGTTCAGCCGGAGATCCGTGAAGAAGGCACCCACGCCAATGCCGGAGACTGCGCCGGGATTGTTTTTCTTGATGGAAGAAGGAGCGGTCACAAAATAAAACGGGACGCCCGCGTCCACGCCAAAGCGCCGCGAACTGTTTCAGCGCGGCATGCGCCCGTTTCTTCAAAGCCTCGCTCGTCGCCGCGCGCAGTTCATTCACCGAATTGAGAATCCCGCCGCCTTTGCGCGCGATCTCTTCGTAACTTGCCCCGGCAATTTTCAATTCATACTCTTCCACCCGGCTCGCCGCATGGATCAAGTGCGTATGCGAATCGACGAACCCCGGCAGCGCCACGCGCCCGCCCAGGTCGAGATTCTCCGCCGCGCGTGCCTCCGGCAGCGCCTCGACCTCCGCCCGCGTTCCCACGGCCGCGATCAGGCCATCGCGCACCAGCAGCGCCCCATTTTCAATTAAGCCCAGGTTGGAAAGGGAATCGCCCCGCCGCGCACCACTTCCGCGCAGCGTCAACAACTGAGACGCACCCGTAATGAGCAGGTCTTGGCTCAAGGTTTTTGTATTATGCCGGAATGGACTCAGGTAGCAAGCGCTCCAGCCGATCCTCAAAATCGATAAGCTCTGCTTCGTTGCGTAGTATAGTCTTTTCCCTCAGTGATGCCTCCTCCTAAGGAGAAGCCGATGAGTGCCAGGCAAATCTTCTCATTCCTTGTGATTTGTATGATTTTGAGCTGGGTAGGCCAGGGGAAAGCGCAAGTCCAACAACAAAAGTCACCGGCGCACCTTTACAACACCGCCAAGCAGAAACTGAAAGATGGCAAGCCGCTTGTCGGTGCCACCGTTTTCTCTCCCGACCCCAACATTTATTGCGCCATGGCGAATGCGGGTTACGATTACCTTTGGATCGAGATGCAGCACAGCCCGCTCACTTATGAGGACGTTGCCAAAATGATCTGGGCCTGCCGGGGAGCTTCGGCGATGCCATTTATTCGCGTCCCGGATGCGACAGAGGGCGACATCCAGAAAGCCACGGATATCGGCGCTCTGGGAATCATCGTGCCCACCGTAGACACCGTCGAGAAGGCTCAAGCGGCGGTGAAGTGGTCCAAGTATCCGCCGGAGGGCCGGCGCAGCCAGGGCAACGGCCAATACGGCGCTCTCTGGGGAAGCGACTATCGCCAAACTGTCAATGACAACATGGTTGTTGTGATCATGATTGAGACTCCCATCGGCGTCGAGAACGCCGAGAAGATCGCCTCTGTTCCCGGCATCGATGTAATCTTCGCTGCCAGCACCGACCTCGGCAATTTTTCCGGGCATCGCCAGGGCGACAAGGACTACGAAGCCCTGGTCACCCGCATCCATGACGTGACCCTGCAGCATGGGATCAGGTTGGGAGGGCCGCAGGCCTGGAAGGATCGGCCCGGCTTCACTTTTTTTCAGGGGCCCGGCGAAACCCAACTTATCCGCGCCGGCGCACAGACAAACCTTTCAGCCAATGCCCCCCAAGGTGGCACGGCGCGGGGTGTGGCCCCGGTCGAGGGCGATAAGCCAAGGTAGTCGCGATCGTTCGCGATGATTTCTATCCGCCCCAAACAGCGCTACGCCATTGGCACCTTCACATTCATCTTCTTCGCAAACCCAATCGCCTCGGGATATCCCGCGTCCACGTGCCGCACTACGCCCATCCCCGGATCATTCGTCAGTACGCGCTCGATGCGCTTTGCCATTTCCTTCGTTCCATCAGCCACCGTCACTTGCCCCGCGTGTTGCGAATACCCAATCCCCACGCCCCCGCCGTTGTGAATCGACACCCACGAAGCCCCGCTCGCCGTATTGATCAACGCATTCAGTAGCGGCCAGTCCGCAATCGCATCCGATCCATCCCGCATCGCTTCCGTCTCGCGATACGGCGACGCCACCGACCCGCAATCCAGATGATCGCGCCCCATCACCACGGGAGCCTTTATTTCACCTTTAGCTACAAGCTCGTTCAACGCCAGCCCGAATTTGTCCCGCTCCCCATAACCCAGCCAGCAGATCCGCGATGGCAATCCCTGAAATTTCACGCGCTTCTGCGCCAGCTTGATCCAGCGGTTCAAATGTTCATCGTGCGGAAACATTTCCAGAACCAATTGATCCGTGCGCGCAATATCCGACGTCTCTCCCGAAAGCGCCGCCCACCGGAACGGCCCTTTCCCCTCGCAAAACAGCGGCCGTATGTACGCCGGCACAAATCCGGGGAAGTCGTACGCGTTCTTCACGCCCTGTTCGAACGCAAACGTTCGAATGTTGTTGCCGTAGTCGAACGTCACCGCGCCCAGCTTCTGCAAATCCAGCATCCCCCGGACGTGCTGCGCCATCGCCGTCATCGAATGTTTTTTGTACTCCTCGGGACTCTTCTTCCGCAGCTCCAGCGCCGCTTCCAGCGTCATGCCATTCGGCACGTACCCATCGACGGGATCGTGCGCGCTCGTCTGGTCCGTCAGCAAATCCGGCACCACGCCGCGCTTCGCCAATTCCGGAATCAAGTCCGCGCAATTGCCCACCAATGCAACCGAAGTCGCCTCGCCCTTGCGCACTGCATTCTTCAAAATCCGCAGCGCCTCATCCAGCGAAGTCACCATCACGTCGCAATAACCCGTTTTCACGCGCCGCTTGATCCGCTCCGGGTCCACATCGATCCCCAGAAACGCCGCGCCATTCATCGTCGCGGCCAGCGGCTGCGCCCCGCCCATGCCGCCCATCCCGCCGGTAACAACGAGCTTGCCCTTCAGATCCCCGCCGAAATGTTTCTTCGCCGCCGCCGCGAATGTTTCGTAAGTCCCCTGCAAAATCCCCTGCGTCCCTATGTAGATCCAGCTACCCGCCGTCATCTGCCCGTACATCATCAATCCCGCGCGGTCCAGCTCATGAAACCTGTCCCAATTGTTCCAGTGCCCCACCAGATTCGAATTGCACAGCAGCACCCGCGGTGCATATTCATGCGTCCGGAAAATTCCCACCGGCTTCCCCGATTGCACCAACAGCGTCTCGTCCGCCTCCAGCGCCTTCAGCGACCGTACAATCGCATGAAAGCATTCCCAATTCCGCGCCGCCTTCCCCGTTCCGCCGTACACCACTAGCTCTTCCGGCTTTTCCGCCACTTCCGGATCGAGGTTATTCAGCAGCATACGCAGCGCCGCCTCCTGCTGCCATCCCTTGCAAGAAATCTGCGTCCCCCGCGGCGCGCGAAAAGGTCCCTTCGCCATTTCCGCTTCTTTCACTGTTCCTGGCACAGTCACGCTATGAATTTTCCTCTCCGCCGCTCATACTAGCGCACGCCACTCCCTTTTGCACCCGCTCCCATTCCTCGCTGATGTGTCTGTTTCCGAAACTCGACTTATCTGGACCTAGCCCCGGTCTCTCGGATTGAATGAATTTATCCACGCTTTCTTCTTGCAGTGTCCCAAAGAGGGCAGACGGAAACCAGCTAATAAGCCATTTTCAACAGGTGGGGCGATAGAATGTTCGAGGCGTTTCGGCCCTGCTACCTTTTGTTGACAGGCACGCCTGAAGGGGCAATGCCGAAGGGTTTTCTTTAAGGAGGAAATTTTTGTGAAATGGTCGCCCGGTGACGAGAGCCAAGACATCGAGGACCGCCGCGATCAGAGTGGAGGGGGTGGCTTCCAATTCGGTGGCATCCATTTGGGCATCGGTGGCGCGATTGTTCTGCTCATTCTTAGTTTCATTTTCAAGACCAACCTTTTTACCTTGCTTGGCGGAGGGACAGGAGGCTCCGGCACGGCGGTAACCCAGCCGGACCCTTCTCGCGATGCCGCCGAGAAGCCACTGGTACAATTCGTCTCGTTCGTACTCGATGACACGCAGAAGACTTGGACGCAGCTCCTGCCGCAGCAGACGAGCACTCCCTATCGTCACGCCAAGCTGGTGCTTTTCCGCGATAGCACTCGGTCTGCATGCGGTGGCGCAGCGTCAGCCACGGGTCCTTTCTATTGTCCTGAAGATGAGAGGGTTTACATTGACCTGGGCTTTTTCGACGAGCTGAACCGGCGCTTCGGAGCGCCTGGCCAATTTGCGCAGGCTTATGTTCTCGCGCACGAACTAGGGCATCACGTACAAAAACTGATCGGAATCGAAGGTAAGGTGCATCAGCTTCAGGAAACCAATCCACGAGAAGTGAAGCCGCTATCTGTGAAACTGGAACTTCAAGCAGATTGTTTTGCGGGGGTCTGGGCGCATTCCACTCAACAACGCGGCCTGCTCGAAACGGGAGACGTGCAATCGGCGCTGGGTGCTGCGTCTGCCGTCGGTGATGACCGCATACAAAAAATGTCCACTGGCCACGTCAGTCCGGAATCGTTCACTCATGGTTCTTCCCAGCAGCGGATGCGTTGGTTCAACATCGGTTTAGACAGCGGCACGATCTCAGCCTGTAATACTTTCGGCCCGCAGGAGTAAGTCAACAGCCTGAATTGTGCCGGGACTTTCTGTTCGCATACCTACAATGACCGAAGTCGGCAGCATGCTTGCCCTGTGTTCTCCCTCTGGGCACGTGGACCACAACTCCCGCTGACCGTGCCGCCTGAGCAGCGCTAGAATGGTCAGCGGAGTTTGTCGTCATCCCCGAAAAGACGCGGCCCACGGAGGCGGTCATGTTATTGCTGCTTTTCTTCTCGCTGGCGCTTCGCTATCCCGCCCCGCCTGCCGGCGAAATGGCGTGGCAAGCTGCAGCGCAGGGCACGTCGCGCTACATTCCGGTAACTCGCTACGACCCCAAGCGCAATCCTAGCGCGGATCTGGCCAAAGCTCTCGCCGAAGCCAAGCGCACGGGGCGCAACGTCCTTTTGGTGGTTGGCGGCGATTGGTGCGACTGGTGCCACGTCATGGACAAGTTTTTCGACGACCACGCTGACGTTCGGGCGCTGCGTGACCGAAACTTCGTGACCCTGAAAATCAACAAGAGTCCCGCGAACGAGAACCGGGCATTTCTTTCTCGTTACCCAGAGATGCCGGGTTATCCGTACCTGTTCGTGCTCGACGCGCATGGCAAACTCCTGCACCCGCAGCGCGCCAACGTTTTTCAAGACGGCGACACCTACAACGTCCCGGGCTTTGCGAGTTTCCTGACGGCCTACGGCCCCACGCACCCCTCCCCGTAAACGGAAGCTGTCCTCACTCGCAACCGCTCGCAAGCACTCGACGATTAATTGGAGATCGAAACACTTGACCGCAATGATCCGCGTCTGCGCAGGTCCGGGCAGAACTAAAGCGCAACCGCATGAAAAGCAGCCAGTCTGCCAACTGTCGGCGGAATTACGTTTATTTTTGGCGGGTCCGAATCTTCGTCTTACAAGCGCGGGGCCCCCGATGATCCTACGACCTCCACAAGTTCCATTGTGGGAGGCGGAGGAGGAATCAGCGGCAACGGGAGGGGCGGCGTATGCAGCTCGGCGTAGTTTTCGTACCAAACCACAGTTGCCGCCCGCGGCCACATCCGGGCACCAACCAGCACCAAAGTGAGCAACTCCAGAAGCAGCCAACTGGTGCCGAACGACCCATGCGGAATCCTCAGCCATAAAGTCCAGGCTGCTAACACTGCAATTCCCGCGATGATCGCAGTCGTCAAATAGATGGAAAGGAGCCGCGGCAAGTTTCGCAGAGCGAGCACGAAAGAGCGAAAGCTCAGGACGCGCATTCCGCGCACGTGATCGATTACCGTGCGCGCCTGCGCCAAGTCAAACCAGGCACGTACAAAGAACGCGATCAGCAGGCATAGAAACGAGCCGCCGGCCTGCACAAAAAAACCTTGCAACTCGCGCGGAGCATCGGAGGCCATCTTGTCGGAAACGTGCTGCACGAGTGCGAGCAAACCAAACACGATGGCTATCCCCGCCCTTCCCGGGCTCCTAAGTCCCATCAAATCATATCGTTTGCAGACCCCCACCCTCTAACCCTTTTGGAATCCTATCGTTCCAAAAACAGGGGGCCGGCCTTCCCACCTCGTCCAGGATTCTATCTTTCACTCGATACTCCTCGGTGTCCATTCTTCTTCTCTCCGGTCTCCAAGCTCCTCCGCGTTCTCAGCGTCTCTGCGTTGTCTTCTCGGTTTCCGTCTCTCTTTACCTCGTTGTTTCTATCCGTCGTTACTTCAATCTCTCGAAAGGCTTGTCTATGTCCTCAAAATTACATACCGACCAACAGTGCCACTACCAGAACGCTCGCGGTCAGCGCTGCAACATGCTGACTGATGCTAATCATCGTTCCGGGAATGGAGCCCAGCGCCCGACGCTCTGCGCTTACCACTCCGGCCGTCTCAAGGCGACCATTCCAACCGTCGATCCCGAGGTCCTCGCCGCCGAGCTTCTCACCGACATCGACAGTTTCACCACCGCCGATGAGGTCAATCTCTTCCTCGGCAATCTCGTCAGGCAACTCGCTCGCAAGCGCATCGCCCGCCGTGACGCCATCGCTCTTGCCTACATCTCGCAGCTCATTCTCACCAGCCAAACCGCCATGGCCAGACAACGAGCAGGCGAACCGGAGGCCGCCAACGAAGCGGAGTTCGTTCGCCTCATCGCTGGCCTTCGCCAAAAGAGTAGTGAACTTGCCTCGCTCGGCAATCAACAACCTCGCGGCGCCGCGCCGGAGCCCGTCACCAATGATCCGCAGCGTGCAGCGTAGAACGGTTGCCAAGCGGCTCATTGCGTCACCAAAATGGGTAGGGTAAAGTGACCTCAGGCCATGAACTACGGAACGCTTCCCTCACGCTTCTTGAATGCCATCGATAATCTTCCGAACCCCCGCGCGCAGATGGTTCGCCGTGACGGTCGTTGGGAAGCCATCCCTTCCCAGGAATTTCTCCGCCGCGTCGCTGGCCTGTCTACCGCCCTTGTTGAACTCGGCGTAAAGCCCGGCGACCGCGTAGGTCTCTTTTCCGCCAACCGCCCCGAATGGCACACCGCCGATTTTGCCATCACGGGCGCCGGTGCTATCACCGTGCCGGTGTACTTCAACGAATCGCCAGACCGCATGACCTACATCTTGAATCACTGCGGCGCCAAGGTTGTCTTCGTCGTTGGCGTGCCGCAGTTGCAGAAGCTTCTCGCCGTCCGTGCCAATCTTCCCGAGCTCGAACAAATAGTTGTCGCCGATGGTGGCGCCGACGTTCCCAGCGAATGTCTCCGCTACGAAACCCTCATTGCCGGCGCTAGCGCGGCGGACGTCTCCTCTTACCGTATGCGCGCTTCCCAAGTTCTTCCGGGCCACCTCGCTTCTCTCATCTACACCTCCGGTACCACCGGCGAGCCCAAGGGCGTCATGCTCACGCACACGAATTTCTGCTCCAACGTCACCGACGTCGGCCAGGACTTCCAGCTCAATCCCGCCGAAGACGTCGCGCTCTCTTTCCTTCCTCTCGCTCACGTTTACGGCCGCACCATGGATTACATCTACATCTTTCAAGGCGCCGCGCTGGCCTACGTCGAGTCTGTCGATGCCGTCGCCCAGGCTCTTCTCGAAGTCCGCCCCACGATTACCGCCGCGGTGCCCCGCTTCTTCGAAAAGATCTACGCGCGCCTGGTCGAGCAAGGCTCGAAAAACACCGGCGCGAAGAGAATGCTTTTTGATTGGGCCATGAGAGTGGCCGAGATGTCCGCGCAGTGGCGCGCCAGCCAGAGCCATCCGAACCTCGCCGTTACACTCCAGCAGAAGCTCGCCGACGCCCTGGTCTATCGGAAAATCCGCATCGGGATGGGTGGTCGTCTCCGCCTCATCAGTTCCGGCGGCGCCCCACTTTCCAAGGAGCTCGCGGAGTTTTTCTGGGCTGTCGGAATTCCCATCTATCAGGGCTACGGTTTGACGGAAACTTCTCCTATTGTTTCCAGCAACTACCCCGAAAACCGCATGGGCAGTTCCGGCAAACCGATTCCCAACGTCCAAGTCCGCGCCGTCGAGGATGGAGAAATCCTCGTCAAGGGTCCCTGCGTCATGCAGGGCTACTATAAAAATCCCGAAGCCACCCGCGAAGTTCTCAGCGAAGATGGCTGGTTCCGCACCGGCGACATCGGCTACGTGGACAAAGACAACTATCTCTTCATCACCGATCGGAAGAAAGACTTGATCAAAACGGCGGCGGGAAAATTTGTCGCGCCGCAACCCATCGAAAACGCGCTCAAGACCAGTCCCTACGTCCTGAACGCCATGGTCGTGGGCGACAAACGCAAATTCATCGTCGCACTTATCGTCCCCAATCCCACCACCGTTGCCGCCAAGGCCGCCGACCAGGGAATCAAGTTCGCTTCCAACACCAAGCTGGCCGCCCACCCCTGGGTGCACGCTTTGATCGATTCCGAGGTCAAGCGCCTCACCGTCCATCTCGCGCAGTACGAAACCATCAAGCGCTTCGCCGTTCTCCCGGAAGATTTCACCTTCGACAACGGCAGCCTCACCTTCACCCTCAAGCTCAAGCGCCGCGTCGTCGAGCAACAATACGCCGCCGTCATCGAATCGCTGTACGCTGGCGTCGCCGAGCCCCGCCCCATTCTTCAGCACTAGCTCATGGCCTCAGCGTCGAATTTCTTCTCTTTTTCTTGGTCTCCTCGGCGTTCTTTGC
>Ga0207134_1166_pt1 | contig 17056 bp, 13 predicted proteins | sample Alteio_BWMinHeat_12_FD_153527 | JGI IMG/M metagenome (GOLD analysis project Ga0207134, IMG submission 153527) | Enriched cells from forest soil in Barre Woods Harvard Forest LTER site, Petersham, Massachusetts, United States -... | ecosystem: Environmental > Terrestrial > Soil > Temperate forest >... | reverse complement strand
GGGCTATCTACCTGGAATATTTAATTTATGGAGTGTATCGTATTAGCAGGTGGATTAGGCACCAGATTGAAAGACACTATTGGTGGCTATCCTAAATGCATGGCCCCAATAAATGAAAAGCCTTTTCTACATTATCTTTTCGACTATCTTGAATTACAACAATGCACACGGGTAATATTATCTCTGGGATATCAGCATGAGGCTGTACTTGAATGGGTGTCAACACAAAAAAGACCTTTCATCATTGACTATGTTATAGAACAAGAACCTTTAGGTACCGGAGGTGCTATACAGCTTGCCATCAACAAAGCAAGAACAGAAAATATTATTGTACTAAATGGAGATACCCTTTTCCAGGTTTCCTTAAGACAGCTGCTTGAATTTCATACTACCAATAAAGCAGACACTACGCTTGCCTTGAAGGAGATGAAAAACTTCAACAGGTATGGCACTGTGATATTGGATGAAAACCGTCGTATCACAAATTTTGAAGAAAAAAAACAAACTGACCAGGGCTTGATAAATGGTGGCGTATATGTGATCAACAAAAAAGCCTTTCTCGCAAAAAGCCTGCCTCAAAAATTTTCTTTTGAAAAAGATTATCTTGAAGCTTATGTGAATGAGGGAAAGTTTTATGGCTATAAACGTTATGCTTATTTTATAGACATTGGCATACCTGCTGATTACGAACAAGCAAAAGAAGATTTTAAAAAACTTTTCAAATGAACATTGCGATCATAGGCCCGGCACATCCTTTAAGAGGAGGTGGTATGTCCACCTTCAATGAGCGTATGGCTGAAGTGTTGCAAGAACAAGGACATCACGTTAGCATCTATTCATTTTACCTGCAATACCCATCATTCCTATTCCCCGGCAAATCGCAATTCACTGACGAACCAGCACCCAAAGGATTAACTATACATAGCCTTATCAATTCCATCAGTCCGCTCAACTGGCTGAAGATTGGTAACCGAATAAAAAACGAAAAACCCGACCTGGTGATAGTGCGCTATTGGTTGCCATTTATGGGGCCTGCACTGGGCACCATACTCAGGCGCATCAAGGGTAATAAACATACACGCATACTCTGCATTGCAGACAATGTCATCCCACATGAGAAACGCCCGGGCGATGTAGCATTCACCAAATATTTTCTAAAACCTGTTGATGCCTTCATCACTATGAGCAGGGAAGTAGAAAAAGATCTGCATGACTATACAAAAAAACCTATCCAATTCACGCCACATCCTTTGTATGATAATTATGGTGCAGCACTCTCGAAAGAAGAAGCCTGCAAAATATTAGGGCTAAACCCTTCAGAAAAATTCATACTCTTCTTTGGCTTCATCCGTAAATACAAAGGACTTGATATTTTACTGGAAGCTATGGATGATGCGCGTATCAAAGCAGCAGGCATCAAACTTATTGTTGCCGGCGAATTTTACGGGGATAAAGAAATGTATGAAGGATTAATAACCAAATATAATTTACAAGATCACATCCACCTGTTTACAGAATTCATACCAAATGCCGAAGTGCGAAATTATTTCAGTGCCGCAGACCTCATAGTACAACCCTACCGCACAGCCACACAAAGTGGTATTACCCAACTCGCTTATCACTTCGAGAAACCAATGATAGTAACCAATGTAGGCGGATTAAGCGAAGTAGTACCTGATGGCAAAACAGGTTTTATAGCTACTCCTGATGCGGACTCTATTGCAGATTGTATCATTAAATTCTTTTCACCGAATTCGCTTCCCAACCTTGAAGAGAATATACAGCACGAAAAACGAAAATACAGCTGGGATAGTTTTACTAATGCTTTGATGAAGACGGCAGGATTTTAGGATACTAACATTTTCATTGTTTGCCCCGTCTTATAGGTTACATACCTCGCTTATGAAACACCTGCTAAGAAACATTTTTGCCCTTTTCTTTTGCTTCTTGTACTGTAATGCAGCATTCTCTCAAACTCCGCCAACTATTCAATGGAAACGTTGTTTTGGTGGTTCTAATGACGATTTTGGCACAGTTGTAAGACCAACTAATGATGGTGGTTATATCATAGCTGGTTACTCATCTTCGAATGACGGGGATGTTTCCGCCAATCATGGTAATATTGATATATGGTTAGTAAAAATAACAAGTACAGGCTTAATAAGCTGGAAAAAATGTCTGGGAGGCACTGGTTATGAATATGCTTATGACATAAAGCAAACAACAGATAATGGCTTTATCATAGCCGGTGCTAATAGTGCAAATGGTGGGTATATAACTGACAATCATGGCCTAAGTGATGCGTGGGTAATAAAAGTTTCAGATACGGGCAAAATAGAGTGGCAAAAAAGTATCGGAGGCCGGATGAATGATATAGCTTATTCTATACAACCAATTACAGGCGGTTACATAATGGCAGGCTCAACCAGCTCAGATTCAATTAACGGTAGCCCAATTGGCTATCATTCAGGTGCACCTTATAGTTCAGACGTTTGGGTTGTAAAACTCGATGACACAGGTAATATTATTTGGCAAAAGGCTTATGGTGGAACCCAAACTGAAGCTGCTTCAGGCATTATAATTGCCAAAGAAGGAGGATACACCATTGCGGCAACCACATATTCATCTGATGGAGATGTTTCTGGCTTTCATGGTACGGTCTACAACGATATCTGGATATTAAAAATAGATGATAATGGTACGTTGATCTGGCAAAAATCTTTTGGCGGCTCTAGTGTTGATTTCAGTTTAAACATCGTACAGTCTCACGACTCTTCATACTCGATTATAGGCACCACCGGTTCCTCAGATGGAGACATAACAGTAACTTATGGCGGTTGGGACCTTTGGATGATAAATATAAGTTCAAAAGGAAAACTAAACTGGCAGAAATCATATGGCGGCTCAAAGGATGATGAAGCATATGATATACAAACAACTAATGATAATGGGTATGTGATAGCAGGTACAACGTACTCTAATGACGGCATGCCAGGAAGTGGTTGGCTCGGATTTAATGATGGCTGGATAATAAAAACAGATTCCGTCGGAAATCTTGATTGGAAAAAACGCGTTGGTGGTGGCGATGACGATCACTTATCATCTATAAGGCAAACAACTGATGGTGGCTATATTACTGCCGGGTATACCCTTTCTTTGAATGGCGATATAAGCGGGAACCACGGCGGATATGACTATTGGGTATTAAAATTATCTTCCGGGACTGGTATAGAGAACAACAGTTTTGTTCTAGATAACATCATTGTTTATCCCACTATTACCAGAGGTTGTGTTTACATAGACCTGCCGAAAGAACTCGAAAATGCAAAACTTAATGTTTTCAATACAGTAGGCCAATCCATCAGTTTTATAGAATCTAAAACTGGAGATTCACGAACAATCAACTTGCAAAATATCCCTGCCGGCAATTATATTTTGCAGGTTACAAATGGAAGTCAGGCAAGCAATTTCAAAATCGTCTACCAACCTTAAGTTTTAGCTTTAGACTTTTCAGTTTTAACTTAACTATGTAATACTTCTAAACACTGTATATCTGAGTATCATTTCTAACGCCAGACAAACAATAGCTATCAGTGCAAATGGGAAGAACAATTCGGCGTAGTGTTTGTAAGAATTGATATCGACTTTGGTCTTTTCCATTTTATCAATATCACCGTATATAGCAGCCAGTTTTTTATTACCAGTAGCACGGAAATAACGGCCGCCTGTTTCTGCAGCAATTTTTCTTAGTAGGGGCTCATCTATTTCCACCGGCATCAGTTGCTTGCTCATACCCATCGGGGTTTGTACAGGTATCAATGCCTGGCCCTGTGTACCTATACCTACGGTATACACACGCGTCTTAAATGCTTTTGCAATTTCCAATGCATCTTCCGGACCTATAGAACCCATATTGTTCACGCCATCTGTAAGCAAAATAATGACCTTACTTTTACCACCTGAATTGTGCAACCTGTCAACCGCAGTAGCCAGTCCCATCCCAATGGAGGTGCCATCTTTTATCATACCATTGGTCACATTGCTCAGCTGTTCTTTCAGCACATTATGATCTATGGTAATGGGGCACATTGTAAAACTCTCGCCTGAGAATATGACCAAACCAATACGGTCTGTGGGGCGTTGATCAATAAAATTCATCGCCGCCTCTTTTGCAGCTTCTATACGGTTAGGCTTAAAATCTTCTGCAAGCATACTACCAGATACATCAAGCGCTATCACAATATCTATACCATCACTATCTATTGTTTCTGTTACATTGCTGGAGCGTGGACGAGCCAGAGCAACTACAAGCGCTGCCAAACCAATAATGCGTAATACAAATAAAACAGGGCGGTATTGCACCCTCCATGTAGAACGTACTTTTGATATGCCTGATAAGGTAGTAAGACGAAATGCAGGACTATCTTTTTTCTTACTCTGCAATTGCCACCATATCATTAATGGTATCAATGCCAGCAGTGCAAAGAAATAAGGATGCTCGAACGATAAATGTTTCCAATCCAACAATGCGTTTATCATGACTGCTCGGGTTTCGTTTCTATTATTACAGGTTTGGTAGTATTAATAAACTGCATGGTCTGCTCCATAGCACTAACATGTTCTGCCGGTAATGGTTCTGCTTTTGCAAATTTTGCAAGATCAGCAGTATATAATATACCGGAAAGCAATTCTCTTGATGATACCATTTCCTTATTGCGCATCACAATGGCAAGCAATTCATCTGTGGTCAGTTCCATTGCCGGTGTTCGGAAACGGTCTTCAATATAAGAACGTAGAATATCCGTCAACTCTATATAGTACTGTTTTACCTGCCCATTTTGCCACATATGCTTTTGTTCCAGCTCTGTTAACTGGCGCAATGCTTTATCATAAAACGTTTCTTCAGGTTCTTTAGGCCCAACAGGTAGTTGTACTTTTCTGTTCTTTATAAAATACAATGCGATGAACACCACCAATATGATCAAAATAATAGCACCAACTATATACCATATATAATCCAGCCACGAACTTTTTACCTGTATGATCTCTTTAATGCCTTTAAATGCTTTAGTTGTATCTACAGCCAGGGTTTGTACCGTTATCTGGAAAGAATCAGACTGTACTGTATATGGCGTACCACTATTTGGCTGAACTGTAAAATAGAAAGAAGGTATCTTGAATATGCCTGAATCAAACCCGGTTATAGTAATGCGCTGTTTGTAAGTAGTGATACCCCCTTGCTTTAAGGTATCTATTTTGCCTTTCTCACGTACTTCTAAAGTATTGAAAGTGTCGGGTATTGTAGCCCATTGCAGCTTGCCAAGCTTATCATTATGATGTACTTCTATAAACACCCTCACCGGATCGCCTACGCTTATCTGGCTGGCATCTATCCTGTCAGTCAATGTTGTTTGCTGTGCGCCTACCTTTATAAAAGACAATAGAAGCACCATTACAGGTAATACCTTACCTGCATGTAGCATTCTTTTTACAAACATTGTCAAATTGCCGAATTGTCTCATTATCAAATTGCCTATCGTCCTTTAAAAAAACCCTGCAATACTTTTACATAATCCTCATCGGTCTTCACACTCATCAAAGATGCCCCACTTTTCCTGAAGGACTGGGTAAAATATTTTTTATGTTGATCATACGCCGCAGCATATTGTATGCGCACCGCTTTATCATCAGTATCCAGCCATTGCATTTCATTCGTCTCTGCATCCATTACCTGTACCAGGCCGGCAGCAGGTAGTTCCTTATCATAGGTATCATACACCTGTATACCTACCAGATCATGTTTACGTGCTGCTATTTGCAGTGCATGATCATATGGTTTGCTGATGAAATCACTAAGCAGAAAGGTGATGGTGCGTTTCTTCAATACATTATTCAAACATTCCAATGCCGCTTCAATATTAGTACCGCCTGTTTGTTTAGGTTCCAGCGCCACCAGTTCGCGGATAATACGGAGTATATGACTGCGCCCTTTTTTAGGAGGTATGAATTTCTCAACTTTATCACTAAAGAAGATCACGCCTACTTTATCCTGGTTGGTAGCTGCGGCAAAAGATATCACCGCACCTATCTCTGTTATCAGTTCTCGCTTCAAGCGCTGGTGTGCACCAAACAGAGAACTACTACTGATATCAACCAATAGCATCACTGTAAGTTCACGCTCTTCTTCAAACACTTTTACAAATGGGTGGCTGAATCGGGCGGTCACATTCCAATCTATCGATTTCACGTCATCACCCGGAATATACTCCCGCACCTCGCTAAAAGACATACCCCTGCCCTTGAAGGTAGAGTGATACTCCCCGGCAAAGATATGATTGCTCAATCCGCGGGTCTTTATCTCTATACGGCGTACACGTTTTAATATTTCAGCAGTTGTCAGCATTTGCTAATTCAAGGGTCAAAGATCAATAGTCAAACCTAATACTAAACTATTGAGGTACAAACTAATTAATTGCAGGCCGAAAATATCTAAGGGATTTTAAAAAACTTGTTAAAATCCATGAGATTTTATATTTCAAATCATAAAATCTCTGATTTCATGCTCATTTTAGAAGAGAATATGATGTATTGGGGTCATGACAGTAAGAAAGGGTCCCTTTATAAATGCTTGTGCAGCACCTCTATCCCAGCAATAAAAACAACAAATGCAGTTATCCGCCTTATAACGACCGGGTCTAAATTTTTTATACCAATTCTGGAGCCTAATTGCCCACCCACCAGCACAGCAGCAGTGAATAAGGCAATATGTGTGTAATTGATGCTTTTTTGAAATGTAGATAACTGCCCTGCAATACCTGAAATAGAATTGACCAAAATGAAAAAACTGGCGGTTGCTGCAATTTTCTTAGGGGTATCCCATTTCATCAGATTCAGGATGGGTGATAGGAAGATACCACCGCCTATACCTACCATACCTGATAGTAATCCAATAACACCTCCCAGTAAAGCATCTCTCAGGTAATTGGGTCTGAATTTTGAGGCTTCCTCATTTGCTAATTGTTTTCTTTGGGTCCAGAGTAATGCTGCAGCTATGATCAGACTAAAGCCAAGTATTACAAAAAAACTATTCTCACTTAGTTTTACCCTGGCGCCTAAAAATGCCATCGGTACACTCACTACCACAGTCGGTATCACCTTCTTCCAATCTATTTGTTTGTGACGGATGAACAAGATAGTACCTCCTGTCACTACAATGATATTACATATCAATGCCGTCATTTTCATTTCCATAAAAGGAAATGCAAAGAAGGTGAGTACTGCCAGGTAACTGGAACCACCACCAAAGCCTACGGATGAATAAACAAATGAAATGACAAGGAAAAGAAAAACAATTTCATACAACTGCATGCAACAAATTTAAACAATGAATTTTTACCATTTCTCTTACTTCCCATATACATAATAGAACGTCAACCTCCAAACCACATCTGTTCCCTTTACACCCGTCACTAAAGGATTTAGCGCATCATTGGTAGCATTCTGACTTAATGTCGAGCTGTATGTGTTGATCCAAATATTGGGCATAAAATGTACATTCTTTTTGGGTGTATAATCCAGGCCAGCTACTAAAAACTGTTCTTTGGTAGTCGGGTCATATGCCGTGGTAGTAGTAATATATGATTTGATATTTGCATCACTTACAATAGTATTCAGGTTGCCGCTGGGGTCATAATTATCATAGCGGACAAAGAAACCTAATTTAGGGTTACCATTTTTATAAGATAGTATGCGGCCCCTAACAAATATCGACATATCCATTGCATTGGTGCTACGGTAATAAGTATTACCATCCTTACCTGTCACTTTCACATCGCCCATTATCGTATTCCTGAAACCCTCAAAACCTATGGTCAGTTTTGTAGTGGTCCATGCTGCGAATAACTTGGTCATATTGCGGTCGTGATACCAGGCACCATTAGGGCTTTCGGTACCTGGTTTTACACCCGGTACATAAACGCACCAGTTCAATCTTTCATAGTCCTTGTATAGGTCTATCACCAGTTTTTTATCAAAGAATTTGGCATACACATCCGCATAGAACCATTTATACATATCCTTCTCCGGCCTGTCTCCTTGTCCATTACCAACCATTACATCATAGCCATAATTTCCTTTATCATCAAACCAACCCTGCAATTCAGCACCCAGGTCATAAACAGGTGTGCCACGAATATCTGATACCGTTTTTTCTATAGAGCGATAAGCCCATACCTCTTCTGATGTCTGGCTGTTCCTGCCTGTGATACCTATTGCCGGGTTATTTACCTGCCCAAGCACAAGGTCTGTTCCTTTCCAGATATTCTTCCAGCGCAGGTTGCACCATTTCAGAAAAGGAGCGAATTTATTATTGGCCAATATATCTCCCGCAGTTGTTTGGCCCAATACACCGGATTGAAAATCATTTTCTGCAGACAATAAAAGCTCAGCAGTAAAGTGTTTGCTGATCTCGTAATTATAACCCAGGTACACTCGCCTCCACTGGAACATATTGGTATTGATAGGCGTACCACTGTATTGGTTCACGCCACGGTTCAGGTTATCTGCATTGCCTTTGTAGGCGAAGTCTCCAAATGCAGCGCCCCACAGTTGTCCATGTGGTTTAAAACCCGTTGTAGTGTCTTTTTCAGTGGTCTGTGCATTGCTTTTGTTGGATAATAAAAAGATAAGGCTGCAAATAATAATTGGTAAGTGTTTGTGCATTTTATTTTTTGTTTTCGATATGTTTATATAAACATATCGTTTGATAAAAAAAATTAAATCTTTATTTTCATAGACAATTTGTTGGAGAGTTTAAAAATATCCTTTTCTATTTCATAAAACAAGGCTATTGCTTTTTCACCTGCTTTGGTCACGGTTGCGCCGCCGCCTTTTTTGCCCCCCAATATTTTTTCAACCAGTGGTTTGTTGGCCATTTCGTTCATATCCTCTACCATTTGCCATGCCTGCCGATAAGACATCTTCATGGCTTTGGCTGCGTGGGTGATAGAACCAGTGTTTTTGATATGCTCTAATAACTGCACCCTACCCAGACCCAAGAAATGCCCATCCTCTGCCGCTACCCATACGTGCACGCCTACGGAATATTTTTTTGAAGCTGGTTTCATTTTCGTGACAATAGTACTTTAAATATGGGGCTTATGCAATAAGGTATTTGACTTCCTGCCCTGTAAATCATATACAACCCGAAGGCGTTTTTCTATCTCATAAGCACCAGCTTTTTATAGGCACCAGCAGTACCATCTGCATTTGCAGCTTGCATCATATACAAACCATTTGTAAAACTGCCGAGGTTTATTTGTAGGGTAGCACCCGTCATTGTTGTGGTCAGTAGTTTTTGTCCACGTAGGTCATAGATGGTTATTACAGTGCCCAACGGCAGGCCTGTGACTGTACTGGTGCCGATAGAAGGGTTAGGATAAATACTGAATGGCGTATTGGCGGGCGAGTGTTTTACATCCGTTACATCTTTTTTCAGCGACAGTGAGCCATAAGGCACAGCACTGGTGTGGTTGACTCCAAAATTCCAGAGAACTACTTCTGCATCAGATACCGGGTCAAAACTGAAAAGAGTACCACCAGAGTGTGTACCACCGGCGCTGCACATACCATAAAATTTACCATCAGGCGGGTAATAAGTAAGCGTGCCCATAGGATAATACCCTTCGGTGGATGCGTTGAAATTCCATACTACGCTTTCAAGGCCAGTAGCAGGGTTAAAAGAAAAAATAGTTCCACTGCCATGACTGCCACCAATATCCGTCATTCCATAAAAAAGGCCATTGGTAGGGTGCTTTACAAGCCTTGCCACCGGGCGCTGCCCATCTCCAGTAGCTCCAAAACTCCAGAGCACATTTACAGCCAGGGTAGCAGGGTTAAATGTAAATATAGAACCCTGATTGTGTGTACCGCCATAGGACCCCATACAGTAGAACAATCCACTGGCAGCATCGTAATAAGGTGTACCGGTTGGTGTGTATAGCGAGCCAGAGAGCGGCGTTAAGTGGTTATAAGTGCCCGTAGCAGGAGTGTACTGAAACATTGCACCGCCACTTGATACCGCTGCAAAGCCATACCAGGAGCTGTTGGTGCCGTCATAGCACAGGCTACCCATAGGCGTATTGCCATCAGTGCCGCCGCTGAAACTGTGCAGCACCGTGTCTCGGCCGGTGGCCGGGTTGAAGCCACAGAGTGCGCCGAAATTACCAGTGCCTCCACCTGCTGTCAGCATGTAAAACATCCCGCTCGTGGCATCGTATACCGGGGTTCCGAAAGCGCTGATACCATCACTGGCATAAGCACCAAAGCTCCACAGCAGGCTGTCTCGGCCGGTTGTGGGGTTGAAACTGATGAAGGAGCCTGCAGTATATTTTCCTCCGCTGAAAGTGGTTGTGTGAAAAAGCCCGGCAGTCTGGTCATAGATCAAGTCGGCTTCGGGACCGGACCCATCGGTAGTATCGTTTTTGAATATGTATAGTGTTTGCACGCTGTCAGTAGCCGGGTTAAAGCTAAAGATGGTGCCCGCATTATGTAGCGCATCACCACCCTGTAAGCTAGTACCATAAAGCAGTGTTTGCGCGGTACTATGTTGAGGCAATGCGAGGAGCGCTATTGCAGGGAAGAGGAGCATGCACTTAAAATTCATAATGCATATTTTCTTAAAATTAGCAATTTTAAACAAATTGCAAGTGATAATATATTTGGTACTGGGCAAAAACAGAAGGGTTGCAAAGCAATATGGACATTCAAATTCATTGCTTTTATTACTAACGATGACGGGTCTCCCTTTCGGAAAGACCCATCAATAAGTTGATTTTCTAATTCCTTAATTTGCCGGAATTATGTCAATAATTACTGTTCTGTTATAAAATCTTTTTTCAGGACTGTTATTTTCAAACGGAGACATGCTCTCATTTTTTCCATATCCCCGTGTTTCAAATCTCACACCTTTCGTTCCTGATCTTGCAAGTGCGTGCTCAATGATCTCTTCTGTACTATTGGCTCTTTGTTGAGATAGTTTATCGTTGTACTTCTCGTCACCAATAATATCAGTATGACCGTGAATAATAACGGTTGCATTTTCGGTAACAAGCGGTGCTACAACATCAGTAAGAAAATTTTCATAAGTTGCGATGGATTTAGACCTATCAAAATCAAAAAGGATGCTATAACGTAAACCATCCTGTTGCACGTCAGTCATTTTGATCAAACTAACATAGCCTTCTCTCTTAACAGTGGTTCCGCTTTTTGTTGTACCAACCATCTCTACCTTATAATTCCCTTGTCCATTATTGCCTAAAACTGTTTTACCTAATATTGCTCCCTGATCTGTTGTATAAGGCCCGAAGCGTTGCACATTACCTTGCTCATCTGTCATGTCAACCGACCATGAACTAAGCATGTCCGATGCTCCGTCAGCATAAAAGATAACGCTTCTGTCCAGGGGATCTTCCTGTACACTAACTATCTGTACCGGTTTCATAAATGGTGAGGTTGTTCCTCCAACTTGCATCAACAACTCAGGTGAAAAACTTTCAATATCCACTCTTCGATCATCTTCACGCAACAATGCAATATCCTTAGTTGCACCTGGTTCTTCTTCAATAGAGATCGCAGGTTTATCCCTTCCAACTGTACTTATCCTTGAGGCACTGATGCCAAAAACATTTACTAAATACTGTTTTACATTTTCCGCAAGCATTTTGCCTTCAGCCGGATTTTTGTCTGATGAACCACTTAACCTGATAGTGCTTTGGGGATTGGCTCGCATACGGTCACCAATTACATTCAGAATATTATAGTAAATAGATAACTGCCTTGCTGATCGACCCTTATCCAAATTATATGGTTGCGCTTGCTGTAATTGCACTTCAGTGAATGCAGTTGCCTGGGTATTGCTTAATAATACATAACGATTCGGTATCTCGGTCGATCCTATATCGAAGAATACAGAATTACGGATCGGGAATATCTCTTTTACCTGCCTTTTATAGGCTATCAGTTTGGGAGCCCTAACAGAAAAATGTACTTCTTTGTCAAGTATAACAGTAGCAGGTATTACTGCTACAGGCGTCGCAGCTATAGGCGCAACAACCAGAATTGGTTTTCTAACTGTACCAAATTTAAATGCTAAACCTGTACGAATTGTATAGAGCGACCATGTTTCTGTTGAGCGTGGATTGTGTCCGAAATCTGTTTGAAAAGATGCAAATGGCGAAAGTGTCATTTGTGTTGGGCTGGTTCTTTTAGAGATAGGAATATCAACCCCCGCACCTACCTGTGCTGATACTAAAACTGAATTCATTCCTGTCCAGTCGCCGCGAACATCTGTTTGCTTTTGCTGGGTATAGGTAAATGACTTTGTCAAGTTAAAGCTCAATGTTGGTCCGGCAAATATGTAAAATGCCGAAGAAAAAGGAGCTATTCTTACACTTGGTTCGATAGATAAATAACTAACGTTCGTAGACAGATCTGCCGAGCAGTTGCACGGTGCTATAACCTGATCAAACTTTCCACCACGTCCATCATAGGCTACATTCAACATGCCACCTAATACCTTGTTTGGCCTGTACTCTGTGAGTAAGGAGAAATAAGGTTTCACTCCTTGCCCCTTATGAAATGCCACGGGTGTTGTGAGCGCATCATTGACCACCTGCGTGGTACCGCGGTAAAAATTGAAATTTGCAGCTGCCGATTCACCAAACCACCAAACGGGTTGTGGCCTGCTTATTTGCTGTGCATTGCCCGTTATACTTGCAAAAACTAACGGGAGCATTATACAGGCAATTTTTTGCTTTACTATAAAAAGTGTCTTCATGAATTTGTATTTAAAGATTGTTAACGTTTTTTAAACTACTACAGACAAAAGGGATAACCCGGCATAAAGTCTTATGGTACATTAATAACAGTGTTTACCATAGTCACAGATGCATTTAAAGAGATGGCCCTGCCATTCAATACGGTCAGTACTGTATTACCAGCAGTTGAAAAAGTAACCCCGGCATATGTAATTATATTGCCCACCATAATACCACCACCAGCGGCATTAATAGTTGCTGCACTACCAACATACCAGAATACATTTTTAGCCTGTGCCCCATTTATCAATATGATACTTTTTGCACCTGTTGGCCCTGCAACACCTACTGTAAGACTAGTGGCGCACTGAAATATCCATACTGCATTCGGGTCGCCTTTTGCATCCAGCGTAAGGTCACTACTTGATATTTTAAAACTACCACTAGCAGATTTATAAACAGCCGGGGCAAGAGTTAAGCCTCCAAGTTCGCCAGCTCCAGGATCAGTACCGCCCGGTTTTAATGCAGGGGAAATACTATTGTATAGAGTAGTGGCATCTGATAATCCTAAGGTTGCCACTGCAAATGATGTTGCTGTGCCCGGTGCAGGTAGTCCTGTATATATTCTACCAGTTACATCACCTACATTGAGTGGTGTTTCTGTATAAATATCGCCGGATGTACCATCATGAAAACCTGTTATTAATGTGGATGCGCCTGTTGTTGCAATGCTTCCATTATTAATTACTGTTTTTATTCCCTGGTTCGTAACGCCTGCGCTACCTCCAAATACTCCAAACATCGATACCGATCCGAGTGAAGGCGGTGGTGGACCTACTGTAGTAAATGTCCATACATAATTACTTACAAGTGCATTACCTGCCAGGTCTTTAGAACCTGTGGTAATAGTTGCTGTGTATGTAGTACTGGTATCAAGACTAACTGAAGGCGTAAAGCTGGCTACAGTGCCGGTATACGTAACTGTACCTGTAATTGTTGTTATGCCTTTTTGCAAAGTAAAAGTTGTGGTATTAATAGTTGAGGCATTCATGGCCTTACTGAATGTGGCAGTAATTACTTTATTTGTTTGAACGCCGGTTGCAGCATTTGCGGGATCTGTTGAGACCACAGTTGGGGGCGTAACCACTACTGTACCTGTTGAAAAGCTCCAAACATAATTAGCTGCCAATGCATTACCCGTAAGGTCTTTAGAACCTGTAGTAATAGTGGCAGTGTATGTAGTATTGGTATCCAGATTGACAGCGGGAGAAAATGTAGCTGTTGTTCCTGAATAGGTTACCACACCGGTAATAACTGTTGCACCATGTTGTAACAAGAACGTTGAAGTTGTAATGGTCAAGGGGTTCATGGCCTTGCTGAAGGTAGCTGTGATCTTTTTATTGAACGCTACCCCGGTAGCAGCATTAGCCGGGTCTGTAGCTATAACAGTTGGTGCAGTTATATTAACTGAGTCACCTGTTGTAAAGCTCCATACGTAATTATCCGGCAATGCATTGTGCCTGGTATCTTTTACACCAGTAGTTATTGTACCTGTGTATTTTGTATTAGGCTTTAATAATACAGCGGGTGTAAATGTTGCTGTTACCCCGGTATAGGTTACGAGACCTGCTATTTGTGTTGTGCCTTGTTTTAATGTAAAGGTTGCAGATGTAACGGTTGAAGAATCCATCGCCTCATTAAAGTTGGCAACTACAATTGTATTCAGGCTTACACCTGTGGCAAGGTCGGCAGGCGCGGTGGAAAGAACTTTGGGACAAAGCCCGATGATACCGGGTTTCTCCGTCACTTTTTGACAACCAAAAGCTAAAAGGATCAATGAGAAAAAACCAACCCAATTCTTTAGGTATTTCTTGCTATGTACCTTTCTAAATGGTGACAATAGACCTACACGATTGTAAATTTTTTTTTGCATAATAATTTATTAGTACTTATTTATTATTGATAACTAATAACTAACACTAAGTAAAACCGTGCCTGAACGGTTTCATTGTTATTCATATAGGTTATACAATTCACACATTCTTGTGGTTACCCGGGTGGTGGTTATGGCATTAGACATGCAAATGATTTTAGCAGGGTTGGTGGTTTTTTTATTGCATATTTGGTTTTTCCCATTTTGTGGCTTTTATTTTTTTCTCAAGTTTTTGTTGATTATTAGGGGGTTGAGGGGTGAATAGGTTTACAAAAAGGTTACAGTTTTAGGGGGAGGAATTGGGGATTTGGAATTGGGAATTAGGGGCGAGTAGCTATCACCCGGTCCCGTGAAACGCGGGACATCCCCTCTTTATTCGCTGCATTTTGATTTTTTATTGGTGCTCATGAGAAAAGTTCCCAAGAAGGGAGTTTTTGGTGTTGTGTGGCTATCACCCCCGTTATAGCTCCGCTATAACATCCCCTCTTTCCCAAGAGGGGAGTCCGTTTTTGTTTGCAAGAGGGGGTAGTCTGTTTTTTAGGTTTCCTGGAGTTGGTTGGTGGTGCGGAGGTAGTCGTTTTCCCAGTGGTGGTAGTCGTTGAGGTCGAGGAGGTTTTCGGAGAGGAGTTTAGAGCGGAGCTCCATGGCGTGATCGAAGTTGATGCGGCCATCGGGGTTGAAGCCGGTGGGGAAGATGGTATCGGGATGGATGTTGACGCGGGAGGCGAGGTAGTCGTCCATATGGGGGATGATCTTGTCTGCGAGTTCGGGGTCTTTTTTCTTGAGCCGCTGGAGGAAGAAGCCGAACATCTCCATACTCTCGTTGATGGTGCTGCGGTTGCGGAGCTTGCCGATTGCGAGTGCCAGGCGGTGGATGGTGCTGGCCTCCTCGAAGCTGACGGGCGGACTGCTGATGTGAGCGAGGCGCCAACTAGTAAGCTGCATGATAAGCATGTAACAATGCTCGGTGACCTCGGACGGGAGGGATGTGGCGGAGCGTTTAAGGCGCTCCCAGTTGCCCTCTTTGACCCAGATGTGCAGGGTGCGGCGGCTGATGTTGAGAATGGTTGCGATCTCGGTTTTGGTGAGACTGGTTTGAAAGAAGAGGTTTTTGGCCCTCTCGTATTCTTCGTTCTTCAATTGGGGGTGATAGTTTTATAGTGATAAATAAGTTTAAGAACTGGCGCAAAGTTCGGACAGGAAAATATTTTTGGCAAAAAAAGATATCCACTTTTTTGAGGTCGTTAACTCGCGTTGTAAACGCGGTGCCGTGGAATCCTCGTTGCAAACGAGGACTAGCAGGGTTCTCTTTCTTAATCATGAAGAAAGTATAAAAGAATTAGTCTTTAATCCTTCGAATGTCATAACCCCAAAAAAATGACTTTTTAGCTGCTTATATTGAAAATCTCAAAATACCGTATAAATACGCATACAAATTTCCGGTATTATTATATAAATTTATGTTTTAAAAAAATAATATAGCCTTTACTACACATTAAATTAAACAAATGGTTGACAAATACAAAATTTATATTACTTTTGTCAACAAGAATAATTATTTTATATGAACAATATTGATCAAAATACTTTTGGTACTAGGCTAAAGCTCGCCAGAAAAATGGCAGGCATGTCCTTACAGGACCTATCGGACGCTTTGGTCAACCGAGTAACAAAGCAAGCATTAAATAAATACGAACAGGGCTTAATGAACCCCACAAGTGAAGTCTTGATATTAATTTCTAGAGCACTGAGTATAAAACCAGATTACTTTTTAAAGAGGAAGACTCTTGAGTTAGGACAAGTACTATTTAGAAAAAAAACTACAGTATCAAAAAAAGATGAAGAATCGATTGTTGAAAAAGTTAGAGATTATGTAGAGCGTTATCAAGAACTAGAGGATATTCTCGGGATTCAAAATTCATTCGTAAACCCCTTGGATGATTTGAAAATTGGGAACAAACCCGATGTTGAATTGGCCGCAATACAACTAAGGAAGAATTGGAATTTAGGAGATAAACCAATTTCAAACATTGTAGAAATGTTGGAGTTAAAAGGAATAAAGGTATTGTTAGTTGACGAGGTCGACAGTATAGATGGACTTGCGGTAATGACTTCAAATAATGTTCCCATAGTTGTTGTTAATAAAAAGGATAAATCTATTGAAAGAATACGATTTACGATAATTCATGAATTGGCGCACATGCTTTTAAACTTATCCGTACTTGGTGACGACAATAAACAAATTGAAGAATGGTGCCATTATTTTTCGACTTGCTTTTTATTGCCAAGTGAGATGCTCAGCAAAATG
>Ga0207134_1136_pt2 | contig 17097 bp, 17 predicted proteins | sample Alteio_BWMinHeat_12_FD_153527 | JGI IMG/M metagenome (GOLD analysis project Ga0207134, IMG submission 153527) | Enriched cells from forest soil in Barre Woods Harvard Forest LTER site, Petersham, Massachusetts, United States -... | ecosystem: Environmental > Terrestrial > Soil > Temperate forest >... | reverse complement strand
TGACGCGTACACCCGTTTTTAAAGTAACGCCCAACACACGTCTTTGCGGATCTTCTAAAATGGGAATATCGGTAATCACATCACTCACTTTTTCGCGGGTTAAAATAGCCATGCCGTTATAAGTGCGTTGACCGCTAAAAACGCATTCGTAACCTGCGGCATTGATTTCAGCAAGCGGAAAAACATCATCGGGAATTTTTGTTTCTTGAAGGGCTAACACATCGGGCGAATTCGTTTGCAGCCAATCTAACACCTGCGGCAAACGAACTCGCAACGAATTGACATTCCAACTTGCAATTTTAAGCACTGTAGTACATATCAAATTCAACAGGATGAGTGGTCATATTGAGTCTTTCCACTTCTTCGCGTTTAATTTGAATATAAGATTTAATCAAATCTTCATTAAATACTTTGCCTGCTAATAAAAATTGATGATCTTCTTCTAAATGATTTAGAGCTTCATCTAAAGTAGAACAAAGGCTTGGTAGTTTACTAATTTGTTTTTGTGGTAAGTCATATAAATTTTCATCCACTGCATCGCCTGGATGAATTTTGTTGAGAATCCCATCAATGCCTGCCATTAACATCGCAGAAAATGCTAAATAAGGGTTACATAAAGCATCTGGGTATCTTGCTTCAATACGTTTTTCTTTATCGGTAAATACATGCGGAATACGAATCGCCGCCGAACGATTGCTTTCGGAATAAACCATAGTAACCGGTGCTTCAAATCCAGGCACTAAACGCTTGTAGCTGTTCGTTGTAGGATTCGTAAAAGCATTGAGGGCTCGGCAATGTTTAATTAAGCCACCAATATAATAAAGCGCCATTTCAGACATGCCTGCATAAGCATTTCCAGCAAATAAATTTTTGCCGCCTTTAGCTAACGATTGATGGCAATGTAATCCGCTGCCGTTATCACCCACTAATGGTTTTGGCATAAAGGTGACTGATTTACCAAAAGAATGCGCTGCGTTTTGAATCGCATATTTAAACACTAACATTTCATCGGCTTTAAGACGTAAAGTGTTGTAACGCGTCGTAATTTCATTTTGATTGCAAGTCGCTACTTCATGGTGATGCACTTCGGGATTTAAACCCATTTGCATTAAAATTTGGCACATAGCGGAACGTAAATCATGAGAAGAATCAACCGGAGGAACTGGGAAGTAACCGCCTTTAATACGTGGACGATGACCCATGTTGCCTTCTTCTATTCTTTTGCCTGTATTCCAATCCGCTTCATGAGAATCCACTTCATAGAAACAGCCATTCATGCCTATATTCCAACGCACGTCATCAAAAATAAAAAACTCTACTTCTTGACCAAAATAACAAACATCCGCAATAGCGGTGGTTTTGAGATATTCTTCTACCCGTCTTGCAACGCCGCGCGGATCACGGGTGTAGGGTTGTTTGGTAACAGGATCCATAATATCGCAACGAATATTAAGCGTAGGAGCGTCACAGAAAGGATCAACGACTGCCGTTTCAGGATCTGGCATTAAAACCAAATCGGATTTATTAATATCAGCCCAACCTGCAATGGATGAACCATCAAACACTTTACCTTGTTGAAATAACGCATCATCGGCTTTGCTTCTAGGAACTGTTACATGGTGTTCTTTACCACGTAAATCACAAAACCTAAAATCTACAAATTCAATTTTTTGCTCATTCATGAGCGTTTTGACCGCTTCAATCTCACTTTTTGTACTAGTAGTCCGGTGGGTAGTTTTTTGACTCTCGATTACATCAACAGGGTTTGCCATGGGGTTCTCCTAGAAAAGAATTCGACTTATTCTATAGAACTTTTAAACCAAGGTCACTCGTGTAAATCGTCTTTTTCCAACTTGTAAAATAAATTTAGCGCCTGATTGCACAATTAAATGCCTATCTCCAACTTTTTCGCCGTCTATTTTAACTGCGCCCTGTTCAATCATGCGAGTTGCATCGGAGGTGCTCGTGGTTAATCCAGCCATTTTAATAAGTTGAACCAAGGCCAAGCCTTTTTCACCCGCTGGGAATGACACTTCAGATAGATCTTCTGGAATAGCCCCTTTTTGAAATTGGGAAATAAAACCTTGCAACGCATCTTCAGCGGCTGCTTTGCTATGAAAGCGCTCAACAATTTCTACCGCTAATTTAAATTTAATATCGCGAGGATTCGCCCCACCTGATACTTGGTCACGAAATTCTTTAATTTCTTGGGGGGTGCGCAAACTAACTAGATTAAAATATAACCACATGGTTTCATCAGAAAGCGACATGATCTTGCCAAAAATTTCTTTAGGGGATTCATCGATACCAATATAATTTCCTAATGATTTAGACATTTTTTTAACGCCATCTAACCCGGGCAATAAAGGAAATGTCATGACAATTTGCGGAGTTTGCCCGAAATGTTTTTGTAATTCTCGGCCCATGAGTAAATTAAATTTTTGATCCGTGCCGCCTAATTCAATATCGGCTTTCATTGCAACAGAATCATAGCCTTGCAATAACGGATAGAGAAACTCATGGATAGCAATGGGTTGGCCCGTCGTATAACGTTTATGGAAATCATCGCGTTCTAACATACGCGCAACCGTATGGGTTGCGGCGAGCTTAATCAAATCCACCGGGGTTAATTTATTGGACCATTCGGAATTAAACATCACTTTAGTTTTTTGAGGATCCAAAATTTTGAATACTTGCTTGCGATACGTTTCAGCATTGGCCTGAACTTGTTCAATACTGAGCGGTGGCCGCGTTTCGTTTTTACCCGAAGGATCGCCAATTAAACCCGTAAAATCCCCAATAATAAAACACACTTCATGGCCTAAATCTTGGAACTGGCGCATTTTAGTTAATAAAACCGTATGGCCCAAATGTAAATCAGGCGCAGTAGGATCAAAGCCTGCTTTAATACGTAAAGGCTTGCCCTTTTTAAGACGCTCAATAAGCTCTTCTTCTAATAGAATTTCCTCAGCCCCACGGCGTATGATTTCTAACGCTTCTTTCATAACCTTCTCCGATCTCTTTACACGTATCGGCAAGATTATGGCATAATTGCTTAATTCCACAAAAGGAAACCACACATGTCTGAACTTTATATTGGGTTAATGTCTGGAACGAGTTTAGATGGGATTGATGTCGTATTAGTTGATTTCGCCCACCCTAAACCTAAATTACTCGCAACTTTAGCGTATGAATTAAATCCAACATTCCGTGCAGAAATTCTTTCTTTGAGACAACCTTCTGAAAATGAAGTTCAACGATTAGCCGAATTAGACGTCAAACTGGGCAATGAATTTGCGAATGCAGCTTTAACTCTGTTAAAAAATCAAAAACTAAAAAATGACTCTATTCAAGCCATCGGCAGTCATGGTCAGACGATTCGACATTTTCCCAATCAAACTTTTCCTTTTACTATTCAAGTGGGCGATCCTAATATTATTGCGGCGAAAACAGGAATTACCACTGTCAGCGATTTTCGTCGTCGTGATTTAGCCCATGGCGGTCAAGGTGCACCGCTCGTACCTGCGTTTCATCTTTATCTTTTTTCTGACACCCACAAAAATCGTGTGATTGCGAATATTGGTGGCATTGCCAATATTACCGTACTCTCCTCTTCAAAACCTGTTTTCGGATTTGATACCGGGCCTGGAAATACTTTAATGGATGCCTGGGCTAAAGAACATTTACAAAAAAATCATGATGAAAATGGCGCGTGGGCAAAAAGAGGAAATGTTATTCCTGAATTATTACAAAAATTATTATCGGATCCCTATTTTAAAAAAACCCCTCCCAAAAGCACAGGCCAAGAATTATTTAATATTTCATGGTTAAAATCTTTTTTAAATCCTATCGATGACCCTATAGATGTGCAAGCGACATTAGCTGAACTGACCGCACAAAGTTTAATGGATGCTATTACACAACAAATTCCTAATGGTGAAATATTAATTTGTGGCGGTGGTGTGCATAATCAATATTTAATGGATCGTATTCGTTACTTAGCAGAAAATTATTCAGTCGATTCCACTGAAAAATATGGCGTACCGCCTGATTGGATTGAAGCCATGGCTTTTGCTTGGCTTGCTAAACAAACTTTAAATAAAAAACCCGGTAACTTAAAAGAAGTGACGGGAGCCAAATGTGAAACTATTTTGGGTGGGGTTTATTACGCTTAGGAGACTTGCCAGGATCACCCTCATCCTCACCTGCCCTTTTCTCTCGCGGCAAAGCAAAGGTCAATGGAAGGGTTTTTCCGCCTAAACCATAATAAAGATCTGGCGAATGCAAAACTTCCCCTTTTAAAATTTCTTTAAATTTTTGTCTCGCATCAAGGGCTTCTTCAGAATAATTTTTATCAGAAAAATTTGGGTTATCATAAGACTCTATACCTTTAAAATCAGTCGTATAATAACTAACCGTTCTAAAAGAAGTGCTAATTTCTTTCTCTTTCATATTGGATCTTTTTATCTTGACCGCGGCTACAATACTTTCACAAGCTACTTTTAAAACTAATGCTTCATAAACATATAAAGGCCACCCTACTACTGCTGCCAAATTTTTTTCGTCTTTATCTTCGTGAACTCTAGCACTATTAGCCGCTTGCATGGTTTGTAAACTATGAAGATCAATCACTAAATTTTCTGGGTTTCTATAATTTTTTTTATCGGCCACATCGACTATAACCTTAACAGTGCCATTGTCATATTGCGGTATGTTCGACGGAATATGATCCCCACGATTATCAATATAAAAAATTTTGGATGCTTCAGGCAATGCAATAGCATAAATATAAGTTTCTTCTTCTTCGTTTAATGGAAATAACGCCGCGCTTTCTAAATTGGAGGAGAGGGTAATAGCAATATTAGAATCTGCATCAACCGTTTGACTAAAACCCCCTAAGTGATCTTGATAATGAGGCGCACGAATGGCTTCTGCCCACCAAAGTTTTTCACCCAGCTTAGGTTTTTCTCTAGGCGAAAATCCATCTTTAAAAATTTCGGCGGGAGACCTTGAATCGGCACGATAATAAATAGGCATAAATTATCCCCTCTGTTATATAACAGTATAGATTACACTTTGCTATATTGCTCATTTTTACCAAGCCATCTTGCAATAAAATGTGCAATCGAATCAGGATATTTGTGCATAATAATATTTCCGGCTTCTTGAACTAAGGGTAATAAATCACTATCGCGCAGTAAATCTGCAATCCGTAAGCGCACTTCACCGGTTTGACGAGTTCCTAATACTTCACCAGGACCCCGCAATTCTAAATCGCGTTCGGAAATTTTAAATCCATCATTAGTTTCACGCATAATAGCTAAACGTGATTTTGCCATTTGTGATAAAGGGGATTGATACATCAAGACGCAATGACTCGCGAGAGATCCTCGACCTACACGACCGCGTAATTGATGCAGTTGTGATAAGCCTAAACGTTCTGCATTTTCGATAATCATTAAACTGGCATTCGGAACATCGACACCGACTTCAATAACCGTTGTTGCCACTAATAAATGAATTTGACTGGCTTTGAAAGCCTGCATGATGGATTCTTTTTCTTGGGGCTTTAAACGTCCATGGACTAATCCAATGGTTAATTCTGGTAATGCGCTGCGCAATAGCTCTGCTGCTTTTTCCGCTGCTTGGCATTGTAAATCTTCGGATTCTTCAATTAAGGTACAAACCCAATACACTTGTTGGCCATTTTTACAAATATCACGAATGCGCATGACCATTTCATCGCGTCTGGTATTTGGAATCACACTGGTTATAACAGGTGTGCGGCCCGGAGGTAATTCATCAATGGTTGAACAATCTAAATCAGCATAAATACTCATGGCGAGTGTGCGGGGAATGGGCGTTGCGGTCATCATTAATTGATGCGGATAACAATCGCCATAAACACCTTTAGCACGTAAGTCTGCTCTTTGTTCTACACCAAAACGATGTTGTTCATCAATAATTACCAAAGCTAATTTGGAAAAGTTAACGTCTTTTTGAAATACAGCATGCGTACCAACCACAATTTGCGCGTCAAGTAAGCTCTCTTTGTGTCGACTGGTTAACAAAGCAATTTTAATATTAAGCGGTGTTAGCCATTTTTCAAAATTTCTATAATGTTGTTCCGCTAAAATTTCAGTTGGAGCAATGAGCGCCACTTGATAATCGTTTTCAACCGCTTGTAATGCAGCCAATGCTGCCACAATGGTTTTACCTGATCCCACATCCCCTTGGATCAAGCGCAACATGGGAATATTTTTTTCAAGATCTTGCTCAATCTCTTTTGCTACTCTTAATTGAGCCTGCGTTAATTGAAACGGTAATTGTTTTAAAAAATCCTCGCGTAAACTATTTTTTTGCGGCAATGCGGTTGATTTTTGCTGTTGAAAACTATTTTTAAGTCTTACTAAACTTAATCGATGCGCAATTAATTCTTCAAACACTAAGCGTTTTTGATACACTTCGACCGATTGATCAAGAGCGGGTCTATGTAAAAATCGAATCGCGTCTTTAAGCGTTGGGAAAGATAATTTTTGCAAAATTTCTTGCGGAATAATTTCCACCACATCGCTTTTTTCTAGCAAGACTAAAGCACGATCGGTCAATTTTCGAATCATTAATTGACTTAAACCGTCCGTCGCAGGATAAATTGGCGTGAGTGTTTCCTCAACTTCCACCTCAATACTGGGATGAACCATCTCAATCCCTTTAGGTCCAAATCGCACTTCGCCAAAACAACGCAATCTAGAACCTTCTGCTAATTGTTTTTCTTGAGAAGCATTGATATAAAAAAACCGTAAATTTAAAAACCTGTGACCATCGGACAATTTACATAACAAACGTGTTTTCGCAAATCGGTTAGGTTTAGAAACTTCAATAATGTTTCCTTCAACAACAGCATATTCACCCACTTCCAGCTGATTTAAAGGAGTAACACGCGTGCGATCTTGATAGCGAAAGGGCAAATGAAATAATAAATCTTGTACAGTATGCAAACCTAAGCGTTGCAATTTTTCCGCCACTTTAGGTCCAACACCAGTTAGGCGGGAACAGGGTACAAGATTTAATTTATCCATAAGCAAACTCTATAATTTTTTTAAATCTAACATCCCCTCTCCTCCCGCGCTTTAGCGGGAGGAGAGGGTTAGGGAGAGGAGGGTTTCAACTTCGCTTGAAGTTTTTTAACCTCCTTCCCCCAACCCCTTCCTCCAACGTAAAACGTTGGAGGAAGGGGAGTTTATTTATAAAACTAACCATTTGTTTTTAGTCTTTTTTAATAATCCTTCTCAACTCAGATAACTTCCTTTTTGGTACAAGAAGTATCATTCCCCTCTCTAATTATCCCTTTGACTTTCCCCAACCCCCGCATTAAAGTTCCTCTCAATGCCGGGATGGTGGAATTGGTAGACACGCAGGCTTCAGATGCCTGTGGGGGAGACCCCGTGGAGGTTCGAGTCCTCTTCTCGGCACATCTTTTTTTATTTTAAAACGGGTTTTTTAAGACAATAGTCTCGCGTCTATCAGGTCCCGTTGAAATAATATCGATAGGAATTCCTGCTAATTCTTCTACTCTTAATAAATAAGCTTGAGCTTTTTTGGGTAATTTTTCAAAACTAGTGGCACCTAAAGTAGATTCTTCCCAACCTGGCATGTCTTCATAGACAGGCTCGCATTGGCCAAATTCATCGGCATCAATAGGAATAGAATGCACTTCTTTGCCGTCTATTTTATAGCCTACGCAAATTCTAATGGTTGGAAAGGCATCTAATACATCTAATTTTGTGACGCATAAGCCGGATAAACTATTAATTTGAATCGAACGCTTGAGTGCAACCATATCTAACCAACCGCAACGACGGGGGCGGCCTGTGACTGAACCAAATTCATTACCACGTTCAGCAATTTTTTTGCCTGTTTCATCAAATAATTCCGTAGGAAAAGGTCCTGCGCCGACTCTCGTCGTATAGGCTTTAGTGATTCCTAGTATTGATTCAAAATGTCTGGGGCCAACACCTGTGCCAACACTAGCAGCGCCTGCTACGGTATTGGATGATGTTACGAACGGATAAGTTCCATGATCGACATCTAATAATGTTCCTTGTGCGCCTTCGAATAAAACATTGGAACCGCGTGCAATGTGTTCTGCAAGTAAAGTTGAGACATCGGCTTTCAAAGGCAAAAGACGGGGAGCAAGCGCTAACATGGAATCCAGCAAATGATTAAAATCAATAGGTGTTTCTTTATGATAATGTTCTAACACAAAGTTATGATAACTTAAGGCTTCTTCTAATCGTTTAGCAAAACGTTTTTCATCGAATAAATCGGTAAATCGAATTCCGCGTCTTGCGACTTTATCTTCGTAAGCCGGACCAATGCCACGCCCTGTCGTACCGATGGCTGCTTTACCTCGTGCTTTTTCTCGCGCTTGATCTAAGGCTACGTGATAAGGCAATAACAACATACAGGCTTCGCTAATGCGCAAACGTTTGGAGACTGGAACCCCACGTTGTTCTAACTCATCCATCTCTTGCAAAAATGCGGTCGGTGATAATACGACACCATTACCAATTAAACATTGCACGTGATCATGCAAAATGCCTGAGGGAATTAAACGTAAAACCGTTTTCTTACCATCAATCACTAAAGTATGGCCTGCATTATGGCCACCTTGAAATCGAACCACCGCTGAGGCTTTTTCCATTAATAAATCAACTAACTTGCCCTTACCTTCATCGCCCCACTGACTACCTAAAATAACAATACACTTTCCCATATTATTCTTCTCTTACGAATTTAAATGTAATAAATAAACAACAGTAAGCCCAATTAACATGCTCACCAAACCATAAATTCTTAGCGTGCGATCACTTTGAATCATCATGCGATACATCATACGTCGCCAAAACTTGGGTGATAAAAATGGAAGCGTCCCTTCCAAAACAAAAACCAACCCCACTGCAAATAAAAATGTTTGCCAGCTATTCATAAACTACCTCTTTACTGCAGCCCCATTCGCGGAACTATTGTGAAAATAATTGAAAAATTGTCCTTCGGGTTTAATCAATATAATATCGCTCTTGTGATTAAAACTTTTTTGATACGCCTCTAAACTTCGATAAAACGCATAAAATTGAGGATTGCCGCTATAGGTTTTTGCATAGACTTCAGCTGCTTCTTGATCCCCTTGGGCACGAATGATGGCGGCTTGTTTGATCGCTTCTGCTTTAATCACCGTCACTTTCTGATCTGCGAGCGCTTTAATCTCTTCTGATTTCTCAATACCTTCTGCGCGTTTGGCTTCCGCAAATTGTTTGCGTTCGGTTGCCATACGTTTGAAAACAGAATCGATAATTTCTTTAGGTAAAGTAATTTGTTGAATGCGCACATCGATCACGCTAATGCCTTGATCCTTGCCTACATTATTCGCTTGCTCTAAGATCGCTGCCATCATAGTGGAGCGACCCATAGAAATCGCTTCCTCACTGGTGCGTCTTCCATATTCTGCGCGCACAATATCATTCAAACGTTGTTCTAATAATGTTTCTGCCCAAGCAACACTACCGCCCGTACTGGTATAAAACTTAGGGATATCATTAATACGCCATTTAGCAAAATACTCGACCAGTAAATAAGTCTGTTCTTTGGTCACAACGGTCAAAGGATTTGAGCGGGGGGTTGCGAGCTCCTGTACGCGCATATCAAAAATTTTAACGCTATCGATTAGCGGTATTTTGGCATGCAAACCAGGGCCTAAGACGGTGCTTGAAACAATTTTTCCTAAACGAAGCACCATCGCATCTTCACCTTCGTTTACGGTGAAAAAACTCAAGAATGCAATCAGTACTATGACCACAACAATAGAAATCGATAGTTTTTTAGTGGGCGTCATTGGCAACTCCCCTTTTTGAGGATGCAATCAGTTGTTCTATCGGTAAATACATCATATTATTTCCGCCATTGACATCCATAAGGATTTTGCTCGACTTTTGTAAAACAGATTGAATAGTCTCAAGATACATACGTTCGCGAGTCACTTCAGGAGAAGCTTCATAGACTTTAGCGAGCGCTTGATATTTAGCTATATTTCCTTGTGCTCTTAAAACAATTTGTTGGCGATAAGCATTGGCATTCGCTGAAATACGCGCGGCATCACCTAAAGCAATAGGAACGACCCGACTCGCATAAGCTTGTGCATGCTGAATGGTAGTTGAACGATCTTGATCCGCGCGATTCACATCATTAAAAGCGACACGCACTTGATCTGGCGCTTGAACTTTGCGTAAAGTCACCGCAATCACTTCTAATCCGGTTCCATAAGATTTTAATAATTTCTTCACTCTTTCTAATACACCCGAACTTAAGTTCTCGCGACCGGTGGTTAATACCTCATCTAATTTCATTTGGCCCACCACATCAGATAAAGCACCGGATGAAACTTGTTCGATCGTGCGATCAGGATTTACTACATTAAATAAATAAGCACGAGGATCCGCAATTCGATATTGCACGCTTAATTCAACATTCACTAAATTTTTAGATTTATCGATACCTTCAAGCGATTTAACATATTGGTTAGGTAAATCACCTTGTTCAGATGATTTCGTTAAAAAATCGCCTTGCAGAGAAAACGAATAAATTTTTTGAATATCGACCATATATTTTGAATCAATCAATTGCGCCATCCAATGTAACCCTGGCTGAGTGACTTCAGTATACTGACCAAAACGTAAAATGACCGCTTCTTCTGCCGGGTTAACAATATAGAATCCTGCCACAAACCAAATCACAAAAACTAAGACCAAAAATAATCCAGCAATGACTCCATAACTATGATTTGAAGGAGTATTTCCATTGGGTGACCAGGATGTGCTTTTTTTCCCTGTCAAAAACTGGGTAACTTTTTTGAAGAAATCCCCAATGATTTTTTCAAGATCAGGAGGGCCCTGATCTTTTTTTCCACCACCCCATGGATCTTGGCGATTATTATTTCCGCCGGGTTCGTTCCAGGGCATATTCTTCTCCGTCGATTATTCAAACTAGTTCATGGATTTTAGTGGGCATCGGGTGTGGAAGCAAATAATAACTATGCTAATAACCGCTTAAGTTCGGATTGTGACATTCTAACGATAAGATGATGATACCCTTTCTCATCGATTTTTTCTGAAACTACTGCCTCTAATTCATAGAATTTGGCCCGTAATTTAGCGTCTTTTGGGGCTAATATGACAGAACTTTCCGTAATATCTTTAGTTAATAATTCTGCTATGGCACTCTCTAACTCTTCTATCCCCCATCCTTCATGAGCTGAAATTCTTATGCGCAATATTTTTCCATCTTGATCACGTTCTATTCCGGGGGTTAAGCCTTCCGCTAAATCTATCTTGTTATAGACCAATAACCTTGGGACATCCTCTGCCCCAATGCTGCTTAATACGGCATTGACCTGATCAATATTTGCGTGTCTACGCTCATCTTGAAAATCAATCACATGGAGTAATAAATCAGCTTCCGTGACTTCTTCTAAAGTGGCATGAAAAGCTTCTACTAAATCATGCGGTAGGTGTCTGATAAAACCTACGGTATCTGCAATAATCACCGGGCCCATTTCCGGTAATTTAATGCGACGTAAAGTAGGATCCAATGTGGCAAATAATTGATTCGCGACATAAACTGAATCATGACTTAAGCGATTAAATAAAGTGGATTTCCCTGCATTGGTATAACCCACTAAAGCAATGGTTGGAATAATAGCTCGTTTACGTGCGCGTCTACTTTGATTGCGTTGCTCACGTACTCTCAAAAGTCTCTGAGTAATAAATTTTATACGTGTTCGAATTTGACGGCGATCGACTTCTAACTGTGTTTCACCAGGGCCTCCGCGCAACCCAATACCGCCGCGCTGTCTTTCTAAATGGGTCCAACCGCCGACTAACCGCGTGGCTAAATGTTTTAACATGGCCAATTCAACTTGTAACTTACCTTCAAAACTACGCGCTCTCTGCGCAAAAATATCAAGAATAAGTCCGGTTCGATCCAGCACTTTGCATTTTAATAATTTTTCTAAATTTCTCTCTTGGGTGGGGGATAACACATGATTAAAAAGCACTAATTCAGCTTTATGACCTAAGACAGCCGCATGAATTTCTTCTGCTTTGCCACTACCGACAAAATATTTAGGCTCAGGGACTTTCTTACTGGCTGTCATGACCTCGACAATTTCAAGACCCGCAGAAACAGCAAGATCTTGAAATTCATCAAGATCTTCTTGCATATTTTCAGCTGAAAAATTTACATGGACTAATAAAACCCGCATCTTATTTTTCTACGACGGGTGTTCCATTATTCCCATTTTGAGCAGTGGCGCCAGCAGGATAACTAAATTCAAGCGGTGAGGACACATTGCGCGCTGGAACGATGGTTGAAATAGCGTGCTTATAAACCATTTGACTCACGGTATTTTTTAATAAAACCACAAATTGATCAAATGATTCAACTAACCCTTGTAACTTAATACCATTCACTAGATAAATCGAAACGGGGATTTTTTCTTTACGTAAGGTGTTCAAAAACGGATCTTGTAAGGATAGCCCTTTTGTCATTTTCTTATTCTCCCAATAGCCCTAAATTACCAAAAAAAACAAATGTACAATTCACATAAGCCCCTGAGAATACCCAATAAATCAACGCCCGGCAAGAAGTTCCTTTAAAATTTGAACAAACTTGGCTATAATATGTGTTAGCTTTTAAATCAGTCCTTGTCAAAAATATCGGTACAAAATCATCTTATGAACGAAAACAATTTATACAAAACACGGAAGTGCACTATTTGCGGGGTTGAAAAACCTTTATCAGCTTTTTTAGAGAGAAATACCTATGGCGCTATTTGTGCCAATTGTCGTGCGGCTGCAAGTGGCACTGAAGATGAGGGTACTACCCGAAAAGGTCATCGAATTGACGATAAAGCAAAAATTATTGCCGAATTAGATCAAAAAGAAGAAGCCGATAAAATCAAAGAACAATTCAGAGAAGATCATGAACAACGGGATCTTGAAGCGGAAGAGAAAAAAGAGAAAAAAGATTTATTAGCCATAGAAGAAAAAAAGCATCGCGAATTTTATCTTGCGGGCAAAAAAGAGGGCACTTCAGAAGCGGCTAAAAAATCTGCCGCCGAAAAAACCTTTCAAGAAGCACAAAATAAAGAACGGGGTGAAACCTCTTTTATCGCCGAAAAAGAACATTTTACCAATGAAAATCAAAAAGGCACCGTGGCGGAAAAAGAAATTCGCGCCAAAACAAGTACGGATTTCACTAACCCTTTCTTTGCACCCCAATTTGCAGAAATTCGATTTACCAGCAACCAAGCGCTAGATACCTTCAGACGACAATGGGCTGGAAACGCGCCTATTGCCAAAACCTTTGGTCAAGCTCACCCTACAACACCTCTTGCTGATAAAACACAACCTACTAAAACCAGCGGTCTACGCGAATCACTTTACAAACAAGCTCCCGCTCAAAAAGAAAAAGTCAGCGAACCGTCTTTGATTGAAGACATGGAAAAAACCTGGGGACCGTCATCTAAACGCTAAGAAATTTTAAGTTTTCTTAATCATCTCGCCATCTTCATTCACGAGATAGCTTTGACCATTATGGACGAAGGAAATTAATTTTTCGAAATGCAAAGCCCCTTCTTTAATCTTTACCAAGGGCTGTCCTAAACTATCTTTAGCGGTGTCTGATTGAATGAGATCAGATTTGTTCACAGCAACGACTAAATAACCATGTTGAACTTTATTCGCTTTATGTTTTACAAAAGATTCTACATGCGCTTCTTCTAAATAAATCGGTCGATTCACACTGTATTCATAAAATCGTTTAGCAATAAGCATTCGAAGCCAACTACGCACATCTAAGCCATGCGCATTAAACAAATAAACATACACCAACAAATCTTGGCTATTAGTCGCCGATTTAGTTTTGTCTTCTTTTTTGAGATTCGCTTCAGCAAGATTTTTTTCTAAGTGTTCTAAGAGTTTTTGCAATCGTTCTTGTACAAAACGAAATTTTTCCCCAATTTGATATTTATCACGTAATTCTTTATCACGCCCTAGTGCTTCTTTTACAATATTAATTAACTGATTCTGACGATCGTTATCGGCCATAATTCCGTTGACTCTATTTTATAGATTTAATTTATAGATTTAATTCTTCAATTAGTTGATTAACCTTACCCAATTTCTCTTGCAATTGCAAAGTCGTATCCGAAAGATACTGAACGGAAGGGGAAATCGCACTGGTGGGTGGCGCCGCCTGTTGTAACCCGACGGCTAAGCCATTGGTATGGCGCGCGATATCAAATAAAGTCGATCTAACTGTTTGAACCTCATCAAGATAACCCATAAGCAACCTTTTTTCCTCGTTATGTTCTTTTTATAAGTATAGGCTATAAATCAATTTTTGCAGGGCTATCCTAGCCCAGTAAATCTCCTTTGTCGTAAAGCCTCATATAATATCACTGCCACCGCATTCGATAAATTCAAACTACGCGAGGTGGGCAGCATCGGAATGCGAATTATAGTATCCTTTGCAAACCCTTGAAGTAAAGCCTTTGGTAAGCCCCGAGTCTCCGGCCCAAACAACAAAACATCCCCTTCTTCATAGACCACATCACTATAACAACGCGTCCCATGGGTTGAACAAGCAAAGATCCTGCTTGAGGGTAATTTTTCAACAAATGACCCGTAGTTGTCATGATGCTGCACACTAGCCCATTCATGGTAATCCAACCCCGCCCGCTTCAATTGTTTATCATCAGGCGCAAATCCCAAGGGGTGAATTAAATGCAACAAAGTCCCAGTATTTGCACATAACCTTATGATATTACCCGTATTTGGCGGAATTTCCGGCTCATATAACGCTATTTGAAACATTTGTCCCACCCCCACACTTTTTGATTTTAGGGTCTATACTTCTATTAAATTCCTTAGAACCTTAGAAAGAGAGGGAAGGATTATGGCAAATTTAAAAAAAGATATCATCGCTATCTTAGAACATATTTATCATATGCAACAGAAAGGGCACGGGGACCCCGTCGATCAATTAGAACTAGGTAAGCTTTTTGAAAAATTTCGCAAAGATTCTGAAAATACACTCATCGAAACAAAAGAAAGCGCTATACGCCAAGGATTTTCAGCCTTTTGCAATCAAACCGGTTTAGAAAAAGAATATATGGCAAGTATATTAAAAAGATTAGATAAAAGCCTTATCCCTCTTTTAGCAGGTTACGATGATGCTCATGAAGAAGCTGCTCAAAATATTCTTTTAAATATTAAAGAAAAACCGCTTTTTCTTCCTGTCCTTGTTGACGATATTTTCGATAATTGCAATGAATATAAAAAAACCTTAGGGAGAGAAATTAGTGAGGGTCACCATGTTAATACCAACAAAGACAAAATTGCGGTGATTGAAAGATTGGAACAAGCTGCTCGAGGAATAGTGGAAAATACTGATACTGCAGATCTTAAAGATATTGATAAAGAAGTAAAAAGAATATTAAATGAAAATCGCGAAGTATTATTTAAAGTGCCGGATAATGCGTTAACCAAATTTTTAAAACGTTTTGGAACCATCGGAGACGCCATCATTAATTCGCGTTTTTTCCAACGCTTCTTTTCACCCCAAGCAGCGCAAATTGAAGACAAGCTGACGACGCGATTAGAAACGCAAGAACCCCCACAAAAAACCCACGCGAACAAAAGAAAACGACCAACCAGTGAATCTTAATGTTCAAGATCTTTTGCCGGTGTTGCGACCGGCATTATCTTATCTGCATCATTATCACTTTCTTTTTCTTCTTGATTTAAATAAGGATCACCTAATTCTTTATTACGTTGAATTTGATAAGCGCGGCGTTGCATATAAGCATCGCGCATGAAAACGTATTTATCGACCGTCGCTTGATTTAAGACATCTTGGAAACGTAATAATTCAGCGCGTCTTGCAATAATGCCGGTAAAATAAAGCGCGTAGCGATCTTGTTGTGGATTAATATAAGGATAGATTGTTAAGTAGTAATAATTGGCAAAAAATGCGGTACCATCACGGAATGTTGTGGGTCCCAAAAATGGAATAACCAAATAAACTGATTTTACATATCCCCAACGCGCACGATCGGCTCTATAATTCATAAAGATAACTACATCTCCATCATTTATAGTCACCGGGTTTTCTATCGTAGTGGGTTTAACAAATTCATCCGTCTCGCCACGTTGATAGGCTTCCTCTAATCCTGTAACTAGGTTGTTAGTTCTATAGTCAGCTTTACCTAGAGTTAATAAATCATAAGCTTGTTGAACTCTTTCCCAACGTTGGTCGCGATCCATGGCATAGTATCTCCCTATCATAGAAACCAGCTTTCCATGGGGCATTAAAGATTCAATCGATTTTTTAGCGCTACGTGGAGGAGTGTCACGACCATCTAAAAAAGCATGGACATAAACTTCATTCGCCTTACGTTCTTTGGCTAATTTAAGCATGGCATAAATATGTTTTTCTTGAGAATGCACACCGCCAGCGGATAATAGACCTAAGATATGTATCGCTTTTTGAGTCTGAATCGCTTTATCTACTGCATCACAAAGCACAGGGTTTTTAAAAAAATCACCGTTTTCTATCGCTAAATCAATGCGAGTTAAATCTTGGTTTACGACTCTTCCGGCTCCCATATTTAAATGGCCTACTTCAGAATTTCCCATTTGCCCTTGAGGTAAGCCCACACAACGACCGCAGCCTGATATAAGAGTATGAGGATAATGGTCCCAAAGATGATCCCAATTTGGTTTTTTTGCAGCAGCAATAGCATTGGCTTCTTTATCTTCTCGGTAGCCCCAGCCATCTAATATTATAAGCGCCATAGGACGAGGTCGTGATTGCTGTTTATTATTCATGCATTTTTACCATTTATGATAGCCAGAAAGAGGCAAATGATATCATTTTGAATTCCGATTGGCATCTGTCCATTCAGAGGATAAACTATCCCTACCAATTTGGGATACCGAGAAGATAAAGAAGCCAATGCTATTGCTGCTGCAAAAAAAC
>Ga0207134_1164_pt1 | contig 17135 bp, 15 predicted proteins | sample Alteio_BWMinHeat_12_FD_153527 | JGI IMG/M metagenome (GOLD analysis project Ga0207134, IMG submission 153527) | Enriched cells from forest soil in Barre Woods Harvard Forest LTER site, Petersham, Massachusetts, United States -... | ecosystem: Environmental > Terrestrial > Soil > Temperate forest >... | reverse complement strand
GATGGTGGCTACCTTGTCGGTGCTTTTCGAGCAACCACTCTCCAGCAAAAATACTCCGAGCAATGCGCCGGCCACGACCGATCCCGCAAGCATTGCGGTCTTTTTCCTTTGAACCGATTTCCTCGCGTCGTTGTTGTTCGATCCGAATCGCGATGTGTCTTGTGAATTACTGACTGCTGATTTCTTTTCTGGCTTTCCTGATAGTCCGAGTTGTGTGAAGTGCGTCATACGGTCTCCTTGTGCTGGTTCCCCAGTCGCAAGCAGTAAATGCAAGAGCACAACCAACGCACATCACGTTGATATTAAAGGGGTTGTCAAAGATCGAGATTGGATCAATCGTGGCTGAACCAACACCGTGTGGGTGGCAGAACACAAACAAAGCGTGGGGACGGACACTCCCTTGGACTTCGTTCAAGGCAGGCTCTGTCCGCCAGACGTGAAAAAATCTGACAAAAAGCATGGCGCGGGCCGGCGCCCGCGCCATACGAATCACAAAAATACTCTAGTTCACGGTGACGGCAACCTTCTTGGAAGCGATGCCGTTAGCCACCACTTCTAGGGTGCTGGCTCCAGTTTCCGCACCAGCAGGCACGTCGAAGTTTGTAGAGACCGCTGTTGTGCCGGTAGCTACGCCCATGCTGCTGTGGTCGTGCGTCCGGGCGTAGAAAACGTGCCCCGACGCTTGGTTGGTGATTCGCACCAGAGGATAATTGGTGGCCGATTCCAATTCATCGCCATATGCCTGTGCCTGCGAAATGCCGTTGAATTGTGTGCCGGAGATTTTGTAAGTGGAGCCACGGTTTACGCTCTGCGGAAAGGTTGTGATCGTGGGGGCCCATGCCGGGTTCGGCTTGCCGGCTGCAGTATAGGTTTCTGCTCCACCGACAATCACTTCGCCGGTTGGCAGAACCAGTAAGTGGCTGAAGTAACCGAGAAAGGGGCCAGGGGTCAGTTTCTTCCCATCAAACTCATACGATGCGCCCGTGGCGCCTATTACCAAGGGGTGTCCATTGGGCAGCAGTACCGCATAGGAATCGCCAGCATTGTCGCCGTTGGGGAAATCCGGACCTACGGTCCACTTACCTGTAGTCGGGTGATAAATCGCCGTATGTCCAGGACCGCTGCCGCCGTTTGAAGCTGAACCAGTCGCGAACACTGTACCATCGGGCTGAAGCATGCCCGGTCCAACTTCTCCAGGTGGATAATAGCAGCCATTTTTCCCGTAAGGGATGCACCCTTGGATGGTGGTCGGCGAATGCAGGTCCACGATCGTGCTGCCCAGACTGATCCATTTTTGCTGGGTAATGTCGTATTTCTCTGCGTGCGGAGCTTTCGTTACATCGTAAGTCACAACTGATCCGTCCGGCATGAGCGTCCAACCTTCTTCGGCATTGCGGTCGTTCTTGCCCGCCGAACTAAGGTTGGTCCATGTAAGAGTAGCCGGGTCCAACACAGCGATGCGCTTGTCAAACTTGCTTCCCAACAGGAATCTGCCATCCGGTAAGACGCTGGAGGGTGAGTCTCCGATAAATCCCCATCCCTTGGGAGGCTTCAACATGGTCCATTTATTCTTCACAGGGTCGTAAATCGCACCCATGTTACTAAATGCAAAATTGCCAGAATTGTATTCTCCACCCTCAATAATGAGACGGCCGTCGGCCAAAACGGCGGCTGCGAAATAAAGGGGCACATATCCGGACGGCAAGCTCGCCAGTTGTTTCCAGGTTCCTTTGACGTAGCTTCCGGACTTGTCCGGAGTGAGCCGCCACCAATCGGACTGACCGTTACCTTGATACATCACCGTACCGTCCGTCATGAGGAATCCGACAATGGCGCCGTCAGGTGGACGATTCACGAGGTTCTTCAGCTGGGCGGAAGAAACACCAATGGCAGCAAACACAAGAATGACTACAGCGAAAACAAGTTTCTTTGACACGATGGGTCACCTCTCCTGAGAAGGCGCAACCGGAGCCCGGTTCAGCCCTGTTCCGTGGCCTCGGGGAGACGAAGCACAAGGGGGCACCATAGTACCAAATCTCCGTCACCTGCGGGTAAAAAAGACAGGGCTTAAGTAGAACCGCTATTGCCTCACGACAAAGACCAGGAAATAGTCCATTCCGTCGCCCTTGACGAAATCGTGCTGTGATAGCAAGGTATAGCCCGCTTGGGTGGCTTCGCGCACAACCACGTCGCGGCCGACGCCATGATTTTCCCCGTTTCCGTTGCGATCAATGATTCCAACCCTAGCGCCAAGACGAAGCGAGCCACGCAAGTTCTGTAACAGCGTGACTGGTTTTTCAATCTCGTGGTAAGTCTTGAGCATAAGCACGCTGTCAATCTGGTTCGCGGGCAATTGCGGATCATCAGGCTTGCTGAGGATCGTAGTCACGTTGTGCAGGCCTTCCTTCTGTGCACGTTTGTCGATGTAGTGTGTGGCTTCCGGATTGATGTCCACCGCATATACCTTGCCGTTTGCAGTGACGCGCCGGGCCGCCCTCACCGTAAACCAGCCTGAACCAGCACCAATGTCAGCGACCGTTTTGCCGGGACCGATCTCAAGAATATCCATCACCCGGTTGATTTGAAGTTTTTCATCGCGGCCGGGGGAATCAAAAACCGACAAATCACCGGTATAAGGCGTGCTGGTCTTTCGAGACTCCGCCGGGGTAGGTGACGCACTCTGGGACCATGTGAAGATTGAACTCAGGAGAATCAGCGCAGGTAGCAGGACACGGCGCTTGAACATAGGAACTGGCCTCCAAACACTGTTCTCCCCGCATAGACTTAGAAGCAAGTGCTTTGGTGAGCAGACTTAATCAGCAAGCGACGCCGCATTCTGCAGCGCAGGTGTGTCATTCCGTGCTGTGAAGATCAATTTCACCGGTCATGGCATGGGCATGCAGCCGGTACTTGCCAGGGCCTTGATCATGAAACGACCGAAACAAGCCGCCTTTGGAAATATTGAAGGCCGACGCGTCAAGACTGCCGGCAGAGACCGAGGCGTCGCGATGGCCATAATCGTCTGGGCGTGGAATCTCGATTTCGAGTTGGCCGGCCAGTAGTTCCATATCTTTATCGCCTTCCACATTTTCGACGGTTATCTGTCCGGCGGTGAGCCGTGCCCAGAGATTAGAATGCCGCGGGACCTCGATTGTGGCACGGAAATTGTTATGCGGTGTACCGGTCACGTAGATGTCAGCCCTCGAGGCCGACGGCTTAATGGTCACTTTGACTCGGCGCAACTGCTCACCGGATTCAGCCCTGTAGGTAACGACAATATTGTCGGAGTCGTCTGGAGTGATGGTGTAGCCCCCAGCTTCGAGATGCAGGTGAATACTTCCACCGGAAACAAATTTTCTCCTGGACTCCCGTCTCGTAGCGGTTTGCCTCCGCGCGTACGGCTACCGACGAGACTAACAAACTGACCAGAATGACGACGGCCTTCTTCATACGTACGTCTCCCTATGGATGGTACGACGAAGCGTAGATAAAGTTCCATCTGGGATGAACAGCCATGTTTATGGGACAAGATGGCTATCGCTGTGTTTGGTTAGGCAAATGACATCTGTTATTCTGCAAAGTTTGTTCAATGAGGAAAGCATGCCAATGCAAACACCCAGACTCTTCACAACTTCGTTAGTTTTGCTAGCCATTATCGCGCTGCCTCTTTCGGCTGCCGACAAGAACAAGAGCGCCTCCTCCGAGGCCGGCAAGCCATCTTACGAGTTACCACAACCAGCAAGAGAAAATCTTGACTACAACATGTACCAGCAGATACGCGACGAAGGGCTGGGACACTCGCACATAATGGAGTACGCGTCAGGGCTAATGGATGGCATTGGGCCTCGACTCACTGGCTCACCTAACGTGAAGCACGCTAACGAGTGGACGCGCGACCAGTTCACGGCAATGGGTTGTAGCAATGCACACCTGGAGGATTGGGGTGAGTTCGGCATGGGGTGGCAACAGCTCAACACCTGGGTACGCATGAGCTCACCGGATACGGCGGTGTTCATTGCCCAGGCCAAACCCTGGTCACCGTCAAGCAATGGAATTATCAGTAGCCAAGCCATCTGGGTGGATATCAAGAAGGAAGAAGACCTCGACAAGTATAAGGGCAAGCTGAGCGGGAAAATCGTCCTGCTCGGAGACATGCGCGAAGTCAAGCCCGTGGACAAGCCACTGTTTGAGCGCATCGACGAGAAAGAACTGACCAAGATCGTCGAGCATCCCCTCACCTCCGAAAGCGACGACTTTCTGGCAGACATACAGAAGAAAATTGAGCTGTCACAAAAAATCGCAAGCCTGATTGCCTCGGAGCATGTTCTTGCGCTGGTTCTGCCCAGCCGGGATGGCCGCAACGGCGGCGGATCGGGTGGGACCATTTTCGATGACAGCAGTGGCGGCCTTGGATGGTCCATCTATCAGCGGGAGCACGCACAGCCGGTTCCGGTGGTTGTGATGGCTATAGAGAACTACGGACGTGTTTACCGATTGCTCAAAGCCAATGTTCCCGTCACCATTGAAATGAATGTGGATATAAAGTTTACCGGCGACCACGAACACGGTTTTGATACCATTGCCGAAATTCCGGGCACGGACCCCAAACTGAAGGACGAAGTCGTCATGGTGGGCGGGCATCTTGACTCGTGGGCAGCGGGCACCGGCGCCACCGACAACGGAGCGGGAACCGTGGTTGCCATGGAAGTTATGCGAATCCTGAACGCCCTGCACGTGAAACCGCGGCGGACCATTCGGGTTGGACTATGGACTGGAGAAGAGGAGGGAGAATTTGGGTCGTTCTACTACGTCAAAAACCATTTCGGCTACGTGCCTCTCTCCACCGCGCCGGATCAGATCAAACTGCCAGAGTGGCTGCGCAAGCCGGCAGGCCCGCTTGAACTCAAGCCTGATCAGCAAAAGATTTCCGGATACTTCAATATGGACAATGGTACCGGAAAGGTTCTCGGAGTATATCTGCAGGAAAACGCCGCCATCGCACCCATTTTTGCGCAATGGATCGAGCCTCTGAAAGACCTGGGAGTGACCGCGATCACCATGCGCAATACGGAAGGCACCGATCACGAAGCTTTTGATGCGGTAGGGATTCCCGGATTCCAGTTTATCCAGGACAAGCTCGACTACAGCTCACGTACGCACCATTCCAATATGGACACTTACGAGCGGCTGCAGGCCGGCGACCTGGCACAGGCGGCTACGGTGGAAGCGATTTTCGTCTATAACGCAGCTATGCGCGATCAGATGCTGCCGCGTAAACCATTGCCTCATCCGGAACTCGAAGAGCAGCGCAAAGCACCGCTCAAAAAGTTCATGCCGGGTGCAGTGGAAGTCGAGGAAAAAGACGCGAAGGAAAAGTAGTCGTGTGGTTTTAGCATCATTGTCATCCCGAGCGTAGCGAGGGATCTAGGTTCTTCTCGTAACTGGCAGAAACCTGGATTCCTCGTTGCTTCGCTCCTCGGAATGACAAGAAGTTGTCAGCCTTTTACGGCTTCGTAATCAACACACCAATCACACGGTCATTCACCGATTCCGCCAGTTTTCTCGCTTGGTCCGGCGTGGTTCCGCTAAGCAGCTCAAATTCCAGCGTCATACCCGCCAGCGACGGAACGGTCTGGTGAAACATCTCCATGCGGATGACGGATTTGCCATCCGTCCCCTGCAACGCCTTGAAACGACAACTGCTCCGCTCAACATTCGATTCTGTCATAAGTTTTGTAGATTCGAGGCGATACTACCACATCGTCGTTTGCCGCTATAAGCCGCACAAAATGCACCCTGTGCGACTCGAATAGTGTCTAATGTTTACAGTGAGTCTTAACGGCAAACCAGCGGAGCCTAAGCGCTCCAAGCGTGAGAAGCTTCGCTCCGTTCTCCCAGAGGTATGGAAGCTCATTCTTCCCCGCCGCGGGCTCCTGGCGCTCGGTTTCGGGCTAATGGTCATCAACCGTATTTCGGGGCTTGTACTTCCCTACTCCACTAGATTTCTGATTGATAACGTCATCGTCAAGCACCAGTTACAGATGCTCAAACCGCTGGTGTTGGGCGTTTTGGGCGCGACTATGATTCAGGGAATCACGTCTTTTTCTCTGACTCAACTACTGTCCAAAGAAGCGCAGAGGCTGATTGCTGAGCTGCGGCAGAAAGTCCAGGCGCACATCGGCTGGCTGCCGGTATCGTTCCACGATTCCACCAAGAGTGGGGTTTTGGTCTCACGCATCATGAGCGATGTGGAGGGCGTCCGGAACCTGATCGGTACTGGCCTGGTGGACCTAGTCGGTGGATTGATGACCGCAGCGATCGCACTCGTGGTTCTGTTTCGCATCAGCGCGCTGATGACGGGCCTTGCCTTTGGATTTGTGCTGTGCTTCGGCGCGGCGTTGTTCAAGGCCTTTGGAACCATTCGCCCGATTTTCCGTGAGCGCGGCAAGATCAATGCTGAGGTTACTGGACGCTTGGCCGAATCGTTGGGCGGGGTTCGTGTGGTCAAGGGCTATCACGCCGAAGAACGCGAAGAAAATGTGTTTTCGCACGGTGTACAGCGCCTGCTGGATAATGTCCTGCGAACACTGACCGCGACCTCGGCCATGAGTCTCTCCGCCAGCCTGCTGCTCGGTGTGGTGGGCGCCATCATTATGTACGTGGGCGCGCGGCAGATCGCGGCGGGTATGCTGACCATCGGCGAGTTCTTTACTTTCACCCTCTTCCTTGGATTTCTGGTCGCGCCTGTCATGCAGATCGTGCAGATCGGCACTCAGATCACTGAAGCCCTGGCTGGTTTGGAGCGCACTCGCGAGATCTTATCCGAGAACCGCGAAGATCATGACCCCAAACGCATTGTCACGTTGAACGAAATCCGCGGGACAGTTGAATTCGAGCGGGTCAGATTCACCTACGACGGTGTCCACAACGTCCTGCGTGATATCTCATTTCATTCGGCCCCGGGTACGGTCACGGCACTGGTCGGGTCATCGGGATCGGGCAAGTCAACGACCATCGGCTTGATTACGGCTTTTCATACACCTGTTTCCGGAAGAGTTCTGGTGGATGGCGTTGACTTGAGCACAGTGCGCTTGGATTCCTATCGCACTAGGCTGGGTGTGGTTTTGCAGGAATCGTTTCTGTTCGATGGAAGCATCCGGGAAAATGTTGCGTTCTCGCGTCCGGGCGCCAGCGAAGAAGACATTCTGCGTGCTTGCCGCATCGCGCGTGTGGACGAATTTGCCGAGAGTTTTGCGGACAAATACGACACCATCGTGGGCGAGCGCGGCGTGAAACTTTCCGGAGGGCAGCGGCAGCGCATTTCCATTGCACGCGCCATCCTCGCCGAGCCTCGCATCCTGATTCTTGACGAAGCCACGTCGAGCCTTGATTCAGAATCGGAAGGACTCATACAGCAGGGGCTTTCCTACCTGATGCAGGGCCGGACGACGTTCGTCATCGCGCATCGCCTGTCCACCATTCGCCGTGCCGATCAGATCCTGGTCATGGAGCACGGGGAGATCGTCGAGCGCGGCACACACGATGAACTTTATGCCCTGCACGGCCGCTACTACGATCTCTACACCAAACAGCACGGTGTAGAGACCAATTTGTTCCTCGCCCCGGGTGAGGGTGATGAGCTGCCGGTTTCCGCCGAGGAAGAAGAGAAGCTAAAAGCGGGGGACGGCGGCCCCGGCTTGGCAGATACGTTGCGGTTGTGAGTAAGACTAGGGGTACGTAATGACATTTCCTATCCACTGCGGAGAAACTCAGAGATAACTTCGATCAGTCCGACGATGTTTTCGTTTAGTTTCTGCAGGTCAGCCGCAGGAATCCAGTGCTCCTGATGAACCGAATTGCCAACTGTGTGCGTCTCATAGTTGCTCAAGAATTTTGTAAGCACCTTGAAGCGCAGGACGTAACCAACGAAACCTGATTGCGCATCCTTCGTATTCCAATCGCGCGCAATCTGAGTCGCATACTCCTCGTGAAGGACAGGATAAAAGAATGGCTGTTCAGACAGCCGAGCTGGAAACTCGCGAAACCCGGAACCACGAATCAGATCGAGTTCAGCCTTCCCCACTGGTCGGTATAGTGTCGTAACTTCGCCCTGCACACCATTAGAATAATGCAACAATTTAAGAAGGTCATGCCGTTTTCTGAACGCGGGTATTGGCTTTGATTCATACGGCCCACGCCCTACTGTCCACACATTTTCTTTCCGATAAAATCGGATATGCAGATTCGAACCCTAACCGAGCAGGACGCGGAACTATTTTGGCGACTGCGGCTTGAAGCCCTCGAAACCGAACCGCTGGCTTTTTCTGCGTCTGCGGCCGACCACCGCCTGACTACGCCAGAGTCCATAGCGTCCCGCCTCGGGCCGGGGGCGGGTTGGAATTTTATGCTCGGCGCCTTTGTAGAAGACCGCATCGCCGGGATGGTCGGGTTCTTTCGCACGTCAGAAGAGAAGAGCTGGCACAAAGCACGGGCCTGGAGCGTGTACGTCAAACCGGAGTATCGCGGCAAAGGCGTTGGGCGCGCACTGATGCAGGAACTGTTGCGCAGAGCGAAGGAGCAACCGGGGTTAGAGCAAATAATTTTAGCCGTGACCAGCACGCAAGCAACTGCCAGGACGCTCTATCTGGACCTGGGTTTTCAGGTTTATGGCCGCGAGCCACAAGCGTTAAAGGTTGGCAACACGTACGTGGACGAAGATCTGATGGCCTTAGGGCTTCGCAAACAAAAATGATCCGCGAGACGATCGCTCCGATTATTTCTTCTTTCCACTCGAAGCATGCGCGTACTGCGGTGGCAGCGGATTGCCCGGCCTTTCTTGGTCCCACAAAATGCTGTGCACCCACCACCGTTTGCCGTCATTGATTAGCTGAATGCTGTTGATACCCCGCGCGAACGGTTTTTCTCCGGGAGTCTTGCGTGATTCATAGCTGCTGAATACCTGGGTCACATTTCCGTAGGTCTGGGGCCGATTCACAATAGCGTTTTCGTAGAACGACATTTTCTTAAACACGTCATGGTACGTTGCCACAAAGTCGTCCACGCCCCACGTAATCACCGCTACGCTGCCATCCGGCGCATTCCTGGTTGCGGTGAAGCGGGCCTGCGGCACACATAAAGAACGAAAACGGTCCCAGTCCCGATCTCCCGCGGGCCCGGAGATGACGTCATAAATCGCTTGTAGCAATCCGTTCATGGTCTTCACGTCTTCCGGTTTGGGAGTGGGTACCTGCGAGGCCAGATCTGGTACCGCTGGCGCATTTGCAGAAGGTTGTTTCCCCTGGGAGCTGGAGGCTGGACTGGATTGGGTTTTATTCTTGCTGAAAGCAGTCGCTGCAAGCAGTAGAACCATCGCTAAAATTTTCAAAATTCCTCCTACTGATACCGTATGTGAACAACTATTGGTACAACCAGCCACGACATACTCTCCCACATCTGTGTGGGGAAAACACTCCTTTCCACCGACCTTGATCCCAAAAAGTGAGCAGCCCAGATCTATTAATGTGGCATCTCAGCCCTAATCAAATTCAGGAATACTGGAGAAGGCAATCCGGGTAGGCGCGGCGTCTCGCACATAATGAACTCCGCCTAGATAGAGCGCGTTGCTGCCATATTTGGCGTTAATGGAATCAATGGCCCGAGAAAGCTGGCTCCGTTTTTGCTCCTCTGGAAATAGGGCAGCGGTGTGCAGGTTGTCGGGGACAAGATCATAGAGTGAAACTCCTACCATCACCGGCTTACCGGTTGGACACTTCTTCCACAATTTGTGAAAAGTTTCCAGCAAGGAAATTGTGTCCTGACACTCGGCAATGCGCGTATGCGCCTCCCAAAATTTTCCTTCTCGCCAAGGAGTGAACCTTACATGCACGGAGAGGCCACCAGCCCACATCCGCAAGCGGCGGAGACGTACCGCTGCCTTGTGCAGCAGTTTCTGCCCAACCCCATTGGCCCCTTGCATGGTGCGCAAGTCGGGCGGAAGCACATGTTGATGACCAACACTTTTCTGAGGCTCGATGGAAACTTCTTCAGAATCCTCACCTCGCAACCAATGCCAGAATCGTTTGCCGACCACACTTCCCCATAGGCTTCGCATTTGCACTTCTGAAAGAGCGCAGAGCTGTTCCATGGTAAAAATGCCACGCTGCTCAAGCCGCCGGTTCATTCGCGGACCAATTCCAGGAAGGGCTGCGGGTTTCAAGCTATACAAATTGGCGGGAAGCTGCGAGAGCCGGATCACAGTCAGGCCATCGGGTTTTTGCATGTCGGATCCAACCTTGGCCAGAAACCGGTTCGGCGCTAGCCCAATGGAACAGCGCAAGGTACTGCCAACTCGCTCGCGAATGGTTCGTTTGATTTTGGCGGCAAGCTGCAACGCATTACAGACGGGGCGCTCGCGTCCCATAAGCTGGCAGGCCATTTCATCAATCGAGGCCACGATTGTCACCGGAATACAAGTCTCCACCACTTCGACAATTCTGTGGTGGTATTGCACATACAACTCGTGCCGCGCCTCTACTAACTGGATCGCCGGGCACAGTCGTTTGGCGTCTTTCACTCCCGTGCCAGTTCGCACTCCATAGGCTTTGGCCTCGTAACTGGCCGCGATGCAAACCGTGTTATCGGTCACCATGGGCACGACCCCGACAGGTTGCCCGCGCAGCTCCGGTCTCGCTTCCTGCTCCACTGAAGCGAAATATGAGTTCAAATCCAGAAACAGCCAGTTGACTGATTCATTCTCCAGAACGGATTTGCTCATTTCTCCCATTGGCCAGAATTTTAATACAATAGCGAATAAAAAGCGAAATAAGCCGCATTAACACCCGGACGAACCCTCCCCCATTTGCCACCACACTTTCCTTGTTTGGGATTTTTCTTGCAGATTTTCCCGGTTTGGTGCAGTATCAGACTGTTCCTGGAACGGGGTCTCAGACCCTGGCAACTGGGGGCGAACATTCACTCAGACGAGCAAAAGCGTTCGTCACAGGAGAAATAAAATGGCAACTTCTGAGCATACCTCTGTCTCTTCAGCCTCTCCAAACATTCCATACGCAAAGTACGAAGCTACCGAACCTTCATCAGGGCGCATGGCCGTGGCCATCGCGGGGTACCCATATTCAGCCCGTGCAGCTGTTCTGGACATAGTCGATAACAGCGTCGCTGCCGAAGCGACAGGAATTGAAATAGTACTGCCCAACAACCCCGAAGGTCGGCTGACCATCGCAGACAATGGGATCGGCATCGCACCAGAAATCCTCGGCGAGGTGCTCCGTGCTGGCAGCCGCGTACAAGATAGATATGCAAGCCAATCACTATCGCGCTATGGCATCGGCCTGAAGGGCGCTGGCTTTTCTCTCGGCGAGAAAATCACGGTTCTCACTAAGGCCAGCGGCCAGCCAATCCGCCGCCGGGCGATCGAGCTTCCGGTCATCCAAGCGAATGACGCCTGGATTCAAGAGACTCGCGAGCCGAACGACAAGGAACGGCAGGACCTTGAGGCCATTCTCGCGGAGATGCCCGGAGAAAATGGAAAAAAGACGGGAACGCTGGTCGTCATTGACGGGCTTAACCTCCGATCACGCGAAATCGGACGCCTTAAGACAGACATAGCACGCGCACTTGGGGAGACCTACCAGAAGTTTTTGAGCAGAGGCCTACTGAAGATTCGACTGAACGATGTTGAGATTGAACCCAACGATCCGCTGCACCGCGAGAACCCAGACACACTCATGCTGTACAAGCGCGAACCTGTCTCGCTAAGTAACGGCTCAGTGATCTACTTCTCTGCGGTTTCGCTGCCTCACCCTAACCAGCTACCCATAGAGATGCGCCGCCGGTATAGGTACACGCAGACCAACCAGGGCTTTTATCTCTTCCGCAACGGGAGGCTGCTGCGCAGTGGAGAGTCTTTGGGTTTGTTCAGCCCTGACTTCCACTACAACGCTTTTCGCGCAGAACTGGAATACAGCACTGATGCTGATGAGCATATCAATGTCGATGTTGCTAAGTCTGTCGTCACGGTGACGCCTGAGGTACAACAAAAGCTTCAAGAAATGGTGCAAGTCTCCAGAAAAACTGCCGAAACTCTCTGGCGCGAGAAAGACGTTCTTACGGAGGAGGACGTGAAAGGGTTGTTTGATGAAACCAATAGGTTGATTGCCTCACGCTCAAACCTCTTGGCCGAGACCGCCGAGTCGCGAAAAAAGAAGGCACGTGTATCCAGCCCATCCGCTCAGAGATCCTCTGCAGGCAACGGGCAGGTTCCAACAAATGGGCAGCAAACTGGTGGGCCTGCCGGATCAACCGCCGCAGTTCAAACGTCCTTGCCCGGGAAGGCTGCCGCGCCTGCGTTGCCCCCTAAGAAGACGATCCCCAGGGACATCCCATATCTTCAGCCAGTTGACACGTTGCCGGCTGACGTACTTTACAGGCCGATTTGGAACGGCGATCTCGCTGCGGTAGTGGTTCAAATCAATAGATCGCATCCTTTTTACAAGGCGGTATTTTCGAGCTCTTCAGGCGAGGGGAGAGACTCGTTGCCCCGCACGGCTGCGACTGCGACACAGCAACTCATTTACACGCTTGGTTCCACCGAGTGGAGCCTTTCCGTTGACGAGGACCAGGAACGCCTTTTTGAGCAATACAGGCGATACGCGTCTATGAACCTGCGCGCTTTGCTCGAATAGGACAAGCCAATCGTAAAACAGGAGTCCGCATTTGATTCTAAACACGGGAAAGGCCACGTTCATTTAGAACATGGCCTTTTCTATTTTCGAGCTTGCTCCCCAATTATTATTCGGGCAGACTATTTGATCTCTGCTGTACCGCCAGATTGCAGATGCACCTCTTTGAGCGAAACCTGGTTCCGATCAACGACTTTGTCTTCATCCAACGGCTTCAGCTTCTTGGATTGCAGCTCATAGCTTCCCTGCTCCGGAGACATAAGAATGAGACGACCGTGCCCTTTCATCATGCCGGCTGCGATCTCCACTCTGACAAAGTATTCCTGTCCCGCCTTGGCATCCAATTCCAGACCGGACTGCTGGTCGTTGGAGCGAAGGGTGTGCTTTCCAGGGTCGATTGTCGCCGCAAAGTAGCGGCCGTTTTCCATCCGCGCTAGCTGTACCTCGTCACAATAGACGGATGGCGCCAAAGCGCTACCCACAAACTGCTTGTAGCGGTAAACGTAAACCGTCGCTTTGGCCGGCTTGGCTTCGGGTGTCTGTGGAGCCGTAATCGCCGAATCCTGCGCGAACGCAAGCAAGCTCGTAAGCGAGACAACCAACGATAAAATTCTCAATACACGCATCTTGTGCCCTCAAATGGATTTCTTCCCGATTGGTCGTCCAACCGGCAAAGTCCTCTTGACGATATTCAATGCGGCATCGGCTCACAAGTTACCGCGGGACTAGTCCCTAGGAGGAAATAATTGAGCTGACATGGGCTGATAACTGTTTACCCCAGTTTTCGTCCATATTTCTCGGAGGACCCATGAAAACGGCGAAAATCTTAATGCTATTTACTCTTACACTGGCCGCGTTGTCGGCCTTCAGCCAGGACCGTACAACTGCGGAGTCCGTCCGAGGACACTTCGCGTCCGTCAACAGTAGAATCCTCGCCATGGCCAAAGACTTTCCCGAAGACAAGTACGACTTCAAACTGAAGCCTGAAATGCGCACCTTTGGCGAAGTCATCGTGCATATTGCCTCGGGAAACGTTTATGCCGCCAAAGCGGGCCGCGGAGAGAAGGTCAATTGGGATGAGCTTGACCCTAAAGACTACAAAACCAAAACCCAGGTTGTGGCTTTGATGGAAAAATCAATCAGCGACGCCGGCGCGACTCTAAAGAATGTCCCGGACCAGTCTTTCGCCAAGAGTGTTGAACCCTGGCTTGAGGTCACCGAGCACTCGGCTGAGCACTATGGCCTGCTGGTCGCTTACTACCGCGCCAATGGCTTGGTGCCGCCAGCATCGCGATCCAATCAGTAAAAGAAGTGAGGTCAGGATGAAATCATTTTTGAGTTTCGCGTGAGCGGCTTCCCTACCTAAAGGCCCGCTGCTGAAAAATCCGGCAGGTCCTTGTCGTTTATCGCCGCGATTCACGGCGTGATCTCAAACACGACGCCCTGGTTATCACTTCCGCCCACGACCGCTGTACCAAAGATGTTTCCATGGGCATCGACGGCCACGCTGCCGTAGGGAAGCCCGCCGTCGCTGCCATTGGTGAAGTCATAGAGATCCGTATATGCCCAAACGCCATGGGCCCGCGTTAGCTTGAATACCGAGCCAAAGCCATGTGCACCATCGCCATTGGTAGCGCCGTAAATGTTCCCCTTGGCATCGAAAGTGAGTTTGTTATAAGGCCCCGCACCGCCGCTGAAGCTGTAGAGCGTGGTCAGTTTCCAGCCTTTGGCGGAATGTGATAATTCGTACACCGTGCCACCGCCATTGGACCCGCCTTGAAACGTGGTGCCGTATATTTTGCCAGCCTGATCCAAAACCAATCCGCCAACCGGATGCTGGCCGTCGTTCGCGCCTTTGAAGTTGTACAGGACGGTCTCCTTCCAGCCGGAACCGGAGCGCGACAGCTTGAACACTACACCGTCGCCGACAGGGCCGCCAAAGGAAGTAGTACCGTAAAGGTTGCCGTGAGCGTCCAGGGTCACGCCTGCAACCGGATTGGCGTCTTTGAAACTGTAGATCACGCTTTCGATCCACTTTTTGCCGGAACGCTTAACTTCAAAGACTGCGCCATTTCCATAGGCCCCGTTCAAGCTAGTGGTTCCATAGAAATTGCCCGCCACATCAAAGACAACCCCGTTCAAAGGTTGCGCGCCGTCCTTTCCGACGCCAAAAGTGTGAACCACAGTCTCCTTCCACGTACCTGTGAGGCCGGAGCCGGAGTTGGCATGCACGACCTCGAAGGCAGTGCCGAAATTTCCACCACCCTCAGTGGTTCCAAACAACGCACCGTGGTTGATGGCCAGAGAACCGAAACCCGGACCGGCCCCGTCACTTCCACCGGCAAAGCTGTACAAGGAACTGAATGTCCAGGAAGAGCCATGTGGTGAAAGCTTGTACACACTTCCGTTGCCGCTGCTGCCACCGAGAGACGTGGTTCCATAAACATTTCCCAAACGATCCAAGGTCGGTCCACCGTAAGGAGTAGCTCCGTCGCTGACGGTGAAGTTATGAATGACCTTGTAGGTCTGGGACTGTGCCTGCTGAGACAGGCTGGCAACAAACAAGAATGCAGCGAAGAGAGCGGCGGTAGCACGGCGGGCCAAAGCAAAGCAGCCAGGTTGATTTTGCAGCATTGGAAAACCCCTTGTGTGGTCGATATTGGCCGGTGTTCAGGCAGAAGTGCGCCCTACATTATGCACCATAGGGGGTGGCAATGGGATATTTGTTCGGACTGAGCGAATACGGTGGTTATGGGTGAGTCCGGAGTTCAGTTTCTGATGCAGGTTAGTGGGCTGCAGCGCCGCGCCACATTCAACCCAAACGGAAAGGCCACGCTCATTTCTGAACGTGCAACGACCGGATTTGGTCGCAATTTCCTGCACATTGACAAATCATCCTGCCTCGCACAAGATACGTTGGCTGGCGCACGTCACCCTCCTGCGCTCACACTGTTAAGGAGATATTCAAATGTCGCGAATCCTTAAGCATCGGATTCTCTTTGTAGCCACTCTGCTGATCTTCGCTGCGATTGTTCCACTTCATGCGCAAAGGACGTCCGCACCGATTGCGCCCGACTCGACTTTGTTCACCACCTATTCTCTATTTTCTAACGGCGGTCAGACAACCGTTGATTGGTTAGTTTGCGGGTCCACACAAAAGAGCGAGGGCTGCTACGCCTCGGGGCAACTCGGACCCTTCGTGCTGGTCGGAGCCATGCTGGAGGGCGATCCGTTTATCAAGGGCAACGTCGTCACGCGCGCGATTTATGTTGTCGATTCCGGCAGCGCTGACGTGAAACTTTATGTGTACAAGAAGGTCGATACGGTGACAGACAGTTCCGACACCGTTACCGTTACTCTAAAACACACCGTTACCTTGCCGCTTACGGGAGGTAGCACTGCATCGTGTTCGATGGCCGCTAACAAACTCTTCCTCTTCATAGGAACGGATCAAAGCCCTCAGGGGGTTGAGGTACAGAAGAGCAACCTGAATGTCATCAAGGTCGGAGGATTTTCTCCGCCCATTAATGTCACGGCAATCACCTCCGACCAGTATGGCTACGTCACTGTGACGCAGGGAACCCCCGGCGGTGAAAGTGGCTTCTATCTGTTTGGCCCGGACGGTTTCGGCAGAGAAGACGGCGGCGGGTCTGACTTCGTAGTCGGCACGAGGCAGGCAGTGCCACTGACCGCGTTAGGTGGCGCAACGATCCGGCCTGCTTCTCGCATCGGTTACCGAGCAAGAGTCTCGGCTCAGGCCGAGATAAAGTAGTACTTTTCTTTTTTCTCCGTGGGAGGACTAAATTCGATTCTGGGTATCGCTGAAATAGGAAAGGCCAGCCATGTTTCCATGACTGGCCTTTATTTAATGCCGGCAACGACCGGATTTACCCTGAGCGAAGTCGATGTTTCGCGTGCAGTACAATCGGCCCAACAGGCTGTCGCCCAAGTTTCCAAATTCCGTAAGCTCCCCGAAGTTAAATCACGCTCTTCAATTGGCTGATCAACCTCTTACCTGACCGTTTCGCTATTCATCGTTTTGAGTTTCTTCTGTGCATTACTTGTCTGTTCTGAACTTTGATTGTTGATATCTTGCAAGGCCCTGTGCACTGTGCCGTCGTAGTACAGCTCCTGTACGTCATTCATCGCCTGCGCGAGTGTGTAACACTTCGGCTGCGATCCCTTGGTGGCATTAGGCTCGCCCTGGTCGTCTTTGCAGTCTACTGGCAAAGCCTCGCGATCGCGTATCGTCGATAGTTGAGTAAGCCGCAGCGCCTCCATTTTGCTGTTGATGACGAATGCGGTTTGGTCGTTAAACACATTTTTCGTGAAGCTGTGCGATGCGCCCTGGGTACCCGTCGCTGCCGCACCCAGCGTCGTCGCCATGCCCGTTACTGTGGTAGCTGCTGTTAGACCCAGATTGATGAAATCGAAGGC
>Ga0207134_1119_pt1 | contig 17150 bp, 15 predicted proteins | sample Alteio_BWMinHeat_12_FD_153527 | JGI IMG/M metagenome (GOLD analysis project Ga0207134, IMG submission 153527) | Enriched cells from forest soil in Barre Woods Harvard Forest LTER site, Petersham, Massachusetts, United States -... | ecosystem: Environmental > Terrestrial > Soil > Temperate forest >... | reverse complement strand
GTATCGCATCACCTACTACGACCGGCGCCATCAACATTGATGACATCGCATTGGAAAAATAAGGCTCAATAAAAAGTAGGGAGGCCGGTCGGAGTGAATTTCTATAACCAAAATTCTAAACCGTCGATCCCGGTTCAATTCCGGGTGGGGTCATCACTCCAACGCGAGTGAGCTTCTCTCAATCGTCCATCGACACCGGCAAACCAATTTCGCGGACCCGGTCACCGCTCAAATCGGTGCTGCCAAAGCCGAGGGCTTCGCAGGACTTCAGGTAGGCGGTATCGTCGGGGTCGATCACTTTGATGTTCTCCGGCGGGCGGTGTTCGTTGATGAGCTTCAACGCGAGCGCGTCGAGGCCCACGGGATCCTCGCTCAGCCAGATGGCGGAATGCGGCCACGTGTATTTGGGATCAAAGGCCGGTCCGCCGGCATATTGACCGAGTAAACCGGCCATGATCGTCAGAACCCACTTGCCATGAAGCGCCTTGTGGGTGCACAGGTCGGCGATGTTTTCCTCGCGGCCGAAAAACGGCTTGAAGAACCGCCGCTGGTTGTCGATGACACCGAGAGGGAGAGTTGCGATGGCGCCGTAGACACCGACACCTTCACGCGTGGTCAGGACGGGAACATTGATGAGAACATCGACCTTCTGGGTGACGATGGTGGAAAAATACGATTTGTTGCTCAGCTGGCCCTTGTCGTCATCGCTTTGCTTCCATTGCTGGCCTTTGAATTCCAAATCGCCCCAAATCAGCTTTCCCGCGTATGGACAGCTGTAAACCACCTGCGGATCGTAGCCGGTCTGTGGCGAAATCGCGGTCACACGCACTTGGTCGGCTCTCTTGCCCATGGTCCAGCCGGCATCCCGCATTTCCGCCGCATAGCGGTCGAAGACCAAAATATTGGAGGGTGAGTGGCCCGCCTTGATCAGGCTGGCGATGATGGCGTCGACCAGGGGCTGGTGCGTGCCCGTGATCTTTCCTGGCATCGTGCTGATTTTGATGCCAATCCGTTGGCCCGGCTTGATCCATTTTTTCCAGGCGATCGTAGGGTTGGACGAGCCTCCTGCAGTTGCAATCAAAAGGTCGAAGTTTTTACTGACCCGGTCGGCTTGGATATTAAAACTTTCAACCATGTCGGGGTCGCGCAACGAGTAGATGGGCGAAGGCGGTTTGGTTTTCGCGGGGGCAGGGGCGGCCTGGAGGTTCCAGAGACTGGAGGCCAAAAACATGGCTAGAAATGTGGCAAACCGTCGAAGGGAGAGATTCCCATTCGACTCGTTTCGCTCGCTCTGGACAGGCTTCGTCGAGGGGTTGCCAAACGTAAGTCTTTTTGTCATCTTCGGCCGCATGCTTGATTTTCCTTCCTGCGTCGCACAGCTGATGGTCGAATCGGAAGATACCAGTCTCGGTCTAAGTTGGGTAGACGCGATTTCAATTCTTTTTTTCGGGTATGGTTTTATCAGCGCGCACCGGCTCGGGTTCTTCGGGGAGCTTCCCCGGACGGCCGGCTGGCTGGCGGCACTGTGCATCGGAATCCGTGGATATCCTTATGTCGCCTCGCAGTTCGAGGAGCTGGCCCACACCAATCCGGAAATGTCCGCGTTGTATGGGTTCCTGCTGATCGGCATTTTTTTCCTTTCGGTCGGATACGTCATCGGAATGACGATCACCCGCCTCCGAAAGAAAGCGGTCGCAGGGGGGGTGAATCTATGGGGAGGCTTTATACTGGGGCCTCTGAAGATGATGGTGGCCTATGTCTGGCTGGTGATCGTGCTGTTGCTGATGCCATCGGTCTGGACTCGGAACCACCTGGGTTTGAAGACCTTCACTGGAAGCGTGATTTTGAAATACTGCCCTGATGTCCGGGCCCGGGTCCAATCCTCACACGGCAAAAAAGACGCAGTGGATAATTTTATCAAGCGGAAAAAGCGCAAGGCCCCAGAAGAGGAAATGGGACAAGCGGAGCCGCCGGTGAATGCGGACCGCGAGTCAACAGGAAGCGCGAATCCGTAAGCGGGTCAAACTTTGTCTGGACTGTTTCCACAGGATTTTATCGAGCAGGTTCGAAGCGCCAATGACATCGTCGAGGTCATTGGCACGTACGTCCAACTGAAACGCGCCGGATCTTCCTTCAAGGGCATCAGCCCGTTCACCAAGGAAAAAACTCCCTCATTCTTCGTCAATCCCGACAAGCAGGTGTTTTATTGTTTCAGCAGCGGGCAGGGCGGCGATGTCTTTCGTTTTCTGATGGTTTATGAGGGGTTGAAGTTTTCCGAGGCGATCGAACGGTTGGCCGAACGCGCGAAGCTCCCCATTCCAAGGCTGGAGGGTTCCGGCAAAGCGCGTGAGCAAGCGAGTGGCAAAAGTTTTCTTATCGAGGTACAGGACAAGGTCCGTGATTATTACCACAGCCTGCTCATGCGGAGTCCGGCGGGCGCTGTGGCCCGGAAATACTTGAAAGGTCGGGGTCTCAGCGCGGAGACGGCCAAGCGGTTCCGGCTTGGTTACTCGGCAGCCCAGTGGGATGGGCTCATCCTCTGGGCCCGCCGGGAAAAGATACCGCTTGAGACCCTGGAAAAGCTTGGTCTGATCATCAAGGGCAAAATCGGGTTTTACGACCGCTTCCGGGACCGGCTGATGATCCCCATTCAGAATGAATCCGGCAAAACGGTAGGTTTCACGGCACGGTTGCTTTCGGCGAACGCAAAGGAGGCCAAATACGTCAACTCGCCGGAGACCGAACTGTTCTCAAAGGGGAAGTTGCTGTTCGGGCTGGATCGAGCGCGCCGTGCGTTGATGGAGAAGCGTGTGGCCATCGTCTGCGAAGGCCAGATCGATTGCATCACATGTCAGGACCACGGCATTGAAAATATTGTCGCTCCGCAGGGCACCGCGCTGACCGAATACCAGGCACGCATCCTGAAACGATACGCGGATGAGGTGGTGTTTTGTTTCGATGCCGATTCAGCGGGACGGTCGGCTACCCGTCGCAACGCGCTGACTCTTCTAAGGGAGGGAGTTCCCGTCAAGGCCGTGGCCCTGCCCAAGGGGAGCGATCCTGACAGTTTTGTCCGTGAGCAGGGGACTGAGACATTTCAAAAACTGATTTCAAACGCGACCGACATTTTTGAATGGGAGGTCCGCGACTTTCAGAAGGATCCGGAGTGGAACAAGCCGATTGCCAAGTCGCGCATCGTGCATGTGCTCGGCGAGCTTTGGCGCGTGATTCCCGATGAAGTTCTAAAGGAGTCCGTGCTCCGGCAGCTTTCGGAGCTTCTTGAAATTTCCCAGGCATCGCTCGAAAGAGAGCTGAGCCGCACAGGTCCGGGGGAGTTACCGCCACCTCGCCCTCGCGCGGCTCCTGCCAAACGTGGCGCCAACATCGAGGAGACTTTGCTGGCGTACTGCTTGCTCTCGGAGAGTACGGCTGCGTTTGTTCTCGGTCATGTCGAAAAGGAATGGCTGGAGGAAGGATTTCTAAAAGACTGGCTTCTGGAGATTTTCCAGAAGATGGAGGAGGAGGGCTGGGAGTCTGCTCATGCCATTGCCGACAACTCGGAGGCGGAGGAAAAACACCGGATTCGGGCCCGGCTTTTCACCATGACCATGGCTCAGGGAAAAGAGGCCCTGGCCTTCCTTCGGGAGTGCCTTAAGGGGCTTCAATTACGCCACTTGGGAGGCAAAATCAGGGCAAAACATGAGGAATTCCAACATACCAAGGACCCCGCCCTCCGGGAGCAAATTCAACGGGAAATTCACGACTTTGAGAAATTGGAGCATGATCTGAGAGGGAAAAATGGAGGAAAAGTTTGACAACCTGCCATAGATGGTGAAGCAGTAGAGGTTTTTTCACCACTCTACCCAATTTATATGCCCAAAAAATCCAAGACCGGTTCCAGAAAAACGAAACTTTCCCACCCAGCCAGGTCCTCCAAGCCTCCCAAGATTGCCGCCAAGACATCCCCCAACGGAAAGCTTCCGGCCAGGATTTCAGAGAAGGCGCGCAAGGCGATCGATCTTGCGATCAAAAAAACGGCGGCTGCCGGCAAGGGAAAAAAGGGCAAGGGACTCGCGCATCATCTCCCGATTCTTGCGTCGCTTCATTCGCACAAGGATGATTCCGCGGCGAGCAAGCTCGACCGTGTCACAAAGAATGAAAAGATCAAAGAGCTCCTGAAGCTTGCCAAGGAGCAGGGCCATCTTACCTACGAAGACCTGAATGAGCTTCTTCCGTCGAATGTAATTTCACCGGAGGAAATGGATTCGATCATCATCCTCCTGCGGGGCATGGAGATCGACATCATCGATCAGGCCGAAGTCGATCGCGTCAAAAAGAAGGATGACGGCGAGGAGGAGGCGAAGGCCCAGGCGAAGATCGATGTGCTGGACGATCCCGTCCGCATGTACCTCAAGCAGATGGGGCAGGTTCCGCTTCTGACCCGCGAGCAGGAAGTCGAAATTTCCAAGCGCATTGAGGAGGCCGAGGAAAAGCTTCAGGATATTCTTCACCGTTTCGGATTCATCGCGCGCGAGCACCTCGAGATCGCCGACCGGCTGGCGACGGGCCGCGAGCGTTTTGACCGCGTTATCCAGGACAAGAAGATCGACAGCCGCGAGAAGTACATGAAGGCGTTGCCGCGTCTTTGCGAGCAGGTCGGCAGGGCAAACGAGGCTGTTCTCACGACCTATACCAAGTGGCGCAAGGCCGGCAAATCGCATGTGACCCGGTTCGAGAAAGAGTTTCTCAAAACCCAGGAGAAACTGATCAAATTATATCCGAAGTTCTACCTCAAGCAGAAGGTGACCGAGGAGATGGTTGACCGGACTGACGAAATTTACCAGCAGCTTCGGGCCACGATGAGCCGGCTCGAGCACCTGAAAAAACAGAGCAAGGCCAAGGACAATCACGACAAGATCCGGTCCGAAAGCCAGGTTCTTGGGGAGATCGAGACGGATTCCCGGATGACGACCGAGGAGTTCATTAAGAAGCACAGCGAGCTCAAGCACTGGCTCAAGAAGGCTCTCCAAGCCAAGACCGAGATGGTCGAGGCCAACCTGCGCCTCGTCATCAGCATCGCCAAGAAATACACCAACCGCGGCCTTTCGTTCCTCGACCTGATCCAGGAAGGCAACATGGGCCTCATGAAGGCGGTTGAAAAATTCGAATACCGCCGCGGCTACAAATTCAGCACTTACGCCACGTGGTGGATCCGCCAGGCGATCACTCGTTCGATCGCCGACCAGGCGCGCACCATCCGCATCCCGGTGCACATGATCGAGACGATCAACAAGCTGATGCGCGTACAGAAGTCGCTGCTCCAGGAATTCGGCCGCGAGCCCAGCCCGGAGGAAATCGCCGACGAAATCCAGATGCCGGTCGAGCGCGTCCGCGCTGTCCTCAAGATGGCCCAGCAGCCGATCTCGCTCCAGAGCCCCGTGGGCGACAGCGACGACACCAGCTTTGGCGATTTCATCGAGGACAAGACGGCCGAAAATCCCTCCGAGATGACTTCGCACTCGCTTCTCAAGGAGCGCTTGAAAGACGTGCTTTCGACGCTCACTGAGCGCGAACGTCAGGTCCTGACCCTCCGTTTCGGGCTGGCCGATGGCTACTCCCGCACGCTGGAGGAAGTGGGCAAACAATTCCATGTCACCCGCGAGCGCATCCGTCAGATTGAAGCCAAGGCACTCCGGAAAATGCGCCATCCGACTCGTATCAGACAGTTGGAAGGCTTTTTAGAGGTTGGCGAGGAAGTTTAGTTTCCGGGAGTTTCTCCCATGGAAGCGCCCGAACAGCGCCGGTGCCGGTTACGCGAGCTGCTCGTTGTCTCCGGCCTGATCCTGCTCGCGCTCTGGATTCCGCCGCTCCATCTGACTTCAGAGCAGGCTGCCAATCTCGCGTGGCTTCACGGGCTCATCAAACATCCGAGCCCGGGTGTCCACCTCTGGCGCCTCGGCGAACAGATCATCTTCCCCGTGACGGGCCTCTTCATCTTGTACAGTCTGATCACGGAGAAACGGGATTGGCGGCAGGCTGGGCTCACTCTTCAAAACTACGGCAAGGCCATCCGCTTGCTTGCCGGCCCGACGCTTCTCGGTGTGGTCATCCTTGTGAGCCTCGGCTGGGCGATGGGCTCGCTCGACTTGGGGGCGGACCGGTTCTGGAAGAAGCTCTACCCGAATACGTTCCTTGGCCAATATGCCCAGCAGATGATCATTCAGCTCTATTTTAACCACCGGGCTATGCAGGTGTTTGGCAAGGGAACGCGCAGCCTGCTTTGGATTACTGGCTATTTTACTCTGCTTCATCTTCCAAACCCGGCGCTGACGATCGGCGTTGCCTATGGGATGTGGTTTTGGGCGAGAACTTATCAAAAGGCCCCAAACATTCTCGCCATCGCTTGCTCGCACATGATTTTAAGCGCTTTCTTGTGGCACACGCTGCCCGAAGCCTGGCGGCCATCACTCACCGTCGGCTGGAGATTTATCGAGCGCTCAAACTGGTTCTAGCGATCCACTTGAAACCACGCAAAGTCTCACTTAGAATTTAGCAGGCATGAATCTCTCCGGCATGACTCGTGGTGAGAAGCTTGCGCTCCTGGATTTGCTGATCCTGGGCATGTATTCAGATGCCCATCTTTCACTCGCCGAAGACCGCAAAATTCAGGCCGTTCTCGACTCCTTCTCCTTCATCACGAAGAAAGCCCGTTACGCCTGCATCGATACGGCCATCACCCGCGTCCGGCGGCATCTGGACACCTTCGAAGAGGCCCGCGAATACGCGCTTGGTTTGATGGATTGTTTTTCAAACACAAAGCACCGCAAGCAAGCTTGGGACGCTCTTTATGAGTTACTCGTGAGCGACCGGAACCGGTTGAACGATGACAAGAAAAAGTTCCTGGCGGTGGTGACCAAGGCGATTGCCAGATATCAGACCCGTTTGGGCAAGTTAAACCGGTAAAATCAGAGCTTCTGAGAGATTTTCTCTGTCTCAAACGCTTCGATAATATCGCCCACTTCAAACTCCGTGTAGTTGCCGAGGCGGATGCCACATTCGAGGCCCGTCCGGACTTCGGCGACGTCGTCCTGAAAACGCTTGAGAGTGGTGAGCTGGCCTTCCCAGAGAATGTTCTTGTTGCGAAGCAGCCGGACCTTGGCATTGCGCTGGATTAACCCAGAAAGGACGATGCAGCCGGCAACCTTGCCCTTGGAGACGTTGAAAATCTGTTTGATTTCGACCTGGCCAAGAACCTTGGTCCGGATCTCGGGGTCGAGAAGGCCGGCCATCGCTTCCTTCACTTGGTCGATGAGTTCGTAAATAATGCGATAGAGTTTGATCTGGACGCCCTCGCGCTTGGCCATTTCGGCGGCGCCGGGTTCGATCTTCGATCCGAAGCCGATGATGACGGCATTCGAGGCGGAGGCCAAGAGAACGTCGGATTCAGAAATAGGACCAACGGCGACGTGGATCAGTTCCAGCCGGACCTTGTCGCTCGGGATCTTGGTGAGGGCGTCGGCGATCGCCTCGGAGGAACCCTGGACATCGGACTTGAGGATGACACGGAGATTTTTTTTCTGGCCTTCGGCGAGTGTGTGAAAAAGATTTTCGAGGGTGACCTTCGTGGGCGCTTCGAGCTTGCCTGTCCGCGCCTTTGCCAGCTCACGTTCGCTGTGCTCGCGCGCCTCGGTCTCGTCCTCAACCACGCGGAACTCGACGCCGGCCTGCGGCACGGCCGTCAACCCGACCACCTTCACGGCCTGGGAGGGCAGGGCCTCCTTGAGGTTCTCGCCCTTTTCGTTCAAAAGCGCCTTCACCTTGCCCCAGTGCGGTCCGACAATGAATGCCATGCCGCGCTTGAGAGTGCCTTCCTTGATCAGGACGGTGGCGGTGGGGCCGCGACCCTGCTCCATCTGGGTCTCGACCACGTTTCCACGGGGCAGGACGGTCGGATCGGCCTTGAGCTCCAGGAGCTCCGCCTGGAGGAGGATCATTTCCAACAGATGGTCGACTCCCGTTTTCTTAGTGGCCGAAACTTCGCAGCAAATCGTCTGGCCGCCCCAGTCTTCAGGGACGAGGCCCTTGTCCTGGAGCTGCTTCTTGAGTTTGGTCTTGTTGGCTTCGAGCCCGGGCAGGTCGATCTTATTGATCGCGACGAGGATCTGGACCTTGGCAGCCTTGGCGTGGCTGATGGCCTCGATCGTCTGGGGCATCAGTCCGTCGTCGGCGGCAACGACCAAGATGACAAGGTCGGTGACGTTGGCGCCGCGGGCGCGCATGGCCGAGAAGGCTTCGTGGCCGGGAGTGTCGAGAAAAGTGATGGGGTGTTCCTTGCCGCCGTGTTTGACGGTGATTGTATAAGCGCCGATGTGCTGGGTGATGCCGCCTGCCTCGCCGGCCGCGACGTTGGCGTGGCGGATTGCGTCGAGCAGGCTGGTCTTGCCATGGTCAACGTGGCCCATGATCGTGACCACCGGGGCGCGAGGCTGCAAATTCTTCGCCTTGACCGGCTCGGGGGGCGCGACGACTGGTTCAACCTCCTCGATGGCGCCTGTTGTCCCATGCGTGTGGTGGCGCGCGCGCTTTTCCGTTTCAAGGACGTAGCCATGTTTCTGGCAGATGACACGGGCGATCTCCTCATCGATCGTTTGATTGATCGAGGCGAGAATGTTTTGTTGCATCAAATCGCTGATCACCTGAAAGGGTTTGAGCTTGAGCGTCAGCGCCAGATCCTTCACCACGATCGGCATCTTCATGTGGACGACGTTGCCGAGGACGACCGATGCGTCCGAAGGGAGCTCGGCGGAAACAGCAGGAGCGGGTTTTTCAGCAACCGGTGCGGGAGCTTTTGCAGCAACTGGGGCAGGGGTGGGCTTCTCGGCCACGAGTTCCTTCGCGGCGACGGGCGCTTGCGCCGGGCTTGCCGTCGTAGCCTTGGGCGCGACCTTGAGCGCTTCGAGGATCTTGGCCATCGCGCTGGCCGGTTTGGCAGGCGCCTCCGCAGCGGGCTCGGCCTTTGCCGTCTTGGAATCGGCCTTATGAGCTTTGGCGGCTGCTGATTTGGCTGACGCCGGTTTCTTCTCTTTCAAGGAACTGGATTTGGAAGCGGCTTTAGAGTCAGCCTTGGGGGCGGCCTTGGAGTCGGCCTTTTCAGCGCTCTTGGACTTGGCGCCGGTTTTCTTGGCGGCAGTGGTGGGCATGGCTTATTTTTTGATCGCTTCGTGCACAGGATCCGGCGACGGCGTATCGTCGTGGATGGACTGCGCTTTCCGGTAAATTTTTTCGGCCAGTTCCTGCGAAATTCCTTCGATCTCAGCCAGATCGCTCACCTCGCCGGACAAAATCAAATCGACAGAGCTCATGCCGCCGCGAACGAGCGCGGTGGCTTCCTCCTTGGAGAGTTCCAGCGCCTTGGACATGTGTTCGATGACGTGGGCAAGCTTCTCTTCGAAGCCCTCGGTGATGACCTGATCCTTTTCGATGTCGGTCTTCCAGCCGGTCAGTTTGGAAGTGAGTCGGACGTTCTGGCCGCGCTTGCCAATGGCGAGTGACAGGTTGCGATCGTCGACCATGATCCTCACCGACTTGTTCTTTTCATCAAGTTCGAGCTTTTGAACCTTGGCGGGCTGAAGGGCCTCGGTCACGTACTGACGGATGTCGGCCGACCAGCGGATGATGTCGACCTTTTCACCGTTGAGTTCGCGGACGATATTTTTGACGCGAACGCCGCGCATGCCAACGCAAGCGCCGACCGGATCGACCTTCTCATCGTTCGAATAGACAGCCAGCTTGGTCCGGTAGCCGGCCTCGCGGGCGATGCCCTTGATTTCGACGGTCTTGTCGGCAATCTCGGTGACTTCGAGCTCGAATAGGCGCTTCACAAAATTGGGGTGGGAGCGTGAGAGAATGATCTCCGGGCCGCGCTCGGTGTTTTCAACAGCAACAACGTAGGCGCGAAGCCGGTCGCCGGGCTGGTATTCCTCCGTGGGGACGCGCTCACGGTTGGGGATGACGCCCTCGAACTTGCCGAGATCGACGATCACATCGGAACGTTCGAAACGGCGGACGGTGCCACTGACGATCTCGCCGACACGATCCTTGAACTCCTCATAGATCATCTCCTTTTCGACCTGACGGATTTTCTGCATCATAGCCTGCTTGGCGGTTTGCGCGGCGATGCGTCCGAAATTGTGCGGGGTGACCTCAACGTCCACGTACTCGCCTAGTATGGCGTCGGGCTTGATGGTCCGGGCATGGGTCAGGCTGATTTCGTCATGCTTGGAGATGACTTTTTCGACCACCTTGAGGTTGGCGATCGCCTTGATATTGCCGTTCTTGGACTCGATTTCGACGCGAAGTTCGCGGGCGGGGCCGACGCTGCGCTTGGCGGCGCTGAGCAGGCCCTGCTTGATGGCATCCATCATGGTCTCCTTCGAGATGCCTTTTTCCTTTTCCCAATAGTCCAATAATGCGATCAATTCGTCGTTCATAACCTGTCCTCAATTTCACGTGCGTCTGCCGCGCGAAATAACTGATTCACGGCTTCACCACGCGTGTTCGCGGCCCCACCGCGCGTGTTGACATAGTCCCTATAAAACAAAAAAAGCGGGCTGCTTACCCACTTTGCCAACGCCCCAAACTGGAGGAAAATTAGCGTAGTCAGGGGCGATCGTCAACAGTAATATGATATTTATGGTTTTTGTAAAGGTCTGTGGATTAACGAATTACGAAGACGCCGAGGTCGCTCTCGAAGCGGGAGCCGACGCGCTTGGTTTCGTCTTTTATTCGGAAAGTCCGCGCGCGGTGCGTGCTGAGGATGTCGGCGATTGGATCAAGAAACTGACCGGCCCTGCCCTTAAAGTTGGCGTCTTCGTGAACACGAAGGTCGAGGAAATCGAGCACGCGGTCGAGCGTTGCGCGCTGGATGTCGTGCAGCTTCATGGTGATGAAACGCCGCATTTCGTCAGTGGTTTGAAAAAAACGATTCATGTCCGGATCATCCGCGCCGTTCGTCCCACGCCGGGGCAAAGTATTCCGCTGTCGGTTGCATCGGGTGCGAACTATCTTCTGCTCGACGGCTACAAGGCCGGATCCTATGGAGGCACCGGTGTCAGGGCCGACTGGGTGTTGGCGCGCGAGATGGCGTCGTTTCCTGTGCCGATCATCTTGTCGGGTGGACTTTCGCCTGAAAATGTGCGAGAGGCTTGCGATCAGGCGAAGCCGTTTGGAGTGGATGCTTCCAGTTCGCTCGAAACCAAGCCCGGTTTCAAGGATCATGCAAAAGTCAGGGAGTTTATCGCCAATGCCAAAGCCAGCGCATAAAACCAAAAGATCTAATGTCGTTCGTCCGACTCACCGGACGAAGACCGTGAAATCCGGGCACGGATCCAACGGAGTTTTGCCCGGATACGATGCGCCGGATGCGTTGGGACACTTTGGACCCTACGGCGGGAGGTTTGTACCCGAGACGCTGATGTCCGCGATCGAGGAGCTGACGCGTGAATATCTTGCGGCGCGTGACGATCGTTTTTTTCAGCGGCAGTTCAACGATTATCTCCAAAAGTATGCCGGCCGCCCAACATCGCTTTACTACGCAGCGCGTCTCACCGAAAAACTCAAGGGCGCCCAGATTTACCTCAAGCGCGAGGACCTCCTCCACACGGGCGCGCACAAGATCAACAACGTGATTGGTCAGATCCTCCTTGCCCGGCGAATGGGCAAGAAACGCGTCATCGCGGAGACCGGGGCCGGTCAGCATGGCGTCGCGACGGCTTCGGTGGCGGCAATGTTGGGCTTTGATTGCACCGTCTACATGGGCGCCACGGATGTTGCGCGCCAGGAATTGAACGTTTACCGGATGAGAATGCTCGGCGCTCAGGTGATTCCCGTCAATGCCGGGCAGAAGACGCTCAAGGAGGCGATCAACGAAGCGATGCGCGATTGGGTGACCAACGTGCGAACCACTCATTACGTCCTCGGCACCGCTTACGGTGCGCATCCCTATCCGATGATGGTGCGTGACTTCCATCTTTGCATTGGCCGCGAAGCCCGAGAGCAATCGCTGCTCCAGGTCAAACAGCTGCCGGATCTGCTGATCGCCTGTGTCGGCGGCGGGAGCAACGCTATCGGACTCTTTTATCCGTTCCTGCAGGACCAAGGTGTGAAGATGGTGGGAGTCGAAGCGGGCGGCGAGGGGATCAAGCCCGGAAAACACGCGGCGCGTTTTCAGGGAGGAAGCCTTGGAGTTTTGCAGGGGGCCAAGACATATCTGCTCCAGGACGCCGACGGCCAGATCATGCCGACACACTCGGTTTCCGCGGGGCTCGATTATGCGGCGGTGGGTCCGGAACATAGCTTCCTGCGGGATTTGAAGCGCGTCGAGTACACCTACGCCACCGACAAGGAGGCGATGGAAGGATTTCAAACGCTCGCGAAAATCGAAGGCATCATCCCGGCGCTCGAGTCAGCGCACGCACTGGCTTACGCGATCAAGGTCGCGCCGAAAATGAAGAAGGACCAGGTCATCATCGTGAACCTGTCGGGCCGCGGGGATAAGGACGTCTATCCTGCAGCCAAAGTTCTCGGCATGAAGCCGGTATGAGTTCGCTCGTCCTTCCCCATATCCGCAAACTGGCGGCTTACGTTCCGGGCGAGCAGCCGAAGATTCCCGGGCTCATCAAGCTCAATACGAACGAAAACCCTTACCCGCCGTCGCCGCGCGTCTTTCGCGCGCTCAAACAAGCCATTGATCCGCGACTGCGCCTTTATCCCGATCCGGCGAGTCTCTCGCTAAGAAAGGCGATCGCCGCACATTTTCACTGCGGAACGGAAAACGTATTTGTCGGCAACGGTTCCGACGAGATCCTTTCGCTCGCGCTTCGCGCATTCGCCGGCGAGAAATGCAGGGTCATTTTTCCGGCGCCTTCGTACTCACTCTACCCGGTTCTCGTTCAAATCCAAAACGCTCGTCCACTCGTGGTAGAGCTCGGAGCGGACTACACCTTTTCCGTGGAAAAGTTTCGCCCGAACGCTTCGCTCTCTTTCATCGCCAATCCGAATGCGCCTTCGGGCACCTTTATTCACAAACGCATCCTGGCCCGGCTGGCGCGCCGGCTCAAAGGTGTCCTTCTGATCGACGAGGCGTATGCCGACTTTGCGCGCGAAAATTGCGCCACGCTGTTCAAAACATTTTCGAATGTTTTGGTGACGCGCTCGTTTTCCAAGTCGTACTCGCTGGCGGGAATGCGCGTGGGATTTGCTTTGGGCAGCCGCGCGCTCATCAATGCGCTTTTCAAGGTGAAGGATTCCTATAACGTCGACCGCCTCGCGCAAATCGCCGCCGAAGCGGCTTTTCGAGACCAGCCTTATTTGCGGAGAAACGTCCGACGCATCCGGGGGACAAGAGAGAGGCTTTCAAAGTCGCTACTCGCCCACGATTGGGAAGTGCTCCCATCGGAGGCCAACTTTGTCTTTGCCCGCCCTCCCGAGGGAATGCGAGCCATCGATGTTTTCCGGCATTTCCGCTGCCACAAGGTGCTGGTTCGTCATTTTCCAGGCAAGCGGACCGGGGCGTGGCTCAGGATTTCGATTGGCACGGACAAAGAAATTGATTTCCTCCTCAAGGCGCTTCAGTCTATCTGCCGGCCCGGAAAACGATGAAACGTACCGCGAAAATCGTCCGAAACACACGCGAGACACAAATCACCCTGAAGCTGTGCCTCGATGGGTCGGGGAAGGCGTCGGTGTCAACCGGTGTGCGTTTCCTTGACCACATGCTCGATCTTCTGGCCCGGCATTCGGTCGTCGACCTGACCATCAAGGCTCGCGGCGACATCGACGTCGATTATCATCACCTGGTGGAGGATCTGGGCATCGCGCTCGGCGAGGCCTTCAAGAAGGCGCTCGGCGATAAAAAGGGAATCCGTCGCTACGGTTTTTGGATTCTGCCGATGGATGAGACGCTTGCTCAGGTTGCGCTCGATTTCAGCGGCCGGCCGTTTCTGGTCTATCGCGTCAAGGCGAGCAAGGCGAAGATCCGCGATTTCAACATCTCGCTCATCCGGGAGTTCATGCAGGGGTTCAGCAATGCGGCTCAGTGCAACCTCCACATTGAACTGCTTTATGGCGACGAGCCGCATCACATTGTCGAAGCCATTTTCAAAGGCCTCGCCAAGGCGATCGACATTGCAAAGCAACGGGACGCGCGAATCAAAGGCGTTCCCAGCACGAAAGGCATTTTGTGAAAAAAGGCCTCGGCAAATCACTCGACGAAATCATCAGCGCAGGTGTCAAACGCATGCCCCCTCCACAATCCGGGATTCCTGGCCCGGTGACACCTCCGGATGGTCCTGGCGGACCACCCCTGACAAGGCTCATTCCCATCGATAATATCAGCGTCAACCCGCGTCAGCCGCGGCGACAATTCAACGAATCGGCGTTGCAGGAACTGGCCGCGTCCATTCGCGAGCACGGTGTGTTGCAGCCCATCACCGTGCGCCATCGTTCCGACGGGGCGTACGAAATCATTGCCGGAGAACGCCGCTGGCGGGCAGTGCAGCTTGCCGGCCTGGCGGAAATCCCCGCGCTGATCCGGACGACGGACGATGCGGGCTCGCTGGAACTGGCACTCGTGGAAAATTTGCAGCGAGAGGATCTGAATCCGCTCGAAGAGGCTTTTGGTTATGAACAGCTGGCGGCGCAATTTAATCTCACCCAGGAACAAGTTGCCGCCAAAGTCGGCAAGGACCGGGCCACGGTCGCCAACGCGCTGCGCCTGCTTCAGCTGTCCCCCAAGCTTCACGCCTACCTTGTTCACGGTCAGCTGACGGCTGGCCACGGCAAAACGCTTCTATCGATCACCTCAGAGGAGCTGCAGGTCAAGGCGGCGGAGGCCGTGATCCGTGACGGGCTCAGCGTTCGTGCCACGGAGCAGTTGATTCGGACCCTGACGGCCGGCACGGGCCGCGCAAAGCGCGGCGCCAAAGGCGGCGCGCCTGCGCTTTCGGCCAACCTGAAGGCGATCGAAGACGCACTGCAGCAGAAACTGGCAACCCGCGTGCGCGTTTTTGCCAAGGGCGAGAAGGGGCGGATCGAGATCGAGTATTTTAGCCAGGACGATCTGAACCGGCTTCTTGGCACGTTGGGCATCACGCTCTGATCTTCGATGCGCCTCACGGGTCCAGCCATCCTGCTTGCCGTCCTTCTTGCGGCCTGCTCACCCGCAAGAACGGAGTGGTACAAGTCTTTCGACTCGGATAGGGCTTTTGCCCACGTCCAAAAGCAGGTTGCCCTCGGACCGCGGCCATCGGGCAGTGCCGAGGCAGTCAAGGCGGCTGAAGAGATCGAAGCCGAGCTCAAGAGTTACGGTCTTCATGTCATCCGTAACGAGTTTGAGGTTCCCGACACGCCCAGGGGACCGATCAAGTTTCGGAATGTCATCGCAACGACGGGGTCCTGGCCGCCCAAGAGCGGCACCATCCTGCTGGCCTCCCACTACGACTCAAAGTGGCTGCCGCAGATGCGCTTTATCGGGGCGAATGACGCGGGCTCAAGCACGGGTTGCCTCCTTGAAATCGCGAGGGTTCTTTCAGAGGTTCGCTCCAGCCGCGACTTCGTGTTCGTTTTTTTCGACGGAGAGGAGGCGATGCGCGATTATAGCAGCTCGGATGGCCTGTTCGGCTCCCGGCGCCTCTCTTCCGACATGAAAGCCGCGGGGTCGCTCGCCCATTTGCGCGCCATGATCCTGCTCGACATGATCGGTGACAAGGATTTGAAAATCACTTTCCCCCTCGGCGATCCTGCGCTCGCCAAGGCGGCATTTGACGCTTCCGAGTCGCTTGGTTTCCGCGACCATTTTTCGTTGCTCGGCTCACCGATGCTCGATGATCACTATCCATTTCAGATGGAAGGCATTCCGTGCATCGACCTGATTGATTTCAATTATGGCCCGGGCAATTCCTACTGGCACACGGAAGCGGACAGCATGGAACACATCAGTGCTCAAAGCCTCGAAATCGTGGGCAAGACGGTTCTGAAGATGCTCGAGGAACTGAAGTAGGATCACTCCGCAAGGCCCTTGCTCGCCAGCCAGTGCTTTGCCTTCTCCTGGTCCGCTCGGTATTCCTGTTGATCCAGGATGGCATTGATTCCATTTCGCCATGGGCGGAGCGCTTCCAGGATCGTCTCCGCATTTTTCCACGAAGGCCGTGCCCGGCGCATATCATTGACCTGCGCAGCCTCGAGGGCGTTGAGGGCGGTTTCCACAGCCGGATGGATCATGGGATGGCCGGCGACCATCAACTTATAGAGTTTTTTCTTGAGTTCGTTCAACTCATCGAGACCCCTTTGGTTCAGTCCCCGGATGCCAGGTTCAGGCAGGCCGCCTTCGAGAATCTCCCGCATGCGGCCGGTCGTTTCCTCGAAGTCCATGCTGGCCAGCTCGGAACCGTGGTTGAAATAGGCCAGGCGGGAAGTCCACCATCGCTCGGCCGCGGTGGGCGAGGCGAAATCGGCCTTGTAGATTTCCCCGAACACCGCGGCCGAAAAACTGCCCCGGTTGACTTCGTGGACCAGCTGGATGAATTTTGCGCGTTCGTCCGGCAAATGTTTGAGTTCCAGGATCAGCCAGGTGGAAAGAACCTGGATTCTTTCCCTTTCCTCAATAGGAGCCGAAGACGGAGTCTTCCAGATTTGATCGAGAGTGCGGTACGTCTTTCGCCGGTATTTTGATTCCCAAAGCTCTCCGATCATTTTATGGGTGCCCTCATCGGCCGTCCCGGTGACTCCCCAGAGAAACCAGGCGGGCCAGGTGGCAAGACCACCGCCTTTTTTTCCGCGCACCCGGTTTGCCATTTCGTATTGAAGCGAAGTGACGACGGCTTCCGGCCACGAGAGCCGGTGTACGCCAGCGGCAGGCTCCTTGGTGGCGCGAATAGTGTAGGTCCACGCCGCGAAGCCTGGACCGGCATCGACCGCATAGGCATAGTCTTCCAAATCATCGCCCAGCTCGGACTCCTCAAAGAGAATTCGGATCGGTGTAACGAACTGGTTGGACTGACCGGTGATTTCATAGAGCTTTTTGCGGATCAATTCGGCCTGTCCGGAGGCCCTTCGGGCGAGTGTTGCGGAGGAGCTTTCGACGCGAAATTGGC
>Ga0207134_1163_pt1 | contig 17276 bp, 20 predicted proteins | sample Alteio_BWMinHeat_12_FD_153527 | JGI IMG/M metagenome (GOLD analysis project Ga0207134, IMG submission 153527) | Enriched cells from forest soil in Barre Woods Harvard Forest LTER site, Petersham, Massachusetts, United States -... | ecosystem: Environmental > Terrestrial > Soil > Temperate forest >... | reverse complement strand
GTGGACGTGTTCGGCAACCTCGATTATCTCGAGGTCATGAACCACACCCGCGTGCTCGACGACCTCAAGAATTCGCCGTACACGGAAGAAGACGACAAGGCGCTGGAAGACTTGGGAATTTAGGGTTTTGCAAGATTGCTTGCGCCGCACACGCCGGTGCTGTTGGAAGAGGTGCTCGAATGGCTGCGCATAAAGCCGGACGGAACGTACATCGACGCGACGCTGGGAGCGGGCGGGCATTCGGAAGCGATCGCAAGACAGCTTACATCCGGCAGGTTGATCAGCCTGGACCGGGACGCACAGGCGTTGGAACTGGCGCAGGAGCGGCTGAAGAGTTTCGGCGAGAGGGTGAAGCTGGTGCGGTCTCCGTTCTCGAGGATTGCGGAGGTCGCGCAAGAGTTGGGGATTCTGCCGGTGGACGGGGTCTTGGCCGACTTGGGAGTTTCGAGCATGCAGCTTGATCAAGGCGAGCGCGGATTTTCGTTTCGCGAGGCTGCTCCGCTGGACATGCGCATGGACACTGCCAACGACGAGTTGACGGCAGACGAGATTGTGAATCGGTGGTCGGAGAAGGAAATTGCCGACCTGCTTTACCGCGAGGCGGATGAGCACGATTCCAGGAGAATCGCCAAGGCGATCGTACGAGCGCGACCCGTACGGGATACCGCGCACTTGGCAACGACTGTGGCAGGGGCCCGAAAGCAATGGGGAAGGCAGAGACTGCATCCCGCAACAAAAACGTTTCTGGCGCTGCGGATAGCGGTGAATCGAGAGATGGAGGAACTCGGGCAGTTTCTTTCTCGGACCCCCGCCACAATGAATTCAGGAGGCCGCTGGGTGGTGTTGAGTTATCACTCGCGGGAAGACCGCCTGGTGAAGCACGCGTTTCAAGAGGGAGAGCGGGCAGGAACGCTCCGCGTGCTGACGAAACATGTGATCCAGCCCGGCGAGGAAGAGACGGTTGGCAACCCGCGTTCGCGAAGCGCGTTGTGCTGGTGATGTAAAATTGATTTCCGTACTCTTTCAGGGCGTCCAGAAACACGGCGGGTATCTTCAACCGCCCCTTCTCGTCCACCTTTGCCGGACAGTTGCCCCGTAGCTTCATGCGCCCCGCTCAACGCGACCCCGGTTTTGCCCGGGTCGCACACAAATATGTGGTCTAGAATGGCCAAAATGCCAACTTTCACCACAGATCTGGGAATCTGTCTATTTTGCCCCAATGCCCGCTACTTGGTTCTACTGCTGCCCACTTTCCACCACTTTTGTCCACATGATAGGCTGCTTTCCACACATGTCAAGAGGAAACACGCGTTCTTGTAAAAATAATTTCGAACATCAAGCGAAGAGTAACCACATGATTTAGACCGCGACTTGTTGTGGTTTTTCTTTAGGGCTACAACAACTCTTGGTGGTGGGGTTTTAGCATGCCTCGGACTGGAACTTTCGGATCGTTTCCCATCACTTCGGAGGAGATATCTTGCTCGCGCTCGGGGAGACCGGCTCAATCGTGCGCACTGTAATGATATCTGTCTTCGGGTCAAGGGTCCCAACGATTTTTACCCTCAGCCCGGCCCACTGTTCCGCCAGAACCTGTTTATCCAGCTTGTAGACCTTATCCGGAGTTTGCAGTACGAATCTTCCGCCACGCTCTTTCACGCAATAGCGCGCGCAGTCTGCGTTCGTTTTCACTTCGGGTTTCATCGCGATCATTTCCTTGTGTGATTGACTGAGAGAATGAACGTTGAGCGCGCACTGCGTGTCCGCAATTTCACCTCTGAATTTCTTCTCGTCGCCGCCGCGAGCCGGAGGATAGCCCGCCATCACCCAAGCCAAGGCCGCGGCACCCAAGATCGATCGGACTCTACTTGTTCCCATTTGTCCCTCACTTGTCCAAACATTTGCGAATTGGATTTGTCTTCAAATCAGGGCAATACCACGAACCTCATGCTCATTCCTTCATGGTCCTGGCTGCAGATCACGGTGCAAACCACGACATACTCGCCAGGCTCGCTCGGCGCAGCCACGATGAACTCCTGGGTTCCGGGCTTCAGGAGGAAATCCCAGTCCGGAACTGGTTTTCGGTCCTTTGCACGCAGCAGTGAAAAACCGTGTATCGAGCCGTCTCGGTTTAGATTCTTTGCCTTCTTGGCCGTAATCCGCAAGTTAATCTGCTCGCCCGTTTTCACAGTTATGACCGGCTGCTTTTGGTCCTTAATCTTGTAGCGGCTGTCATGGTCCGCCAGGACCTCAATCACCCGTGCCTGCGACTGCGTGCTCTGGGCCCAACCGCACAACGATGACACCGCTATGACTGCCACCAGCAATCGCAGAACTTTTGCCCCTCCACTCCATCGCCCTAAGCTGATCATTGGGTCATGTAGCGCAGTATGAGTCGCATGTCTTCATCGGTGATCATGGCGCGGACCCTCATGTGGCGTATGGCGGTGGCCATGACTCGCGGCGGAAACTTGTGCGGAGCCTGATGGCAGCGCCCGCAATTGGTGCGGAATCTCTTTTCGCCTTCCAACCGCTGGGCACGATTCTCCGCTCCATCCGCAGCCGGCTTGGCCATTGCGGACGGAGGAGTCGCTCCAGTGGCCGCGGATATTCCTTTTGTCGCCGCAGGCGCCGCGGCACTCGACGAGCTGGTTGAATTCGCACGCTCCTGCGCGATCGCAGAAAAGGTCAGACCTACCGTTACGCCAATCATGCAAAGCAGGATGTAGCGCCGCTTCATCATTCACTCCCTGCGTGTCCCAGAGGGACTACGAATCTATAGGTAAGACTCATCGTCCATACGTTTTTGTTCCCATCCGTGCTGAATTGCCGCCCGTAGTTGGAACTCGCCTTCAGTCCGTCGATGAAGTAGTAGTTCAGCCCGAATTCGAACTGTTTTGTGTTCATCGGCAGAAGCGCATCGCCGGCATTTTCTCCCACAAAAAACTGCTGCATGCGCGCCACGACCTGGGTCCGGCGAAGTTCATTCTGCAGGAACGGAACCTGGCTCAAACGATAGGCCGCTTCCACCCAGTAGCCGCTTCCCACGATGGAACGAGCATATTCGGATCGAATGTCGAGCGGCACGATAGGTGGTTGCCACAACGCATGGAAGCCAAAAGCATTCGACCGCTCGTCCTGTAGCCCATGCTGAAAAGATCCGCCGATTTCCAGACGTGCTGCGGGAACAAAGATTCCCAGGCGTCCTCCCGCGAATCGATCGGAGTTCACGGGACTCGCGGTCGAGAGAACTGAAAAATAGACCGCGTAGTTGATGTTGAACTTCGGGTTCGCCCTGAAGCCGCCGCGCAACATCATTCCAGTGCTGGCATTGCTGGGCCCTATTCCGATCGGCAGGATCAGTGGATCCGACTGCAAGTTGCGGATCCAGACCGGGTACAGCCTTTCATTAAAGATGCCAAACGGCGTCAGAAATCGCCCCACGGTCACCGTCATGTACGGATTGGCGATGAAATCCAATTGGACGTACTCGACTTCTTTTGCAACCGTTCCGTGAAACCCGCTTCTCCCCGGGAGTTGCACCATGTCCGTCTCGAATGTCGCCCGCGTTTCGAAGATCCATCGGCCTCCGATCGGGATCAGAACAAGAGGCGTGACAACGGGGTGGAGGTGTGGTTCCCCGCCGTCAAATGTGGTAATGAAACCTGTGCTCCCTGTAAGCAAAGGAACCGGCTTCACTTCTTCGTCTGGCAGCGCTTGGGCCCCTGCTGGGAATGCAAAGAGAATCGACAGCAGAAGTGCAAGCAGAACTGCTGGGCCGCACAAGAATGGGGGTATGCCTCTGTAGGGGAGGAGTCCGCCGCGTCCGTAGCAGATTCGGGGCCTCGGAATCAGATTCGTGGTGGCGGCTTGCACGTCAGGCACCAAGAGGGTGAACCTCTACCTCAGGTCAAGATTGGTTGGCCTCCCTTTTGCTGTCAACTCAAGTATCTGAAGCTGTGCTGCGATGGATATTTCCTGTTTGGCGTTTCAACAGTTTAGGGCTAGGTAATGTCAGTACCGTCCCAAGAAGCGTCATGCCTCCAATTCCCATCCCCCTGTAACCGGTAATCCGTCCCGGAATGCGCTCCCCAACTCCCCCATTCCCTTCACACTAATTTCATGTTATCCTTTCTAGGTTCTTGAGCATTTGACTCCAAAAGGAGCCTCGACCATGGAATGGGTTACCCCTCAACACGAAGAAATCGACCTCAATTGCGAAGTCAGCTCGTACGCCAACGCCGAGCTCTAGCCTGAGAGTCGGCCCCGGCCGGTTCGGGGTCGCCGGAATGCCGAATGCGCATTAGAGTCCTCGGCTCCGCAGCCGGAGGCGGCTTCCCCCAATGGAATTGTTCGTGTTCGAACTGTAGCAGCCTTCGAGGCGGCAGCGTCGATGCTCGTCCGCGCACCCAGGCTCAGGTTGCCGTTTCTTCCGGTCCATTAAATTGGTTTCTTCTGAACGCCTCTCCCGATCTGCGCCAGCAAATCCTTGCGACTCCCGAGTTATCAGTCACATCCTCCTCGCCAGGCTCGCCTATCTCCACCATCCTCCTCACCAGTGCCGACGTGGATTGCGTGATGGGCTTGCTTCACCTCCGCGAGTTTCACCCGCTGCACATCTATTCGACTCTGTCGGTGCGACGTATCCTCACGGAAGAAAACAGCCTCTTCCGCGTCTTGACGCGGTCGAACCCGCCCGTACGGTGGGACACCCTGGCGCTTGATCGCCTCATTCCTCTCGTTCCACCTTCTTCTCTAGGAGCAAAAGACGGCCTCTTCTGCAAAGCCGTGCCTCTGCAGGGTGGTTTCCCGGACTACGTGAGTGATTCACTGAAAGGCAGCTTTCCTCCGGAAGAGGCGGTCATCGGCCTCCAACTCGTCCACAAAGAAAAGAGATTTTTCTACGCCCCCAGCGTCCCTGGAGTCGGAGACGACTGGCAACGCTCCGTTGATGAAAGTGACCTGGCTCTTCTCGACGGCACCTTCTGGAAAGATGACGAGCTGATCCAAGCCAAGCGCAGCCGCAGAACGGCACGCGAAATGGGACATCTTCCGCTCTGGGGCGAGCGCGGCATGCTGAAGCGTACGTTTCGCCTTGGAAAAACCAAGCGCGTCCTCATCCACATAAACAATACCAACCCGGTGTTGAACGAAGAGAGTCCGGAGCATCGCGCCGTGCGTGATGCCGGTTGGGAAATCGCCTATGATGGGATGGAGTTCAACCTGTGACCCCATCCGTAAACCACGTCGTCGAAAAGCCGTTGTTCTCCGAGGCCGAGTTCGTCGCCGGCTTTCATGCCATCGGAGAAGAGCGATACCATCACAAGCATCCCTTCCACTTGCTCATGCACGAAGGCCGGCTCACGCGCGGCCAGCTTCAAGCTTGGGCTCTCAATCGCTACTACTATCAGAGCCGTATCCCCATCAAAGACGCGGCCATTCTCGCGCGCAGCGACGATCCAGCTTTTCGTCTCGCCTGGCGCAAGCGCATCCTCGATCACGATGGCGACGGCGACAAGCCGGGCGGCATTGAAAAGTGGCTGCGTCTCGTGGAAGCCACGGGCTTGTCGCGCGAGCACGCGCTCCGCGGTGACGGCATTCTTCCCGCCACGCGTTTTGCAGTCCAGGCCTACGTCGATTTCGTATCCACTCGTTCGCACCTCGAAGCCGTTGCCTCTTCTCTGACCGAAATCTTCTCGCGCAAACTCATCGCTCTCCGCATGGACCGCATGCGGCAGCACTATCCCTGGTTCTCCGGCGGTCTGGATTATTTCACCGGCCGTCTCACGCAGGCTCCGGAGGACTCTGAGTTCGCCCTGGGGTGGGTGGTGAAACACGCGCGCACCCGCACGGAACAGGATTTGGCCCACGCCGCGTTGCGTGCAAAGTGCGACATCCTCTGGGCTCAGCTTGACGCCCTCTATTTTTCCTACGTCAATCCCGGATGGCCGCCACCGGGGGCTTTCCAGCCCGCAAAGGAATCGTGAAGGATTTGGGATGACGCCTGAACTCCACAGCTTTCCGCGCCTCGCTCCCGGCTGCCGCTTGAATGAAAAAAACCAGCAGCCGCGCACGCTGCTCATGCCGGAGCGCGCCCTGCGCCTGAACGGCCCGAGTCTCGAAATTGTCGAGCGCTGCGACGGCCAGCACACCGTCCAGCAAATCATCGTGGATTTGCAGAAGATCTATTCCAAAGCCGAGCCGCACAAGGTCGAGCAGGACATTCTTGGCTATCTCACCCTTCTGCAAAAAGAGCGCGCGCTTGACTTTGCGCCGTAGCGATCCCGATCGGATCGGGGGCGCGTTTCTTCTGACTATGACATCCACCATCCTCAATCCGTTGGCGCTGATCGCAGAACTCACCCACCGTTGCCCGCTGCATTGCGTCTATTGCTCGAACCCGCTGGAATTGCAGTCGCGCCCGAACGAGCTCTCCACCGAAATCTGGTCCCGCGTCTTCATGGAAGCCGCCGAAGCCGGTGTCCTTCAAGCCGATTTCACCGGCGGCGAACCTCTCGCGCGCCCCGACATCGTCGAACTCGTCCGCGCCGCGCGCTCCGCCGGCCTCTACGTCAATCTCATCACTTCCGGCCTGCCCCTGGATGAAGCAAGACTCGCGGCTCTGGTGGAAGCCGGACTCGACCACATTCAACTGAGCTTCCAGGGCGCGCGCGAAGAAACCGCCAACGAAATCTCCGGCACGAAGTCCCACGCGCAGAAGCTCCGAGTTCTCGAATGGCTGAGGCAGCATCGTATTGCCGTTACGCTCAACTTCGTCATCCACCGCCGCAACATCGATCAGCTTGAGGAAATGCTGGCCCTCGCGGAATCTTCGTGCGCGACTCGCATCGAATTTGCGAACGTCCAGTATTACGGCTGGGCTTTTGCCAATCGTGAAAATCTATTGCCGACGCGCGTACAGCTGGATCAATCGCTCACGCTCATCAAGCGCGAACAAGAACGTCTTCAGGGCGGGATTCGCGTCGAATACGTCGTCCCCGACTATTACGCAAAATATCCCAAGCCCTGCATGGGCGGCTGGGGCCGCAAGCTGATGCTGATCACGCCAAGCGGCGATGCGCTTCCCTGCCATGCCGCGCAAGTGATCCCCGGCCTCGCATTCGAAAACGTGAAAGACTGCAGCCTGCGTGAGATATGGGAACACTCCGCCGCGTTCCAGCAATTCCGCGGCGAAGTTTGGATGCAGGAGCCTTGCAAAACCTGCGACCGCCGCGAGCTGGATTTCGGCGGCTGCCGCTGCCAGGCCCTGCTCCTTGCGGGGGATGCCGCCGCCACCGATCCGGTCTGTTCGCTCTCGCCGCTGCGCCCCAAAGTCGACGCCATCATAGCCGGCCTAAACGCCTCGCCCCCGGCTCAGCTCTTTGTAAAGCCCGCCTGGCTCTACCGCCCGAATCCTGCCTAATCCGCCTCTACCGTTTGCGTTTTTCCCAGCCTCATTACCACTCGAGCGATGAAAATCAGGCTGCCTGCCAAGACCAGCGAACCAAACACTGTCAGCGTATTCTGCGGGCCGATGTGCTTCGCCGCTCCGCCTGCAATCAACGCCCCGATCGGCTGAACTCCCATGAACATGGTCGCGTACACCGCCATCACCCGGCTGCGCAGCTCATCGGGCACCCGATTTTGAATCAAGGTGTTCGTGGCCGCCATCTGCGACGTGGCTGCAAATCCCACAACGAAGAGCACCGCAACGCACAGCCCGAAGTTCTTCGCCTGCGAGAAAATAATCAGGCATATCGCGCAAGTCGTCGACGTCCCCGCAATCCATCTCGCCAAACCCCGGTAATGCGTGCGCGCCGCAAACTGCAGCGCGCCGATCACCGCTCCCACTCCCGCCGAGCTCATCAGCAATCCCAGCGTCCTCGCGTCTCCCTTCAAAATGTCCTGCGCGTAAATCGGCATGAACACCGCGTACTGCAATCCAAAGAGGCTCAGGGTGCTGAGCAGCAGCAACGTCGACCGCACGGGCAGATCGCTCATCGCAAACCGGAAACCCTGCACAAAACTCCTCAGCGGAGAATCCGTGCTCGGTTTGATTTCCCTCGGCTCAATCCGCATCATCAGCAGCGCCACAATCACGGCGACGAAACTCAACCCGTTCAGAAAGAAGCACCAGCCCGCTCCCACCAGGGCGATCGCGAACCCCGCAATCGCCGGTCCCACCGCCCGCGCGGCATTGAAAATCGAGGAGTTCAGCGCAATCGCGTTCGGCAGATCTTCCTTCCCCACCATCTGCACAAAAAACGCCTGCCGGATCGGCACGTCAAACGCATTGACGATGCCCACCAGAAACGCGATCACGATCAAATTCCATTTGCTAATCACATGGGCCCACGTCAATCCCGCCAACGCAAACGCCAGAAGCATGGTAATCGTTTGCGTGACAATCACCCCGCGGTGCCGGTCGAAGCGGTCTCCCACATACCCGCCCAATGACGAAAGAAAAAGCATCGGCACCTGGCTCGCAAATCCAAAGACGCCGAGCAGCGCCGCGGAATGCGTCAGCTGATAAACCAGCCAAAGCTGCGCCATATTCTGCATCCACGTGCCGATAAGCGAAATGAGTTGCCCCGCGATGAATAGCTGAAAATTGCGGTGCTGCATCGCGCGGAAGCGCGTTGAAGACGACGGGAAGCGCGTGGATACGGCCGGATTGACCGCTCGGCGGTCACTCTTCAAAATGATCTTCCTCCACTTGTTGGAAGCTCAAAATTCTGGACTACTCACCATGCCGTGGGAACTGCATTATTGTCAATGTGGCTCCAGATGAAGCATCGATTCGGGAGCTGCCAATTTGCGCTGGTGAGGCCGCAGCCGATTGCTCTCGCTCGTTCCCAATGCACTCTGAGAAAAATGGAGTAAAGGTCTGTCGGTTGAGGGTCGCCGAAATTAGGTAATAGTAAAGAAAGACGAAGCATGCACAGGCACCGGCTGCCAAGCCGTGTCTTAGACTAAAAACTGATAACTTACAACTAACAACTGTCTTACTGGTTCGGCGGGTCCGGCGCGCCTACGTGCAGGTGGCTCAAATCGCGCAACATGGTCTTATCTTCTTCGCTCATGCCCCGCGTGAAATTCGGGTCATTTAAATGCTGGTTCCGCGCGGACTCCGGCATATTTTGCAACACGCCCAGCCGTTGCTGAATCGCACGCTGCCGGTTCGGAGGAAGCTGCTTCCATTGCGGCAAGACATCGCTCTGAATGTGGCTGCGTTGCTCCGGCGTCAACCTGCTCCAATTGGCGGCTGCCTCTCGCATCTGCTGCTTCTGAGCTGGAGGCAGCTTCTCAAAGCTCTTGTTGTTCTGCAGAATTTTCTGTTGCTCTTGCCGAGGCAAACTGTCGAATCTTTTTGGCGCCGGAGTGTATGCCAACGGCGGCCGGCTTGGATTATTATTCGACCTCGCCGCCATCCCCGCGCGACTTAGGTCCGGGGCCTGCGGCCGATGCGTGTTCGTATTCGGCGGACGGTTCGCGCCAGAGTTCTGCCGCTCGCTTTGCGCTCTGCGCGCATCCTGCTGCTGTTGTCTCTGCGGTTGCCTTTGTTCTTGTCTTGGCTGCTGCCTTGGCGGCTGCTCGCGCGACGGTTGCTGTCGCGGCGGCTGGCTCTGCTGCTTTGGCGGCCTATTCTCCTGTCGATTCTGCGCCGCATTCGCGCGCGGTCCCTGCGCAAGACACAGCACAACCAGCGCCGCGCCCATTCCCAGCGCCTTCAACCATCCCGCGAATTGGAGTTTCCGTTTCATTTCCCGTTACATCTGCTGATTCTGATTCGTGTCGCCCGCCTCGTCCGCCTGCACCGGCTGCGGCAGCTCGCTCAGCGGCGCAAAATCCGAAATCACATCGTAGTTTTCCAAAACCTGCATGTTCTGGTTTATCGTCTCGACTTCACTCGCATTTAGCGAAGGCTCCGGCGGACGCGAACCCAGCCACATCATCGCCAGTACCAGCATCGACGCCGCAAACGCCACCCTCGGCGAAGGCGCGAACCATGCCCACCAGCTTTGCTTGGCCGGCTCCGCTGCCACTCGCGCCCACACCCGTACATCAAACGCCGCCGACGGCTCAATCATCGGCACCTCTTCCAGCAACACGTTCACCGCGCGAAATTCATTCACGCGCAACTGGCACACCGCGCACGTCGAGAGATGCTTCTCCATCTCCAGCCGTTCGCCTTCCTTCAGGCGCCCGTCCACATATCCCACAATCTTCTTTTCCATCCGGCCACAACTCATGTCTTCCTTCCCTTCTGACCCGCCTTCTTCTGCTGCCTTTCCTGCTGCGCCCTTGTAGTGGCCGGTCTTTAGACCGGTCATCCTACTTCCCTTGCTGCGCCACGAGGGGGGCTAATTCCACTCGCAACGTTTCGTACGCCCGGAAGAGCAGCGATTTCAGCGCGCTCTCCGAACATTCCAGAATCTTCGAAATCTCTCCGTAATCCAGCTCTTGATACTTGTGCAGGAGCACCGCCGCGCGCTGCTTCTCCGGTAGCTTTTCGATCGCCTGCCGGATCATTTTCCGCCGCGCCTCCTCGATCAAGTGCTGCTCGATGTTCGGGTGCTTCTCGGCAACATCCAGCGTTTTCTCGTCGCCGTCCTCGGCATCCGTCGTCACCGGCGCATCCAGTGAGATTTCCATGCGCTGGTAACGGTTGTCCCGCACCGAGTTCAACGCCAGATTCGTCGCGATCCGGAACAGCCAGGTGGTGAACTTCGCGCTCGGTACGTAATCTTCCCGCGCCCGGTACACTCGAATGAAAACTTCCTGCGCCAGGTCCTCCGCCTGCTCCCGGTTCCTCACCATGCGGTACAGAAAATTGATCAGCGGACTCCTGTACCGATGGAGCAGAAGCGCGAACGACTGTTCATCGCCCGCCTTCACGTCCAGCATCAGTTGGACGTCCGACCTGGCCATAGCCGCCACACTGTATCAAACCCATGTAGTCTCAGAAAGTTGCAATTGCTAGGAGTACTCGAGGGCGAAAGTACAACGAAACTACACGTGGAATAAATGCCGCATTATCAACAAACTGACAACTCCCACGAACACCAGCAGCGCCATTCTCCAATTCGGCTCGCGGTTCACCTCCGGCAGCAAATCCGTCGCCGCCACGTACAACGTGACCCCTCCAGAAAGCGGCAGCGCATACTTCAACTGGCCCTGCAACGAACTCGTCAGCAACACTCCCGCCACCGTCGCCACTCCTAATAACCCCGCCGCCAGAATGGCGTTGCGCTTCCCCTGCCCGCTCGCCAGGACCACCGAAGCCACCGTAAATCCCTCCGGCAGCTTGTGCAGAAACACCGCGAAAAACATCACTGCTCCCAGCCAGGTCGAAACCAGGAATCCCGCCGCAATCGCCACGCCATCAAAAAACGTATGAATCGTCATCCCCACCAGCACGCTCGCCCGCGCGTGCTGATGGCTTATCTCTTCGAGATGCGTCTCCTCACCAAAATGAAAATGTGGCGCCAGCGTATGTTCGAACAGGTGCACGAGGAAATAGCCGATCAAGACATACAGGAGCGCGCTCTCGCCCGACAGTTGCACCGACTCCGGAATCACCTCGACGAACGCCACCGCCAGCATGTACCCTGCTCCCAGCGCCAGAAAATATTGCAGAAATTTCCGCGGCCATTCCTTGTGAACGACAAAATATCCACCCACCAAATTCCCTGCCGCCGCAATGAGCCCCAGCCCCGCCGCCAGCGTCGTCCGAAATGCTAGATCATGTCCCATTTGGAGTGCGGCGGCTTGCCGCCGCTTTTCCGTCCATCTGCCAATCGAACCTAGAGCCGTTACAACAAGAATCCCCGCCGAACCCGGTTTTTCCCCACCCTGAGATTCACCAAATCCGCATGTCTGCCAAGAAACTCTTCTCTGCGAAATCTCTGCGAATTCTCCCCGTCCTCAGCGTCTCCGCGTTGTCTTTTCTCTCTCTTCTGTTCTCTTCTCCGAAAACTGGCAACTGAAAACGGATCACTGACAACTCCTTTCACCCGCTATGCCGGAACAAAATCACATCCCCCTCTTGCACAACATATTCTTTCCCCTCTAATCTCACCTGAGCCTTCTCTCTCGCCGCCGCCAAACTCCCCGCCGCCAGCAAATCATTCCACCGCACCACTTCCGCGCGAATAAAACCCTTCTCGATGTCGCTATGAATCGCCCCTGCCGCCTTCACCGCCGTCGCGCCCTTTCGAATCGTCCACGCCCGCACTTCCGGCTCCCCCGCCGTAAAAAACTGGATCAGCCCCAGCAAATCATAGGTCGCCCGAATCAACCGGTTCAGCCCCGGCTCCTTCAATCCGTACGACGCCAGCAACTCCGCCGCCTCTTTCTCATCCATCTCGGAAAGTTCCGCCTCCAGCCGCCCGCAAATCGCTACCACCGCGGCATTCGGCCGCCCCTGCAAGGCGCTCAATTTGTGCCGCTCCACCGCCGTATCCAGCTTGTCCGCCTCGTCGTCCCCCAAATTCAGCACATACAGCACCGGCCGCGCCGACAAGAACAAGAATCCGCCAATCGATTTTCTCTCCTCCGGTGTCAACTCCAGCTCGCGCAGCGCCTTCTCCGCCTCCACATGCGCCTTGCATTTTTCCAGTGCCGTTTTCTCTAGCAGAAGCACCGGCTCGCTTTTCTTTTTCAAATCTTTCTCAAGGCGCTCCAGCCGCCGCGTAATCTGGTCGTGGTCCGAAAGCATCAACTCCAAATCCAGATTCGTCGCATCGCGCAACGGATCAATGCTCCCCTCCGAATGCGGCACCGAAGGATCGTCAAACACGCGAATCACGTGCGCAATCACGTCCACTTCGCGCAACTGCGCCAGCGCATCGCGCATGCGCTCTTTCTGCATCCCGCCCAAATCCACGTAATTCACCGTCGCATAAGTGATTTTCTTCGGGCTATACAGCTTGGCCAGCTCCACCACACGCGGCTCCGGCACCTTGGCCACGCCCACGTGCGTCGCCGACGCCCCGCCCTTCCCCTCGACATGCGCCTTCGTCAAGATTCGAAACAGCGTGGTCTTCCCAACCTGTGGTAGTCCAATAATTCCTGTTTGCATAAACCCGTAATCCTAGCACACCCCTCCGTACCAGCCGTCTTCTGAGGCGCTCACTGAGCCGCGCTCGCCTGCACCGCACCGCCAATCCCTCAAGCTGCCGCCGAATTCACATTCCTGTAAACGAAATGACCTACCTTCACGTCAAATTGGTGGACTTGTGCGAAAGATAGGATTCCTAATTCATGCTACCAATGGGCATCACCTTCTTGGATCTTTCTGCCTATGTCGGCCTCGTCGCCGTCGGCGCCGTCACCCTGAACACGCTCCTGGGATTACTCATGGCCTTCCGCTACAGCCCTCACCGTTCCTGGCCGCATCGCCGATTCAACTATTTCCGGTTTCACAACTGGACCGGCTACATTGCGCTCGCTGTTTCAATTCTCCATCCAGTGATTTTGCTCCTTAACAAGAATCCGCATTTCCGCATCCTCGACCTCGTCTACCCCGTGCATTCGCCCAGCCAGCCGCTCGACAACTCCATCGGCGCCATTGCTCTCTATCTGCTCGCATTCGTCGTTGTCACTTCCTACTTGCGCATCCGCCTCGGCCGCCACCTTTGGAAGTCCTTCCACCTCTCTGTTTATTTCGCAGCCGCCGCGCTTTTCTGGCACAGCCTATTCACCGATCCCGGCCTGAAAAATGCCCCCGTAGATTGGTCCGACGGCGGCAAACTCTTCCTCGAATCTTGCCTGCTCCTCATCGCCGCCATCAGCCTGCTGCGCTTGCGCCATGCCGCAAAAAAGCCCTGCATGCCCGCCAAATCGCTCAGCAGGCAGCCAACGCCACGTCTCAATAACTGTTAAAAAAGCCTTGCCTCCGGGATGGGGCTTGTTAATCTACCTCCCCGTTTCCGGAATGGAGCCCGTGTGACTGAGTCATCCGCCGTTCTCTCGTTTGACCTTGCAGAAGCCACCCAGTACCTCGCCGAACGCGATGAACACCTGAAGCACCTGATCGAAGAAACCACGCCGTTTCAGCTCAAGATTGAAGCTGCCCAATCTCCTTACGAAACCCTGGTCGAAGCCGTCACCCACCAATCTATTTCCGGCAAAGCCGCCGCCACCATTTACGGCCGCATCAAAGCCCTCAGCTCCACCGGCCGCGCTCCCACCCCGCAAGAAATGCTGAAGCTGCGAAAGCCCGTCCTGCGTAAAGCCGGCCTCTCCGGCGCAAAAATCCTCGCCATGAAAGACCTCGCCCAAAAAACCATCGATGGCATCGTCCCCTCGTTCGAAGAAGCCCTAAAGCTCTCCGACGAAGAACTCGTCGAACGCCTCGTCTCCGTCCGCGGCATCGGCGCCTGGACCGTCGAAATGTTCCTGATCTTCCGCCTCGGCCGCCCCGACGTTCTCCCCATCCACGACCTCGGCGTCAAAAAGGGCTGGGCCATCACCTACGGCAAAAAGCACATGCCCAAGCCCAAGGAACTCCTCGCCTTTGGCGAACGGTGGCGCCCCTACCGCACCGTCGCAAGCTGGTACATGTGGCGTGCCTGCCAGCGTGCCGGCAACGCTGCCATGCGCAAAATCCGCCCCGCACGACCACGCAAGCGTCGCCCATCCAAATCCTCTGGGCGAGGTAGATTCCGCAAACGCCCGAGGTAACAAGCCGGTGGATGTCGGCTTTTTCCCGAGCCGGACCGCGCATCCCTTCCCGAAATGAGCTAAGATTCACCTGCTATGCGCGCCCTCGCTTGCCTGATCTTGATTCCCCTCTGCCTTATGGCGCAGAGGTCGCGGTCTCCGAAGTCCTTCCCCATCCCTGAAGACATGCAAGAGGACTGGCCGGGCGCTGGACTCAACGAAGCGGAAACCAAGCTGCTGCAAAAAGCCGTGCAGGTTGATCTTCTCAAGCTAGAGGCCGATTGCGAGACCAAGTTAAGCTTGGATCGCATTGAAATGGCAGGCGTTTCACTCGGGAAGCTCGGGAAAGGCGTCGTCGTCCGAATGTCCGGTTCTTGCGTATGCGGGGCGACCGGCAACTGTCCCATGCATGCTTACGCACGCAAGAAAGCCGGGTATCGCCTGGTTGCCCATGGTGGCATGGGCTGGGCATTTGGGGTAGTCGATTCGCAAGCTGATGTCCCCGACCTCGTTTTCGCCAGTAACGGGGGCGGAGGGCAAATCGGTCTCGGCTTGTACCGGTACTTCGGTGGCAGATATGTCGTGCAGGCCTGCGAAACACTCATAAAGAAAGACGGTGCCGATGCCAGTTGGTGGGATCCCTCCGCCGTCGTGGTCAGTCCCTGGCACTGTAGCGGGAATTAAAGCCTCCAAAACGGCATTTTTCCTTGACTTGGAATTTTACTCCGAGTAACATACGTGACAGGTAATTATTCGTTTTGGAGTGCGGGAGCTCTGCTCCCGCTTTTTCATTTCCAGCTGATCCTGATGTCGCCGATTAGCCCCTCCTCCTAAGAAACGCTAACAAGCAATGCCTGCGTTTCGGTACAATTCAGGTGGGGCGCAACTTCTTTAGAATCAACACTTATGAATGGCTTGTAAATGTTGATTCTAAATGACTTACGAGAACCTTAACTCCTTTAAATGCAACACTTACAAAAAAACAGGGGGACGGGCACCGATTATGGTTAACTGGCGGCCTTCTTACTGGCCAGTCGCCAACTCTCTCACCATCAAATACATCGCTACCAATCCCGCCAGCAACACGCCACTCTCGAGTGAAACCGAAATCCGATGCAACCGGCTGAACTCCGCCAGCAACGGACTATCCGCCACCGTCGCCTGAATCGAACCCATCTGCACTCGCAGCGCCGCCATTTTCGGGCTAACCGTATGTTGCGACACCACAGTGAGCCCCATCATGAGCACAACAAACAGAGCCGCCGGCGTCGCCAAACTCGCAAACGTCCGCGTTCGCAACAATCGCGCCAGCAGAATAGTGATCCCGCACACCACCCCAATCATGTGCATCCACCACAATCCGTACCCGACCATCGCCCCCGCCTGGTCCCGGCTCGCCAAAATCCGAAACGCCCCCGGCGCCAGGATCAAGCTCATGAACGCATCGCTCCCCAGCCACAGGCTCAAACCTAGAAACTCGATCGTACGAAGCAAGCTTGACATGGAGAGATTTTAGCTAGAATGGCTCTTGGCGTGGAAGCAAAAGATGGTGGGCGACAAAGGACTTGAACCTTTGACCTCTCCCGTGTGAGGGGAGCGCTCTAACCAACTGAGCTAGTCGCCCGTTTCATGTAGCCGCGACGCCGTGAAGCGTCATCTATTTGTAGCAGGAAGGACGCAGGTTTTCAACCAATGCCCGCCGCCACCTCCCAAGTCGTCTCGCAGCTTCAGCGCTCCATCGCGCGCGCCATCTACGGCAAGGAAGACGCCATCCAGCTCGCCCTCATCACCCTGCTCGCGCGCGGCCTCGACGCGCAACGAAAACGAAGGCAGGGTCAGCTTTTCATTTTCAAGTTCCACCATGGCGCGAACCGGCTGGCCGGCAAAAATATGTTCCGGCAACACGAGCCGCATTCCGATGCCCGAGAGCGTGATGGAAGAGAGAATACCGGACATCAAAACGAGGGCGATGAGGCTAGCGAGAATCAGGAAGAGGAGATTGTTGCCGGTGTTGAGCGCCGCGAGCGCGACAAGAATGATCCCGCCGAGATAAATCCAACCCTCAAGGGTGATGCGGTATTCCATTTTGTAAGCGATCCAGCGGAGCGGCGTGCGCTTCGCGAGAACCGGGACGAGCGTCACGCCCACCCAGCCGGCGATGGCCAGCGCGGCAAGCGCCGAAGTGCTGGCGAGCGCGAGCTGACCTATTTCCGCGGCGGCGCCGGAATACAGCGCTAGAAGGAGCGCCGCAGTGAGCGCGGTGATCGAGAGGAGGAACGCGCGTACGGCAGGGCGGTCGGCCTTGGCCCAGAGTTGCGAGATGGTTGATTGCACGCTCACAGCCAGGCGATCACAAAGGAACGGGGACGGATTCAACGATATCGCGAAGAACGGAATCGGTGGTTTCCGATTTTTTCTGAAGCGAGGCGTGGCGCGAACTGGCGACGACTCGGTGAGAGAAAACGGAAACGGCAAGCTGTTTGAAGTCGTCGGGGAGGCAATAGTCACGGCCATCGAGGTAGGCGCGGGCTTGCGCGGCGCGCTGGAGCATGAGCGTGCCGCGGGGGCTCACGCCGAGGGCAAGCTGCTCACTCTTGCGCGTGCGGTTGACG
>Ga0207134_1162_pt1 | contig 17420 bp, 13 predicted proteins | sample Alteio_BWMinHeat_12_FD_153527 | JGI IMG/M metagenome (GOLD analysis project Ga0207134, IMG submission 153527) | Enriched cells from forest soil in Barre Woods Harvard Forest LTER site, Petersham, Massachusetts, United States -... | ecosystem: Environmental > Terrestrial > Soil > Temperate forest >... | reverse complement strand
AAGGAGGCAGGCGTTGGAGCAGGTACTCTGTATCGCCACTTTCCTACACGCGACGCACTGATCGAAGCGGTCTATCGGACCGAGGTGGAAAAGGTGGCCGGAGCCGAGAAGAAGTTCTCCGCAAACCTTCCTCCCAGTGAGGCTTTACGAGCATGGATGCTGTTATTCGTCGACTACATCGCGACCAAGCAGATCATCGGCCCCGCTCTGAATTCACTGGTTGGAGGGCCCTCGAAGCTGTATGAGGGTTCACGCGCTCAGATTAAAGGAGCAATTGATTCGTTGGTGAACCGCGCCATCGAGAGTGGGGAAATTCGTAGCGACCTGGAGCCATTCGATCTACTCCGCGCACTAATCGGCGTCTCCCACGTAGCGTCCGGTCCTGACTGGCGGCAAAGCGCCAAGAGACTCGTGGACATCCTCATCACAGGTTCGCGGCCAATCAAATAGACGCGAGACCCGGACTTCGTTCGCTGCAAGGCGGACATTCCTGTCACCACGTCCTCCTATAAGGCTCTTCTGTCAAAATCTGTATCTACTCGAACAAGGCGGGCTGCGGAGAAGTATCTTCCTTTCCTTCAGGTTCGCGAAAGTTGCTTAAGCCAACGCCGACGAGGCGAAAGCGTTGCTGCGGGCCCATGTCCACTCGATCCCGGAGCGATAAGACGATGTTGGTCAATTCTTCACAAGAAGAGGGGGGAGAGGCGGGCGTTTGGCTGCGGGTGAGAATATGGAACTCGCTGGTCTTCAGTTTGAGGACTACCGTACGTGCGATGCGTGATTCCTTGCGCGAAGCGGACCAAATCTTTTCCGCAAGAAGCCGGATCATTGGCTCCGTTTCTTTGAGAGGTACGTCGTGCTCAAAAGTATCCTCCGCGGACATGGATTGTGTGGGCCGGTCCGGGACGACCTCGCTATTGTCGAGACCTCGGGAGAGTTCGTGGAGACGCAGGCCATAGCGGCCGAAGTGGCTTTCGAGCATCGGTACATCCAGACTTCCCAAATCGCTCACCGTCCGTACTCCAAGTTTGTCGAGTTTTTCTCCTGTTACTTTCCCTACGCCAGGGAGACGTCCAACGGGCAGTGACGACAGAAATGTGTCCACGTCGCCAGGCTGGATGACGAAGAGTCCGTCCGGTTTGCGCCAGTCAGACGCGATTTTTGCGAGAAATTTATTGGGCGCCACGCCGGCTGAGGCTGTCAGGTGCAACTCCTGGCGGATTTGCTCACGAATGGCCGACGCAACACGAGTAGCGGTCGGCAAGCCAGTCTTGTTCTCGGTAACGTCGAGATACGCTTCGTCCAGCGACAGTGGTTCTATCAGGTCCGTGTGACGGGTGAAGACCTCGCGGACGCTACGCGAAACTGCCCGATAGCGTGTGAAGTCTGGTGGGAGAAAGATTCCATCGGGGCACAAGCGTTCCGCGTGAACCGCCGGCATGGCCGAGCGCACACCGAACCGTCTCGCCTCATACGAAGCAGCACAGACAACAGAACGGTTGCCCCGCCAGGCGACAATGACAGACTTGCCGCGCAGTTGCGGATCATCCCGCTGTTCGACGGAAGCATAAAATGCGTCCATGTCCACGTGGATGATTTTGCGCACGGTCATCTGACAGCAATATTATTCCTGTTTCCCAGACCCGTCGGACAGTGCCCTCCGCAAATTGGCGCCCGCAGTTAGGGCTTCGAGAACCGAAACCCAGCAATGGCCGTTCTTCCCTTCACTTGTTCCGTCTGGCTGCCTGCCATTTCGCCCAACGTGCACGCTGAGGACGGCAATTCGCTTACGTGCAGCTGCTGATCTAGGCCTTCGAGTCGCGCACGTCCGAATCCCCTTAGACTTTCCGCCCAGATTTTCACCCCCCTCACACCTGATCAGCAGATTACCCAGGCCCAACAGGAGGAATGCAATGAGGCTCCGTCGCAATGAATTCTGTCCAATCCATCGATCTCTTTTCTGCTGTGGTCGGGAGACCCTTCCCAAGCCTCGACTTGTAAGACTAGGAGTTCAGCGCGTCGAAGATCCGCACCACCCGCGAGGATACCGCGAACTGCGATCACCGGCGGAGATGCGAAAACTGCAGAACCGCAAGGTCCGGGAACAAGCGGGAATATGCGCCATCTGCCACGAAGAGTTTACCGACTACAACGACATCGCTCCGGATCACAAGAATCCCAAAGGAATGGGAGGAGCCTGGAGAGACGATCATCCGGACAATATCCAGGCAACACACTGGTGGTGCAATGGAGAGAAAGGATCAACCCGAATGGACTGACGGTCGATAAGCCGACCTTCATGCCAGGTCAGGACCTTGCACTTTGTATGAGGTCCGTTCGGCGCACGCACCTCGTGACGGCGTACCAGTACGCAATCGGATCCGGACCGATTGCTATCGAGAATGTTTGCTCATCTGATTTGTGCTGCCGAACGTAGAAGATCATCATTCTGTCCTTAATCGAGCAGTCAGGACCATTTGTCCGTCAAAGTGATTGTTTTGTTCTTGGGCTCGTGCTTTCCTGGTTCAATCTTCCCAATGTCGATCACGATCGGAACATTCGCTAACAGACCGGCGAGGATGCAGGTACCGGTAGGCAGCAACGGCAAATAGTCGAAGGATACCTTATCCAAATACGAGATTGTTTGCCTCACGGCGTTAATGTCTTCGTTATTTATCAGCCGATGGAGAAAGTAGTTATGTAACTGTGAAATGATCGTAGGGGAAATGTCAGACGGCCTCTGGCTCGCGACCGTAAGAAACACGCCAAACTTTCTTCCTTCTTTGATGATTTCCTCAAATGTCTCTAGACGGTAGTCCTTCCATTGCTCGCTCTCTCGCTCGGAATCCTCCGAAAGAATGTTGTGTGCCTCATCGACTATGATGTTTAGATACTTTTGATCGTCGTTTTCGATCTTCTTGTCGTTATAAAGCTTTTTGCACAGCAGCAAAGGCAGCACTTTTCTCATCTGCATGTGGACGTCTCTCAACGACACGATGGTTATATTTTTCTCATTGGTGATCTCCCCGTCTGAGTGAACTTCTATGACCTTCTTCAGGTACTCGAATCTTTTGTCCAATCGCTTGATGAGGGGAGCAAGGTGCTCTTTGTTTGAAAAGCCACGAATAATGTCACCGTAATATTGAAGCACTATCTGCAATCTAATCTCGTCCATAGGCGTGATCAGGTCAGTATCGATGTTCAGCTGCGCGACCTTGGCATCAATAACCTGCTCTCTGAACTCGGGTTGATTGCTGTAAAGCCGGTGGCCGGCTTCGGTGTCATAGTAGTAATTCCCTAGCGTGTTATTGAACTTCAGATGGGTTTCGTAATCGGCGAGGAGCGTGCCAAGAGATTGGTTGTCATGGAGACATTCTCTTAGCTCCTTTAAGAAATTAACAACGACTGCCTTTTCGAGGCTTCTATCCCCCTCGGTTGTTGCTTCAAATATCCTCTGACCGATTAGGCTTCTCAGCTCAGAGGCAACTTTTATCTTCGGGCCTATGTAGCTGTTATCGATGGCACGACGCAAAAAAAGGCATCTGCGTCTTTTCGGTAGCCTCCAGAAACACTGCCCAAAACTCGGGGTCATTCAGCGTTTCCCTCGTAACCGGGAACTTGTCGCCGCCTGCGGGCGTCCGAGTTGAGAGCTGATAAATATTCTTGTACTGCTCGTCTATGATCACGTCGTCGGTCGCAGCATCGCCGTCTGCATATTCGCCGTTAAAATCGAGGAGAAAAAAAGTGGCGTTCGTCTTAAAGTTCTCTTTGTCTTTGTACTTCAGAAACAGCTCTCGATACACTTTGGCGAGCGTATAAGACTTTCCGCTTCCAGTATTGCCAAAGATGCCGATGTGACTGGCGAAGAGACTGTTGATGCCAACGCGGATGTCCTGACCCTTTTCAAACGATAACGTGCCGATGGTGATCGGATCGTCGTCACGTCGGATGAAATTGTGGACTTGCTCAAACTCCTTTTTGTGAAGCAAGAAGCACTCATTGTCTATTAGGGGGAGCTCCTTGATGCCCCGCTCGAATTGCCTGCTTTTGAAGAAACCGAGCAGACTGACGGTCAACACCCTGTCGATCTTGTCTTTCTCGCTCGCATACCCCTTCTTTTGTGCGTACAGTTTGTCTTCGGTGATCAGCTCACCCTCAACCTTGCCGATGATCTTCGTGAAGCCCTTAACGATCTTTACATAGCCTCCAACCGAAATATTTCTGATAAGCTCGCCTTTATAGAGCAGGTGCGAAGTGTTCTTCGTTTTGTCGACCTTTACTTCGATCGTCCGGCCCTTGACGGATATGACTTTACCTATCGTGAAGATACAGTCGTCGGAGATCTGATCGGGATTCATTCAGTCTGCTTAAGGGACGACGAAGGCAATTCTTTCCTAGTCGTCGGAATCGACCCTCTGGAGGAGATCGGCATAGATTCGCTTGTTGATGGTTTGAAAATCGTACTTGAATTTGTCAACAGTGACGCCACTAGCGCCTTTCTCCTGTTCGGGAGCGATGAAGTGAACGTTATTATTTCGAACGCTGTTGCTTCGAAAATGTGTCTCAATATCGGTTGTCGCGTCTGAGCTGTAAGTGATGATGTAGATCATCAGTGTTGGATTCGAATTCGCTGCACGCAATGTGATCTCGCGAATGTGCTCGTCGGCAAAGGAAAAACCCATAACAAAGAGCACAGTGTTTTCCTTTTCAAGCTCGTTATTGTACAAACGCAAGAGCTCATAGTACGTCTGGTTCATGAGAGTGTGCTTGAATTTCTCTTTTGTCGGATTAACGACAATCAGCAGCTGTTCATAGGCCTCCAGGAAGGCGTCCGCCGCCGCATCTGTTTTCTTGCCAGCAGCTGCGGCTAAGAGAGTGTCGATGGTCGCATCACTCGGTACGTCCACGACGTGATCGGACAGGAGCGTCTTTTCGCCAACCTGCTTAACGTGGTTCAGATCGATAGAAAACGTGACGCTGCCGTTGCGTATTTCCCACGATAGCGACCCGTGCAGCTTCAAAAGGTTGAACACTGGGAGCTCTGCTGTTTTGTCGTAGTGCAAGCTTTTCTTGAAACGCGATGTCTTGAAATTACTAAGGCTGAATGTCGGTCTAAAGCGCCCGTTGAAACCGTCGTTGTATTCCAAGCTGAGGTCTTCCAAGGCCTTATCAAGGAAGATGTCGATGTTCGTGGTAAAAAGGTTTATCTCCTTACTGAGCAGTGTGACCTTGCGCTTGAGGAGAATGGAGTTCATGTAGTTTAGGAAACTCGTGTATTGCCGCAACACGGGTGCTGCGGCCACATCAGGCTCAAGGATCGGGATATTCTTGCTGATGACTTCGTCGAAATACCGCTTGTAAAGTGAAACTCTGATGATCTTTTTCCCTGGATCGGAGTCAAGTACTCTCGTTTCAAGGTCAGTCAGTAGCGCTTCGAGATTTCCGAGCGTAGTAAGGTACGGGCAAGACAAACCCGAACCTAAGAGAAAATTGATGTTGCAGTCCTGAATCGTGTCTTTGAGTTTGTCATTCATCGTGTCTCGTGCGGCTGGTGCGGGCAGATGGGGAAAGAGAACTGGTGAACGTCAAAAGAACACTCCCGCAATAGCACTTCTGTCTTGGACCCTCGCGACCTATGTATCGAAGGGCCCACATAACCGTACCACTAATTTGAGTGGAATCAAGACTTTGCTTGGTTCCGCGGGGCCGGACGGGCCCGCCGCGCGACCGTGCCGCCCCTCCAAAATCTGGCCAAGAGAAAAACGCGAGGACTATACAGCATGTCGGCGCAATCGCCTGATCTCGGCCTTGCAGATGGCCGGTATGTCCGCACGCTCCACGTTCAGCCGATCCAGATAACCCTGGCAATCGGCGGTACTCAAGTCATCACGCAATCTGAAAGCAGATTTGAACAGCAATGCACTGGTGCGCGATAGGCCTGTGGCCATAAAATTGATCAGTGTTTGATTCGCTGCACCATATTCCAAGAACAGATGTACAGGCAAGAGCTTTTCAGCTTCAGCAGTCGACCCTCTCTCGACCAACACTGCCCGCAGCACATCGGTGTATAGCCTCATGTACTTGACGTAGGTGTATCGCAGTTCCTTTTCCAAGTCCTCGAACAGGTCCCGAATTAACCGGTTGACGCCGTCTACGTCGCGCGCTGGATCGAACGTTCGGTCCACTCTCTGTTCGTATTCGATCTTGTCCTTCAGCAGGTCCTTCAATGAGAGCCCCTGCATCCACTTGACGGCGAGAGGGGCTAAATATCGGTAACGCTGCGTGCCAAATCGTATAACGAGATTTTCAAGCGTTTCGAAGATGCTCGTGAATCGTGCAAACGAATTTCTCTCAAATGGACTGCGTGGAATCGATACCTCCAGACTAGGCTGAGTTCGAAAGAAATCCGCCAGCGTTTCCAAACGAGCCGGATGCACATAGAAATTGTTAACCAACAACTCTTCCGGCAAGGTTCGCTTGAACGCAACGGAGAGAGCATCAATCTCTGAAAACTGTGCCCTCGTCTTCTCGTCGACTGACTCTATCGAGTCCGCGAGTCGTTTGCCGGAGGATAGAAAGTCTGAATAGATGCGCGCGTAAGTCTGCTCCGCCCATGAAAGTGCCCTGGACTCCGGAGATTCCGGCGGCTCCTTAACAAACTGGACCAATTCTGCCGTTCGCTCTGTCAGCCCCATCGCAAAGGCCGATTGAATTGTGGCCAAGCGCGACGACGTAACGTCTTGCTCCCACTTCTTGCCGTAGATACAGTACACATTACCCTGAAATTCTTTTGCCAGCCGCCCGGCCCTTCCGACCAGGTTCCAAAAATCGCCTTTCTCCATCGACTTCCCGCGACCCTTCTTCGGGTCCTCTACGAAGATATTCTTGGCTGGCAAATTCATTCCCTGGAGTAGAGTACTCGTGCAGCAAACGAAGCGTATTTTTCGCTCTCGCAGCAGTTCTTCTATCCTTCCCCTTATGATCTGTGGAATATTTCCGTAGTGGAACGCCACGCCCTTTCGGACGAGTGCAGCCAGGCGGTACAGGTGGTGCACTTCCTGGCGAAGGAAGCTTGCGAGATCGGATAGCTCCTGGTCGACCAGATCATCCTGGATTGCGTCAGCGATTTCCAGTGCAACTTTGTCCGCTGCTGCCGGCTCATTGCAGTAGACGATGGAGCTGTCCTCAGCCTTGGTAAAAAAGAATGCAAACTTCCCCATATATCGCTCGCGAAAATCGAAGGGTAATTCCGCATTGCCAAGCGAAACCGCGTCACCGTCGATGACAAGTTCCATCTGGGCGACCCTCTTCTTCCCCTTTACCGTGAGGACATTGATAATATTCTGGGTGACCGGGCTAAGATGCTCGACAAATGAAACGCCTTCCTGATCCCTGCCAAAGATGCGAAGGAGTAACTCCGGATTGGATCGGAGCGGACTTGAGAAAAACAACCGCGCATTAGGGAAGCGTCCCAAGGTGAGTGCCAGCACGCGCTCCAAAGTTTGTCCCCGGTTGGTTTCCCCAATCTCGTGCGCCTCATCCACGATGACAGCGTCGATATTCAGCGTCTGGTCGCCAGAGGTCAACAGAGTTGCGAGTCGCTCTTGTGTCAACACGTAGATCAGCTTCTTAATGGCACCGATTTGCTCCGGTGTCGTCGGGGCAGACAAGACAGGAACCGAATTAAGATCGTGGTCCCGCAGAATCCTCACAAGGTCGAATGTAACTTGCCGTATCAGGGCGCGCGTCGGGACCAGGAAGACTGCGATATATGACTCCTCGTCTTTGAGCCTTCTGAGAAGCTCGATTTCCAAAGTGAACGACTTTCCAGCGGACGTAGGAGCAGAGACACTGACCGATCTATTTCCTTCGAGAGCCCGAATCAGTTTGACTTGAAAATCCGTGAGCACCGTCTCCGCTCCGGTGCCACTTAGTTTGTTCTCATATTGCCGCACCAGCATTTCCAGTCTCAGAAATGGATCGTTCAGTGCAAGATCTGTTCCGGCCTGCTCATCGAGAAGCTGTCTGGCCGGAAAGTTCCCAATTCTGCTCAGAATTAAATCGCAGACAGCGCGCACGGTCGGGGTTGAGCCGTTCGCAAAATTCAGAGCTCGTATGGCGACCTCGTACGCCTGGCGGCCAGCGTGGGCATTTTCCACAGAATCGCCACTCCCTGAAAGGGCCAGGCGAGTCGCAACAGAGAGCGCATAAGCGAGATCCTCTTCCTCGGGATACGGACGGGAAGGGAAAAACTGGGGGAGCTGCTGATGTACATCTGCGACGAGGAGCGACCGGTATATTCGGTCGAACTTGGCGGTTGTGGGAAGAGCCGTCATTTGATGCCCGTCAATTCCTCATTGAACCAGGTACGAAAGGCCTCCACATCACGGAACGGCAACATGAAAAACTCAAATTTCAGATGCTTGTGTTTGAGGGCTTGCAACTTGCCATTGAGTGAATCTCTGATCCCCGCCGCCCACAAGCGGTAACGAGCTTCAAATTCTTTCGTGAATTGCTCGCGCCTTTGGTCGTCTAAGCACTCATACTCAGTCCAGTTAAACCCGATAAAACAGGCTTGCGTAAGACGACAATTGGATACGTTCTCACCTTCGATGTAATCCACTACTTTCTTCTGGAGCTCAGGGTCTAGATTGGAGAAACCCGAAGTAAAGGCAGTCACCTCGTGCCTCTTTGTGCGGGAATCATGGAAGCTGTCTATGCTCTTGAATGCATCGTTCAGGCCAGCAGAAAACAACTTATGGATCTTCGATTCTGCAAAAATCACTTCAAGTACGTTAGTCTGTTCGTCCCAGCGCAGGTGCACGCCGTCGCTCCCTTGCCGCTCCAGTTTGGGGTTGGTGGTCATTGGCATTTTCTTCAACGCCTGGGGAGCGTGAAGCACCGTCTCCAATAGGAAATAGATTAGAAGTTCTGCTACTTGGCCCGATTGTTCCGTCAAGCGGAATAGGTCTCGGGCCTGCATCCACATCTCATTGCGATCACGCTCCGACAGATCCCGCCGTCGCTCTGCATTAAAGCAATAGTGGGTAATGTACTGCGCCAAGAGACGGGCTAACTCGCGGAACCGGGGCTCTCCGCTGGCATCGGCTTTAACGAAGTGAAGACGAACGACTGCCGCCGGAGGCTCATCACACGCGACCCGATACTCGATGTGAGAAAAGTGCGCATCGTAGTCGGAGCACTGAATTTCGAGTAGCTTTTCCAGAAAATTTTGCACGACGAAAGTGACCGATTAACACGGTGCCACGACCAATGACGCTGGACTCTTTTTCGGGGAAGGATCTCCATCCTACAAACAAAGAGCCCCGAGCGCAATTAAGACGCTGATTCTCGCGGGCTGTCGGCGCGAACATCGACACGCGGGCGATCTTAGGGTTTATCATAATTTTAACCTGGCTGTATTTCGCTTTTTATTCGCCAATATTATCATACGCTAGTGCTTCATCTTCGATCCTCAAAATTCAAGGTTTTGAACACTGGCTGAACAGAACTGCAAGAGCCCGAAGAAGACGGCGCTGAAAACCAGGTTGCGGCACATGCTCGGCATAGCCGGGCAATAATTAGGCAGGGATGGCCAGCCGCTTCACGCAGGCGGCTGATAAAGCTGATTGATGATCTCGCTGACAATCTGAAATGACCGCAGGGCCCAGTTGTGAAGGTCCGTGCTTCCGTGTGCATAATCGTTTCTCAGCATCGGCAAGAGGTCAGGTAGCATTTTCACGTAATCCCAGTCCAGATCCGCCGCTGTAATCTGTATATCCGATTCGTCCCATGCGATCTCGGTGAGGTTTTTCTCCGACGCCTCGCGTATCTTTTCCATCTCAACGCGGTGCCGGCTGTTGATTTCGCCGCGGTTCTGCCACGTCGAGAAGCCTTCGTTCTTCACCAGCCCATGGTCGACGGCGTATTTCAGCAAGGGACGCAGCGTCGGTCTTTTACCCTTTATCTTGCCAGTCCTGATTTCCTCCTTCAGCCGCTCGCGCAAAGCCAGCTCCAAGCACGCAAGGCTTTGGTGCTCCGCCACTGGGTAAAAGCGATAAACGAACCACGCATACAGATACACGTTTCTTGCCGTCTCGAACTGCAACATAATTTCCTGCGGCACGCCACCATGCAATCGATACGCTGATATTTGTTCGTGGTGATCAGCCAGTTCGATGACGCGGGACGTTCCGTCTATCCGGTCAACCCTGACGAACATAGTGCTGCGTGGATCGGCTTCACAGACGTACTCCGGTGGCCTAAGCGTCTCGGGATCGAATTTCTGTTCCGTCATTGTTAGTCCTTTGTGTCTCCAGTCGTTCCTACTAATCATAAGACTCGTACTAACCTGAACATCTTATGATCGCAGGCTCCGAATAGCCCGCTTATCCCGTCGAGGAGTGATTGAGCACTGGCTGGGCGAAATGCAGCCAGAATGGGCGTTAATCGAATCGCAACTGGCGACCTTTCTTGCGCTGTTGTAGGCTGATCCTGAACCGTACATGGAAAAGGACCAGTCACAGCGAGGAGGAGGAGGCGCCGCCACACAAGGCGGCATCAATTTCCAAAATCGGGTTTCCGCATGGGTATGCGTACATATCCTCGCGGAGAGATCCGCAAACCCGATCGGCCCGATGAACGTCCCGGCATACGCCCGTTTTGAAACGCCCGAACCAATAGATGACACGCTCGTTGGAGCGGTCGATGGTGCCCACGCTTTTGTACAAGCCAAGAGGACTCTAAGCCTATCGACCGTAGCAGACTCGGACTTGGCTTCCGTCATAGACCAGTTTGTACGTCAATACACTTCTAATCGGAGCGGTTCAGACGTCCGGCCGTGGTGCGCGAGGCCGCTCGATCCGACCAAGGACCAGTTCGTGCTCGCGACAACTTCCGAATCCTCCGCACCTGTCAGGGTAGACCTAGCAACAGTTCTTGATCGCATCCGCGGCCTCACCATTGGACAGCCACTCATTGATGGCACTACGAGTGACAACCAACGGAAGGCGCTGGATACCCTACTGGCGCACGTCCGCCGCTCTTGGCAATCCGCCGCCGGTGCGGAGCCAACTGATTCGGACATCCGCGCTGTTTGTGCCTTGATGCACGTCCGCGTACTTGATGTCGAAACCAATGGCATCGCTGAACGGGAGGCATTGTCCTTGCTTGAACACCGGGTGCTTGAAAATCCTCAGCAGGCAGGAGCGGCCTGGTCGACGCTTCTGCAGCTTGTAGCCGATCTCTCACAGCGCCGCTCCGGTATCGACGAGGCAGGCCTGCGCACCGCCCTAGAACAGGCGGGAGTCTCGCTGAAAGGCCCGGCGCGTTATGACAAAGACATCAGCAAACTTAGGAATCACGCGAAAGAAACCGTTCGCTATCTTGCGCACAACTCTCGAATCCCTGTCGGCACGACCGAAGTGCGAGTCGATAGACTCGCTACCGGAGCTATCCGCCAAGCGAGCGAATCGGAATCCCTTGTCGTAGTGGGTTGGCCGGGCGCGGGAAAATCAGGAATCTTACATGATTTTGCGGAGTCAGCAATCGATGAGGGCCGAGATGTAGTTTTCATAGCTGTTGATCAAATCGGCGCGACGAGTCTCGGTGAACTGCGAGACGAGCTCGGTCTCGAACACGAGGTCATTGAAATCCTTCGTAACTGGCCGGGCCAGCGATCGGGCATTCTGGTGATCGACGCCCTCGACGCAGCTCGTGGCGACCCCGCGAGTGGGGCACTCTTGAATCTCATTCGCGCGATCATGACCTCAGGAGGCCGATGGCGTGTGGTCACATCAATTCGGAAATACGATCTTCGCTACAGTCCAGGACTACGAGAACTGTTCCGCGGGACTCTTACTCCTGCCATTCCACTCAACTTGCAGGATCGGGAATTCGGCACCCTTCGACATGTGAATGTACCCCTTTTCACGGACGAAGAGTTGGATGAAGTCCGCAACCAGGCGCCCGCCTTGGACGCCCTGCTCAGGATTGCTCCGCCGGTTCTATTCGATTTGCTCCGTGTCCCGTTCAATCTTCGCTTAATGGCAGAAATACTCGAATCCGGTGTCGACGCAAGCGAGCTCAGGCCAATCCGAACCCAGAGCGAGTTGCTGAACCGGTACTGGGCATACCGCGTGGCTGGCACAAGCGGAGGTGATCTTCGTGAACGGCTCTTGCGGCGAATTTGCACCTTAATGATAGAAGCTCGACGGCTACGGGCCGAACGTCAGCGTGTCGTTGAGCCCGGCTCTGCAGAGGCATTGCAGCAGCTCCTAAGCAATCAGGTGTTGGTCGAATGGCAGCCGTCGACGGATGCGATGCCACAACGTCAACAACTTGCCTTTTCCCATAACATCTTGTTCGATTTCGCGGCTTCTCAACTATTCTTGCCGTCTGAATCGGCCGACTTGGTGCGCCTTCTCGCGGCAGATCCCGACCTCGTCTTGATGCTCCGTCCGAGTATCGTAGTGCGGTATCAACATCTTTGGGAGACAAACCGCGAAGGTTTCTGGGCCCTTCTTTTTACGTCGTGTGCCGATCCTCTGGTATCGCCTGTCGGGAAGGTGATTGGAGCCGCCGTGCTCGCGGAATCCGGACGCACCTTGCAAGACTTCGATCCTTTGGTCAAAAGCCTGCGGTCTAGTTCGACACCAGAGCACGCAGCGGCTGAGACGGCATTCCGGCATCTTGTAGGCGCCCTTACCGCCGGCCCGATAGCTGCTTTTGCCGGTGCCGCGGCAGGTCCGTACTGCGAACTGCTCCGCGTCGTCACGCAAACGCCTAATGAATTCCTGGCGGGATACTCCGCGACGCTGCTTCGCGCGATATTGGACCATCAACCCTCGCTGACCCCCGACCAATTCTCTACCGCAGGTGAAGCAGCTCGCAACCTGCTGAGTTTCGCATGGTCCCACCAATGAAGCGCAACTCGTGGTTAGTTATCACTGCCTTACGAAGTGTCTGCGCTACATTCCGCACGAACCCGGCTGAATCCGCAGCACTTCTGCGTCGTGCCATCGAGCCTAAGCACTTGGCCCAATACGGCTATGAAGAAATGCATTGGGTGTCCCGCGATCTCGAAGAGATTGAGTCCATTGATCCGGACTTGATCGCAGAAATCTATGCTGCCGTTTTCGCACACGACGAGCCATCTACCGAGAGTACAGAAATGAGCTCCAGCCGTATCTTGCCGCTCACGTCCAATCGCCGGCAAGACTACAACCATACAAAATGGCAGCTTGCGCAGAATTATCCGCGTTTTCTGGAACGCGCACCCCTTGCGGCTAATCGCGTAATGATCCACGTAATCGATGGCTATGTTGCGGCGGAGCATCGAAGCGTATCGAGCACGCCAACGATCGAAAAGTTCGAGATCGATGGCCATGAGGCCTCATTTCTCCATGACTACTCATACATTTGGGGCGATGGCGCATCTGGGCATGACGACGCAATTCAGATTTTGAATGCTTTCTTTCGCCATCTCGAACAAATGCTGCAAGACCGTGAACGCGCAGAAATCATTGGTGCGATCCTCGCGGTATTGTTCCGCGAAGCTAAGCAAGCGATCATCTGGGCCCGCTTGTTACGCTTGGGGGCCCAGTATCCCGCCGAACTCGGCCTCCGGCTCCGCTCGCTCGCGTGGGCTGTACCGGTCCTGCGCTCGATGGATACAGAGCACGACGCAGCCGACTTTGTAGCGGCGATATTCCCTCTGCTTACTGCCCCCGAAAGGGAACGGGTTGAAAAAACGGTTCTATCTTTTCCGCATAGCAAGGAAGGGAATGAGAAAGAGATCGCCGAACGTGACCGAACGAGAGTGCTCGGCAGATTGAATCCGCAGGACCTTGTGAGCGCGGAAGCAAAGCGTCTTCTTCAGGAATTGGAGGCCTCCAATGCAATTCCAGCGCCGGAAGCTAGGCGCCCGCGCTTCCAAGTCTCGGCCATAGAAATGAACGAGACTCGGTGGGTCCAAGACGTACTCGGTGTTTCACCGGAAAAGGAATCCCATAAGAATTTTCTGCAGCTGCGCCGACCCGTCGAGGAGTTCCAATCCCGCCATAGCAACAGCATTCCCAGCCCGGAAGAGGCGGAAGCTGCCCTTCCGCAGCTAGCGGCCCTTCGCGGCGCCCTCCAGAACCCTGGAGAAGAGGTCGACACAAAACTTCTGAATATGGGCAGCGGCACACTCGCTGCCGCCTGTGCGGTGGTCGCGAAAATCGAAAATCTCTCATGCGAGACTCAGCTCGGCAGTTTTGTGCGCGCAGTCCTTCTAGAAATGAGTCAGCACCCGGAACCGGAGCATGATCCCGAGTATGACGCTAGTTTCGACAAGCATCCTGGTTGGGGGTCGCCTCTGGCGAGGATCGAGGCGGCGGAGGGTCTAATGACGCTTGCTCGCCATAGCTCCTGTTGCGATGCCAATATGTTCGAGGCGATCGAGCGATTAGGTACCGATCCGGCGCCGCAGGTTCGTTTTCAGATCGCAAGCCGTCTGACCTACCTATATCACACAGCGCCCGAGAAGATGTGGACGTATCTTGAGGAGCGCATCAAAGCGGAAACCAGCAACGCTGTTTTAGACTGCCACGCGCGCTCCCTCCAGCAATTAGCGGGCCCGCACGCGGACCGTTCAGTTGAAGCATCCCGGCGACTTTTCGACAAAGTTCGAGAAGGACCTGGGGCCGAGCATCCCAAAGCAACATGTCTTCACACATTTGTTGGCCTATACACCTGGCGGGACCATCCGGCTGCAAAGGAGTTCCTCTACAAGCTCATCCGTGATGTTCGTGCGAACCATCGGGAATTGTCGGTAGTGCTCTCCAACTTGAGAGGTACGTTGACCCACAGCACGTCAGAACCCCCGACCACCGATGACTCTGCTATGCGCGCAAGGGCGGTCGAACTATTTCATACAATTTCGGCGGCGGCCTGCGATGAATTCGCTTCTCTGATCGGGCATCCCAACTCGCCAGGATGGTCGGAATCGGATGCCCAACAACTTAAGGGAGTCGCGCGGCTCGTGGATCACGCTGCTACGGAGCTTTATTTTGCGTCCGGAGTGTTTGTCAACGGGAGACAGCCAGAATCGGCAGTATCCCGCCCGCAACAGGAGCGGTTTTATCGCGAACTAACTTCCACGATCGATCGCTTGAGCACCATAGGTATTCCCGATGCTGTGCATCGCCTAATCGAAATGCTAGAGGTTTTCGCACCCATCGATCCTAGGCGGGTTTTCCTTCAAGTATCTGCCCTTGTTGAGAGCGGTAGAAGGGGCGGATATCACTACGAGTCGATGGCCGCTGAGCGCATCGTTCGCATTGTTGAGCGATACCTGGCCGAGTACAGACCTTTGCTTCAAGAAGATGCCGAATGCCGGATTGCCCTGCGGAAGACGCTTGACGCTTTTGTGGAAGCCGGCTGGCCAGCAGCACAACAGCTTTCTTACCGCTTGGACGAGATTTTTCGATGATCTCCAATGTAACGAACGCCCAACTCGCGCATCGTGCATCACAGGATCCCTTGTGCTGTGCGCAGCGGCCACAACTTCATCCCCGTGAGGTTCGACTGACTGTCGGTCAGTGAGAAAACATCAAGGTTGGCGGCATGTTTCCTGCTGTGTCGCGCGGGCTGTGGTCCCCGCGCTTGACGCGATGCCGTGCTTGGATTGAATAGCCGGGAGGAGGGCTCCGGGGTAGTTCGACCAAACACTTGCCTGCGGAATCGCAGAACAGACCGGTGGCCGGCAGTTCAGACTTGGAAAAGAGACTTTAGAATTCTCAAGGCTTGCTGAAGTTGTTCGGTACTACAATCTGTGAGCACGCGCTGTACCTTCGCTAGCAGAACACCGGGCTCAGTCTCTTCAGCTTCGAACTCAAAGAATTCCGGAGGCGAAACGCTGAGTGCCTTGGCCAACTGCTCGATGATCTCTAACGATGGCCACTTCTCTCCCCGCTCGATTTCGCCTAGATAGTTGACGTTGATATCGGCCTTTTCCGCGACGAATTCCCGCGATACACCTGCCGCTTCCCGAATCGCTCGTATTCTCCTGCCGAAGAGTGCTTGGCCATTCATGCTTTTGAACTTCACGTTACAGGCGAGTTCGGCCTTAGAACACAAGCCCACGGCCAATATGTGACTTGACTATGTGGTCTATTAGCGTTATTGTCGGCAACAACCTACGCTCCGTCTTCGTCCGCAGGGAAAACGAAGTGTGGAGACTCGGCGGTTCGTCGAACCAGGTTGTTCGGAGTCAAATTGAGGCCCTTAGCCACTCGAAAGATCGTTCGAAGGCTAGGACACTGAACTCCACGTTCTAGGTCACTAATGAACGTACGATCCAGACCGGTCCTGACGTGTAGTCCCATTTGGGACATGCCGAGTTCTTCCCGCGTTGTTCGCATTACTTCCCCAAACGCCTTCTCCACGCCTGAGCGAGGTTGAAATTGTTTTCGACGTTTGGCCATCTCGCACAACATCGTCTGTCATTGTCGGCAACAGGCCAACGGGCGGTTACCGACATCTGCTGGATAGCTGAATTGGGACTGGAGGCAGCATGAGTTCATCTGCTGCGGACTACTTTCCGGGAGTCTCTGGGAAAGAGATTGGTTCAAGCCATACAGACGCTCAGAGTCCCGAAGCATCGTCGACTGAAGCGGCAACAGAGAAAGGAGTTGAGCAGTCATGGCCGGCAGCCGTTATCGTTAGAACGTCTGCGGCTGTCGCCTCGCTGGTCGTACCGTCCGACGAGGCCCTGATGGCTTCGATCAGTGATGGCGACAAAGAAGCCCTTGCATTGCTGTTTCGCCGCTACTCACGAATCGTGCGGGGCGTAGTCTACCGAGTTCTGCGAGATACCTCTGAGGCAGACGACATGGTCCAAGAAATCTTCCTGCTCATCCATCGCCACTGCCAAACGTTTGACAGCTCCAAAGGTCCGGCACGGTTCTGGATTCTGCAAATGGCTTACCGTCGCGCCATCTCGCGGCGCCGTTACTTGACTTCCCGCCACTTCTACACGCACCTTGATCTCGACGACGCGGCAAGCCAACTCGCAGATCCGAGGATGAGTGTTGGCCAGCTTGAGGACTCAATCGACGGAGGGCTCGAGAATGGCGGTCTTCAGCAGGCATTTGAGGCGCTTGCGGAGAACCAGCGCCAGACGCTTCGACTCTTCTTTATAGAGGGTTATACTCTTGATGAAATCGCCGCCAAGCTTGGTCAATCCCGAGGGAATGTCAAACACCACTACTTCCGTGGGCTGGATCGGCTGCGAAAGGAATTCTTTGGTAGCACATTGCCCGCCAAGAGAGCAGTATGATAAAAAGTCTTGTCCAACCTAGGAGCAGGGGCGTTGTCGCCAACCGAACCCCATGACGAGTTCCTAGAACTCTGCGCCGTTTCGACCTCTGGCCAGCTGA
>Ga0207134_1153_pt1 | contig 17553 bp, 14 predicted proteins | sample Alteio_BWMinHeat_12_FD_153527 | JGI IMG/M metagenome (GOLD analysis project Ga0207134, IMG submission 153527) | Enriched cells from forest soil in Barre Woods Harvard Forest LTER site, Petersham, Massachusetts, United States -... | ecosystem: Environmental > Terrestrial > Soil > Temperate forest >... | reverse complement strand
GTACCAGAATCGCTGCGAGAGATAAAGCAGCGTCAGGATACCTAAAGCGATGGAAATGCGCAGCAGCAGAAAGCCCCAGTTCACGGTGATGGCGCCCCCAAACCTAAAGTACAAGTTTAGCATGCGGGGCTTGGGAATTTGCATGACGGGGGCGATTTTACTGCGTAAGATGAACCCCCGCGGAGCGCTTGGTACCGCAAACTAAGGCAACGCAGGTTGGGGGGAAACGGCTGGGAGAGTGGCGCGTCTGAAGGAAAGAACGTCCGGTTTCCGGGCGAAACGGAGGAGAAGACTTATGACGAAGTGGAATGTGCTAGCGAGTCTGGTGCTGGGGGCTGGGTTGGCCGTGCTTCCGGCAGGGGCCCAGGATGCGGCAAAGAAGAAGGAGCCACCGAAGGCGGCGGTGAGTCCGACGCAGGCGGTTCTGGAGCAATGGAACGACATCGGGCGGAAGCTGACAGCCATGGCGGAGGACTTCCCCGAGGACAAGTACGAGTTCAAACCGAACCCGGAGCAACGCAGTTTCCGGGAGGGATTGCTGCACGTTGCGGATGTGAATTATTTCTTCACCAACCCGGTGAAGGGAGAGAAACCGCCCGCGCAAGAAGATTTCTCGAAAGACAAACTCAAGACCAAGGCAGAAGTGGCCGCTTACGTGAAGAAATCCTTCGCCGACGGCGCAGCGGCGATCAAAGCGAAAGGCGATGCGGGGCTGAATTCGCTGGTCGTCGATCCGTACGCGAATCAGCAGGTCCGCGTCATTGACATGGCCTACGGCTTCATGGAGCACTCGGGAGAACACTACGGGCAGTTGGTGGTGTACTACCGGGTGTCGGGATTGGTGCCGCCGGAGTCGAGGCCGAAGAAATAAGGGTGACTCGTGACTGGTGACTGGTGAAAACCCGCCAGTCGCGAATGGTCTGATTGAAATTCGAGGGTGTTTTTCGGGGCGCGGTGCGCGAGCATCGCGCCCGTTTTTCATTTGGGGCGGGATTCCAAGTCGTGGTCTTTGCGGAACGCACGGTCCTGGGGTGCATCGGGCCGCCTCGGAAGGCGGGCCCCTATAGACACGACCTTCGAATCGCTAGGAGGTGGCTGCACCGGCGACGCCATTTTCGAGGAGGGCGATCAGCTGTGCGGGATCGCTGGTTGGGGGGAGGCAGGTTTGACCGGAGCAGACGACGGCGAGGGGTTTGTTGGCAGGGAGATGCGGCAAGGTTTCTTTGAGAGCGCCGGCGAGGTAGAGTTGCGGAGTTTCCGGTGTGACGCGGAGGACGAACTTGCCGAGGCGGAAGACGCGGTGGGCGGCGGATTCGAGGGACTGGGCGACGGGATCGTTCGAATGGCCGGTGATGACGACCTGCAGAGGATGATTCGCGAAAAGCGTGGCGGCCAGGCCGTAGGTGGCGGCGAAGAGGCCGTATTGGGGGGCGATGCCGGCGAAGGCTTCGAGGGTTTTTTGGGCGAAGGCGTGGTAGCGGTCGTCGCCGGTGATGGCGTGCATTCGGATGAGGGCGATGGCGGCGACGGAATTTGCGCCGGGCGTGGGGGAATCCTGAAAAGGCTTGCGGCGGACGTCGAGGCCACCCATGGGGGCCGCATCGGAGGGACGATCGAAGAAGCCGCCACCTTCAGCGTCGCCGTAGCGGACGACGGCGAGGTCCATCGTTTTTTGCGCGACGGTGAAATAGCGGGGATCGAGCGTGGTTTCGTAGGCGTCGAGCAGCGCGAGAACGCCGAAGACTTGATCGTCGAGCGAACCTTCCAGGGCGGGACCGCCGATGCGGTGGCCGAAGCCGCGAGATTCGCTCCAGACTTCTTTCAACATGCGGTCGAGGGTTTTCAAGGCGAAGGCGCGGCAGCCCGCACCACGTGAGTCGCCCAGAGCCCGCGCGGCATCAAGATAGGCAGAGACAAACATCGCGTTCCAAGAGACGTACATCGTTTTATCAATGAACGGTGTGGGACGTGGGATGCGCGCGCCGAGCATCTTCCCTTTTGCCTTGGCGATGATCAGGCGGACAGTGGTTTCCTCCAGGCCAAGCTGTTTCGCAATATCCGCGGCGCCGCGCGCGATCCACAAGACATTTTTCGCGGGATTGTGGTGCATTTCGCCGTGAGCCTCGACGTCGTAACACAGCTCCATGACGCGGCCTTCTTCGGGGAGGAGCGCTGCGCGGAGTTCGTCGAGACTCCAGGTGAAATAGTCGCCGTCATCAGCGAGCGAATAGTCGGCATCCTGACTCGCGTAGAAACCGCCATTTTCCTGATCCGATAAAACTTCGTTCACCCAGCCGATGATGCCTTCGGCGGTCTCGCGCAGAAATGGGTTTTGCGTGACTTGCCAGCCGTGGAGATAGTTTTTCAAGAGCTCGGAATTGTCGTAGGACATTTTTTCGAAGTGGGGGACGAGCCAGCGTTCATCGACGGAGTAACGATGGAAGCCACCGGCAAGCTGGTCGTAGACGCCGCCGCGGGCCATCTTTTCGAGGGTAGTTTCGGCCATGGGGAGCAGATGCTTTTCTTTGGTTTGCTGGTAGCGCTCGAGGATGAGGTCGATGGCCGAGGAATGCGGGAACTTCGGAGCGCGGCCGAAGCCGCCGTTTTTTATGTCAAAAAGCTGGGTAATGGATTTGACTTGCGCTTCGACGACGCCAAGATCGAAATCGGCGCGGGCGCCGGTGAAGACTTCGGCTTGCGAGACGGCGTCGGCGAGGGAGTTGGCGGCGCGCTCGAGTTCGGCGCGCTTGTTGCGGTAGGAATCGGCGACGGCGAGAAGAACGCGGCGGAATCCGGGGCGGCCCATCTGGTCCTCGGGCGGGAAATAGGTGCCGCCGAAAAAGGGTTTGCCGTCGGAAAGCAGAAAACCGGTGAGGGGCCAGCCGCCCTGGCCGGAAATGGCGCTGACGGCGGATTGATAGCGGGAGTCCACGTCGGGGCGCTCGTCGCGGTCAACTTTCACGGCCACGAAATGTTCGTTGATGATTTTGGCGATTTCGGCGTTCTCGTAGCTTTCGCGGTCGATGACGTGGCACCAGTGGCACCAGACCGCGCCGATGTCGAGGAGGATGGGCTTATCTTCGGATTTGGCGCGGGCGAAGGCGGCGTCGCCCCATTCGTGCCAGTCGATGGGCTGGTGTGAAGCAGAGCGCAGGTAAGGGCTGGCGGAATCTTTCAGGCGGTTTTCGGGATGGTCGGTCAAAGTCTCTCACAGTTTGAGGCGGCGAAGATTCGCGGCGCTCAAGATGACACCAAGAGAAAAGCGCCGGTCTAAAGACCGGCCACTACAAAAACGATCATCGTATTGAAATAGCACAATTATTGGATGGTGTCGCCGGGGCCGAGGTCGCGCGGGTCGAGCGGTTTGCGGCTCGAGAATCCTTCGTCCTGGCGATGGTAAAAGCGGATGCGGTCCTCGCCGAGCTTCCAGCAGAGATAGACATCCTGTTTATTGATGACGGCGGGGAAATCGAGCAGGCCGACGTCGAGGTCCTTGATGAGGCAGCCAGTTTCGAGAATGCGGTTGAGCGCGGACTTGAGCGCTTCGGCAAGCTGCTCGTGCTGCATGCGGACGACGGCCAGTTTTTCATACGGGACGATCACGCCGCCCATCATCATGATGCGCGCGGAAACCGCGGAGAGTTCGTTTTCCAGACCGGAGAGTTTCTTGCGAGAATCCATGGCCTCGACGAGAAAGGGTTCAAGTTCCCGGCGCGTACGCTCCGCTTCTGTCAGCGTGAAAAGGCGCTGCGGTGGTTCCGGAGTTTCGTCTTGTTCCTGATCGTCGTCTTCTTCGTCTGCCATTCTGTTTCCGTTCGGGGGACTAAGGACCGATAAGAGGACAGACTTCAGTCTGTCCTACCGATGCTATCGCAAACTCAGCATGCGGTCGAGGGCAACGCGCGCGTGGTGGCGGGTGCGCTCATCGACGGAGATGCGGTTCACGACGTTGCCCTCGCCCAGATTTTCGAGCACCCAGAGGAGATGTTGAGGAGTGATACGGAACATCGTCGTGCAAACGCAGACGCTGGGATCGAGCGAGATGACTTTGTGATCCCGCAATTCCTTGCTGAGGCGGTTGACGAGGTGGATTTCCGTGCCGACGGCCCATGCGGTGCCGGCGGGAGAAGCCTGGATGGCTTTGATGATGCCCTCGGTCGAGCCGATTTGATCGGCGGCCTGGGCAACCTCGAAGCGGCATTCGGGATGCGCGATGACGCGAATGCCGGAATGCTCGCGGCGGACGCGCTCGACCTGCTGCGGCGTGAAGCGCTGGTGTACAGAGCAATAGCCCTTCCAGAGTATGACGCGCGCGCTGCGAACCGCTTCCGGCGTGTTTCCGCCAAATTCCTGGTAGGGATCCCAGACGATCATTTGTTCGAGCGGGATGCCCATGCGATAGCCGGTGTTTCGCCCGAGGTGCTCATCGGGAAGGAAGAGAACTTTTTCGCCGTTCTCGAAAGCCCACGTCATGACCGCGGCAGCGTTGGAGCTGGTGCAGACCGAGCCGCCATGCTCACCCGTAAAGGCTTTGATAGCCGCGGTCGAGTTCATGTAGGTGACAGGGATGACCTTGCGCGAATCGAGGAGAGAAGAGAGTTCCCTCCAGCAGGCTTCCACTTGGCCGATGTCGGCCATATCGGCCATGGAGCAACCGGCATTCAGGTCGGGAAGAATAACCGTCTGGTGCTCGCGGCGAAGAATGTCGGCGCTTTCGGCCATAAAGTGCACGCCGCAGAAGACGATGTAGCGGCCCTCGGCCTGCGAAGCCTGGAAGGAAAGCTTGAGGGAGTCGCCACGGAAATCGGCGAACTTGACGACTTCGTCGCGCTGGTAGTGATGGCCCAAAATCACGACATCCTGGCCCAGGCGGGCTTTGGCGGCAGCAATGCGGTCGTCGAGCGCGTTGTCCGGCACAAGAAGGTACGAATCGAAGTCGCACCCGACGCCGGCTTCGATTTCCGGCGCGCGGATGGTGGCCGGCTGGTGCGCGCCGATGAGGGTGCTGCTATCCGAGATGGATACTAGGTTCCCCATGGATTGTGTCTTGTCTGCTTAGAGGCTATTGCTAAGCGGTCGCTGATCCCTGCCTGGAAGCTTTATTTTCTCATATTTCAGCTAGTTTTCCACTATCCGCCGATAAATACCATGGTGCGAGAGGGTTGTACGAAACCGGGCTCGTTGATGCCATGGCCCTCTTCTTTTTCCATGACAATCGAACTGATATAGGTGACCAAATCCTCGTCGGACGCTCCTTCGCGCAGCAGCGCACGCAGGTCATGATCATCCTTGCTGAACAGACAGGTGCGGAGCTTGCCATCGGCAGTGAGCCGGACGCGGGAGCAGTGGCCACAGAAGGGCTGCGTCACGGGGGCGATGAGGCCGATTTCGCCGGGCGCGCCGTCGGCGAAGCGGTATTTGCGGGCGGTTTCGCTGCGTTCGTGAGGAATCTGCACGAGAGGCCAGTGGGCGTGGATGCGCTCGTGGACTTCCGCGGCGGGCACGACGAGGTTGCGTGTCCAGTGGCGGTCGGCATCGAGCGGCATGAATTCTATAAAGCGCATGATGACGCCGCTCTCACGGGCGAACGAAGCGAAAGCCTCGACTTCGTCGTCATTGAGGCCGCGAACCAGGACGGCATTCACTTTGGCGGGGGCCAGGCGTGATTTCTGGGCGACGTCGATGCTGTGCATCACGGTTGAGAAAGACTTGGTTCTGGTGATGCGTTCGAATCGCTCGGGATCGAGCGAATCGAGGCTGATGTTGATGCGGCGGAGGCCGGCAGCCAGGAGCCGGTCGCACCGTTCGGCCAGCAGGTGGCCGTTGGTGGTCATGGAGAGGTCTTCGACGCCGAGGGCGTGGAGACGCGCGATGTAGTCTTCAACGCCTTCGCGGACGAGCGGCTCGCCGCCGGTGATGCGGATTTTGCGGATGCCAAGGCTGAGGAAGATCCTGGCGAGACGGTCGAGCTCGGGCCAGGAGAGAATTTCGTCGTGATCGCGGTAGTTTTCCGGGTCAGCCGAGCGGCAGTAGACGCAGCGGAAATTGCAGCGGTCCGTGATGGAGATGCGCAGGTCCGTGATCTGGCGGCCGAATTTGTCGTGAAGGGTCATGGTCCGTGCTGCTTGTTGGATGCAGCGCCCCGCTACCTTGGCGCAATGAAGCTCTAGACAAAACCGCCCGATCCAGTGCTGGGAATCGGGCGCCCACCGAAAAAGTACACATTTTCGGTGTCATCGCTCCTTTCCAAGCACGGGAGGCCCGGGCGTTTCCGCCCAAACCCTCAGCCCCGTTCGTTCCCGGGGCATCGCCCCAGCAGCCGTGGGTTATCTCTCCCGTAGGCTTCAGGGGTCGGAGTTGCAGCCATAGTCTACGCCGCCCACCTGAAGTATGCAATCGGGCGTATCGAGCCATCTAAAATGTAACCGAAGGGGACAACGTCGCGCCATTTAAGATGTAACCCGAGCCAGAGACGATTTGTGGAGGGTTTACTTGGGGCGCAAAGGGAAATGGGAGTATTTCCGGGCTATCTATGGGCGGTATCGCCAAGCAGATCGTATGACGAAACAGTTGATGCTGAACGAATTTTGCCTCACCACCGGGTACCACCGAAAATACGCCATACGAATTTTGAATGGTCCGCCACCTGGGAAGCGACCCGCTCGGCCAGAACGGCGGCGGGGACTGAGCTATGGACACGAACTGCTGGCCATTCTGACCAGCGTATGGGAGGCGGCCGGGTACCCTTGGTCGGTGCGATTGAAAGCGCTGCTACCGGCCTGGATGCCGTGGATCCGCAAGCGTTTCAAGTTAAGTCCAGCGCTGGAGAAACAACTGCTCTCGATCAGTCCGCGGCAGATGGACCGTCGACTGGCCGCCAAGAAGAACCAAAAGAGGCGGCGGATTTACGGACGCACCAAGCCGGGCTATCTGCTCAAGCACCACATCCCGGTGAAGACCGACAGCTGGGACGTGAAGTCCCCCGGCTTCACGGAAGTCGATTTGGTCTCGCATTCCGGGAATTCGGGCGAAGGAGAGTTCGGCTATTCGCTGAACATCACCGATATTCAAACGACCTGGACGGAGACGCGGGCGCTGCTGGGGAAGGGGCAAAGCGCTGTGCAGCAAGCCCTAGATGAGATCGAAGGGATGCTGCCATTCCGTCTTCTGGGCCTGGACTCGGATAACGGATCGGAATTCATCAACTGGCATCTGCAGGCTTGGTGCGAACGGAAACAGATCCAACTCACGCGAGGACGTCCGTACAAGAAGGACGACAACGCGCATATCGAGCAAAAGAACTGGACGCATGTACGGAAGCTACTGGGCTGGGAACGCTATGACACGCAAAACGCAGTCGATGCCATGAACGACCTGTACCGCCGAGAGCTGCGCTTATGGCTGAATCTATATCTGCCCTCGGTGAAGCTGGTGAAGAAGGTTCGCGTGGGATCGAAGGTGCGGCGCGTCTATGACGGTCCAAAGACCCCTTTGGAACGGGTGGTGGCAGCGCAGCAGGGGGATGCGGTGCAACTATCCATTCTGAAAGAACTGCAAAGAACACTCGATCCGTTTCAGTTAGCAAAAGTCATCGACAGGAAACTCGAACGGATCTACCGCCTAGCGAACCGCCGGCTGAGCCCGAAAGCGCAAGAGCAAGTCGAGTCCAGCCCGGCAAAGTTGCGCAGCGGCCGGCGCAAAGGCTGTGGAAAAGACGCTCGCTTCGCGAGCTTGGAAATCCCTTCGGGATTCCCACTTTCCCACAGCCACAACAACAACAAGCGTTCTCCGGTTACATATCAAATGGCGCGACATGGATAGCTAGGGTTACATTCTCAAATGGCTTGACGCGTCGGGGCACCGGTAAACCACGGCTAAGGACGGCCCTTCGTATTGTGATAGAGTTTTGGCCACGCCATGCGGATCTTCGTTTTAGGGGCCGGAGCGACCGGCTCTCTTCTCGCGCAATTGCTGGAGCGGCAAGGACATACGGTCTGGTGCGGAGACCGCGACCCGGAGCGCGCGCGGCGCTTTCTGGGCAAAAAAAGCACCATCCCTGTAACCAACGTGAACGCGCGAAACCTGCGTGGAATCGTGAAGGCCGCGAAGGGCTGCCAGCTCATCGTCAACGCTACGGCGTCGGTGTTCAATGAGATTGTTCTGCGCGCGGCGCTGCGGTTGCGCGCGCACTACGTCGATCTCAGCTCGCACCTGATGCGGCATCCTTTCAGAGCCGAGCAATTCCGCTACACAAAGAAATTCGAAGAAAAAAACCGCGTGGCGCTGATCAATACGGGAGCAGCGCCCGGTCTGACCAACTTACTCGTGAAGCGCGCAGCGGAGCTGCTCAATGAGGTTGAAGCCGTGCACGTCCGGCTGTACGAAAGCAGCGAGAGCGACGATCCCATCTCCCAATGGTCGCCGGAGGTTTCGTTCGACGAAGCCATTTCACACCCGCAGATCTACCGAAATGGAAAGTTTCAACTGGGAAAGCGCTTTTCGGAGATTGAGAAGTTTCGATTTGCCGGTCCCATCGGCAACGCGCGCGTGGTGCTTGCGGCGCAAGATGAAGTCGCCACTCTGCCGCACTTCATTCCCATGCGGGAGCTCGACGTAAAAATCGGCGGGAATGAAATCGACCGGCTGCGGCGCTGGCACAAACAGGGAAAGCTGTCGAAGTCCCGCGGAATGACGCGGCAACGATTCCCGCAGACGTCTTCTCCTCGCATGATTGCCAAGCTGATTCGTCAGGGAATCTTACAGAATGCTCGATTCGCCGCGGCCGTGCTGGTGAAGGGAGTGAAACGCGGCAAAAAGGAAGATCAGCACCTGCTGATCCGCAGCGACTGCATGTTTCCCACGCTCTATCAGATTCGCCAGCAAGGACGATTTACGACGCCGGTAGCCTACGCGACGGCGCATGTTGCGGCACTTTTTATAAAATACCTTCCGCGTGATCTTGTGGGAGTCTGTGCGCCGGAGATGCTGCCCGCCGAAACGCGCCGGGCCATCCTCGCCGGCCTCCGCAACCACAACATCCGGATCACGCACAAAACAACAGTATTGAAACACAACAGCGAAGACGAGGAGGAAATCTAGCCAGGCAGCAACGCTTTGCCGGAAAGCAAAGCGCGGCTGCCTGAGCCGATTCGAGCCGGCGATCAATCCGCGGAGGCGGGCTTTACATTTCCGGAAAAGTGGATGGTGATCAGGAACCCATTCGTCCCGTCGTAGGAAAACTTGTGACCGTCCCCTTCGAAGGCTTCGTGCTTGCTCTTCCACATGCGAAAGCCGTCGTTGGACTGCGCGCCCCAATACTTCAAGTTGTGCACGACGACTTCGTGGTGGGGATCATTGCCGCCGACGCGCTCGAGCGTGACTTCGCCTTTGCCGTTAGCCATCTTGGCGTGGGCCACACCGGTTTTTGTGTCCACGTTCCATGAAAACGCAGCGGTATCCACGGCCTTTTTCTGCCACGGAATCGGATAGAGCTGGCCGAGGATGTCGCCAAGTGCGGCCTGCTGCTCCTTGCCGACGCTGGGATCGAAATTCACCACCAACCAGGAGTCCTTGCCGGTGCTCCAGTCACTGCCCAGGTCAGTAGCAATCCAGACCTTGGCGCCATCCAGCTTGGTGTCTTTGTAAAAGCCTTTGTCTACTTTTAGAACGAGATTGGCGCGGCAGAAATGTTCGTCCATTTGATGCTCACCCATCCCCATATGGTCTGTGGAGTGGGTGTTGAAGTAGCAGGGACAGAACATGTCGCAGCTGCAAGCTTCGATGTAGCTAGCGGTCATGTCAAAATCGGGTTTGGAAGTTTTCTCCTGCGCGGGAGAAGTGAAGTAGATAAAGCTGGCGGCAAGCGCAAAGAGAGGAAGCAAAAGCAGACGAGGCATACGTCGCATTTAACCCTCCTGAAGAATTGTGATCCGAACGGCCCAGCCGGGAATAAGGGGAGTCTACTCTCGCGCCGCTGTCAATTCAAGAAGCCCACTCCGAAACTTGGCGATAACGATGGGCACGCATCGGCAGGAAAAGAGTTTCAGCAGCAGCGATTGGGACACGAATAGCGGCGGTTGAGCTGCTCGACGTAGAACTCCGCCGGCGTGAGTGGGCGTCCCGAGCCGGATTGCGTATCTTTCGAACGAAGATAGCTTTCGTAGGCGGCATCGCCGCACCATTCGCGAAGGCCGCGCCAGAAGCGGCGCAGGAAACGCGACGTAGTCCTTGCTGTCTTTTTCATCAGTCATCTCCGTGGGCGGCGCCAGAGAAGTCCGCGGCCCACCGCGTGGCGACGTAGGGCGATTCATGAAGCACAGGCTCTTTGCGGCGGCTGAGAATCGAGTACCACTGCGCGAGCGCTTCGACAATCAGAACGAGGATCATGGCGGCAAGAACGCCGGTTACCGCGGCATCGAGGCGCTGGTTGAAGATGAGGCGGTGTGTTTCGGCAATTTTTTCGGCGGGAATTTTCCCGGCTGCGATTTGCGCAGCCAGGGCATTGGCGTAAGCCAAAAAACCGATGCGCGGATTCGCATCAAAGATTTTCTGGTAGCTCGCGGTCATGGTGATGACGACAAGCCAAGCCATCGGCAGCAGCGTCACCCAGATCCAGCGGAGCCGGCCCATTTTCATCAGGATGGTGGTGGCCACGACGAGCGCAACCGCAGCCAGCAATTGATTCGAGATGCCGAAGAGCGGCCAGAGCGAATTGATTCCGCCCAGCGGATCGACAACGCCTTGATATAGAAAATAGCCCCAGAGCGCGACGATGATGGCGCTGGACAGCAGAATCCCAGGCATCCAGCCGGTGCGGCCGAAGGGCTTCCAGATGCGGCCTCCGAGGTCTTGAACCATAAACCGTCCCACACGCGTACCCGCGTCGAGCACCGTAAGAATAAAAAGCGCTTCGAACATGATGGCAAAGTGGTACCAGATGCTGAGGAGGCGCTCGCCTCCGATGGTGCTTGAAAAAATTTGTGCCATACCCACGGCCAGCGAAGGCGCGCCGCCGGCGCGATTCCAAAGCGTCAACTCGCCAACCTTGTGGGCGAGATCGGTCATGGTTTGCGCTTGCAGCGGATAGCCCCAGCTGCTGATCGTTGCGGCAGCAGCATCCCCGGCGCCCCCGACGATACTGGGAGGGCTGTTGATCGCAAAATAGATCCCCGGCCGCATCGCGCACGCAGCGACCATGGCCATCACTCCGACAAACGACTCCAGCAGCATCGCGCCATAGCCGATGAAACGAGCGTGGCTCTCTCGAAGGATCATCTTCGGCGTGGTGCCGGAAGAGATCAGCGAATGGAATCCGCTGATCGCGCCGCACGCAATGGTAATGAAGCAGAAGGGGAAAATCTTTCCGGCGAAGACCGGGCCGGTGCCGTCGATGAAGCGTGTGAGCGGCGGCATCAAGACTTGCGGCCGGACAAACAGGATCCCTGCAGCAAGAGTGAAAATGGCGCCCGCCTTGATGAACGCGCTGAGATAGTCGCGCGGCGCGAGAAGCAGCCAGACCGGTAACGCCGAAGCCGCGAAGCCGTACCCCATGATAGCGAAGGCGAGCGCGACACCGCTCAGAGTAAATACGCTAGACCACGATGGAGAATCGGCCACCCACTGCCCGGCAACAACCACAAAAAGAACGACCCCCACTCCCATGACCGAAGCCTCGAGGACGCGGCCGGGCCGGACAAAGCGAAGGTAAAGACCTAGAAGCAGAGCGATGGGAATGGTCATCGCCAGCGTGAAGGTGGCCCAGGGTGAGGACTTGAGGGCGTTCACCACGACGAGGCCAATCACAGCAAGAAGAATCGTCATGATCGCCAGCACGGCGAGTTGCGCGATGAAGCCGCCGCGTTCGCTGACCTCCTCTCGCGCCATCTGGCCGAGCGATTTTCCGTCACGCCGAATCGAGCAAAAGAGAATGACAAAATCCTGAACGCAGCCAGCAAATGCCGCTCCGGCAATCAGCCAAAGCGTGCCCGGCAAGTAGCCGAACTGCGCGGCCAGTGTTGGGCCGACAAGGGGGCCGGGTCCCGCGATGGCGGCAAAATGGTGCCCAAAGAGAACCCATTTGTTCGTGGGCACGAAGTCGCGGCCGTCGTCGTGGCGTTCGCTGGGAGTGGCACGGGTGTCATCGAGCGCAAGTACTTTGGCGGCGACAAAGGCGGAATAAAGCCGGTAGGCCACCAGATAACAGCAAACGGCAGCCACGACGAACCAAGTCGCATTGAGCGGCTCGCCGCGATCGAAAGCGATCTTGCCGAACGCTCCCGCCCCAAGCAGCGCGACCCCGAGCCAAACGACGATGACGAAGACGCGCTTCATTTTGCCGGATTCGCCGCCGCGCTGGATTTGATGAACTGCGCGATGTCCGCCTTGAGCTTGGCCAGCGAAAGCGGGTGGACGTACATCATATGGCCGGCTTCGTAATAGGCGCCGCTGAGGTGGCCGCGCAGCGTTGGGTCGAGTCCGAGATGATCGAAGGTATAGTCCGCGGCAAAAAATGGCGTGGCCAGGTCGTAGTAACCCTTGGCGACAAAAACATGGAGAAACGGATTTTGCGTCATGGCCCCGCGCAGCGTCTCCGCAACATTTACGTATTGATTTTCATACGGCGCGTAGTTCCACGGCCGCACGCGGCTGGTGAGCACTTCATAAGGCAAGTCGCTGTCGAACTTGAGGTCGTTGCGCACGTAGTCATTCAACATGCCCGAATACGGGCCGATAATTGCCGCGATGCTGGGATCGAACTCCGGCCGTTCGCCGGCAGCATCGCGATCTATGCCCGTGAAGCGCGCATCGATGCGGCCGATGGTGCGGCGCTCGCTGCGCAAGAGTTCTTTCGTGAAACGCGAGATTTCGATGCGCAGGTTGGTGCGGTCGATGTAATCCGGCGAAAGGCCGGTGAGCCGCGCGAGCTTCTGCGTGATCTCGCTGCGCCTCGGTGCAGGGAGCGCGTCGCCCGCCATCAGCGCATCCGCGTATTCGCCCACAGCCAGCTTGCGCGATTCCTCGATCGCTTTTTGCAAGTCGCCCTGCAAATCCGCGGGAAGTTTCTTGTGATACCAAGCGATAGCGGTGTAAGTGGGTAGATAGAGGATATAAGGCAAATCGTTGCCTGTGTCGAATTTCGCCGTCTCGAAATTCAGGATCGAGGAAATCAGGACGATGCCGTTGAGATACATGCCATAGCGCTGCTGGAGATAGCCGGAAAGGCCCGCGGCGCGGGTCGTGCCGTAGCTTTCGCCAGCGAGAAATTTCGGCGAGGACCAGCGCTTGTTGCGAGTTGTGTAGAGCCGGATGAAATCCGCAACGGACTCGACGTCTTCTTCAATACCGTGGAATTGCTTGGGCGCCTCGCCGGGAACGGCGCGGCTATAGCCCGTCGAAACTGGATCGATGAAAACGAGATCGCTGATGTCGAGGAGCGACACATCGTTGTCCACTAGCTTGTAAGGCGGCGGAAGGAGCGTGCCCGCGTCGCCCATCTGCACGCGCCGCGGACCCAATAAACCGAGATGCAGCCACACGGAAGCGGAACCCGGGCCGCCGTTGAAGCTGAAGGTGAGTGGGCGCTGGCTCGCGTCGCCGACGTCATCTTTGGCATAGGCGACGTAGAAGATGCTGGCCTTGGGCGTGCCGTCTTCGAGCTTCAGGAGGATGGTGCCGGCCGTCGCGGTGTATTTGATCTCCTGTCCCCCGATTTTCAACGAATGCTTCGTCTGAACAACTTTCTCTTCGGGAACGGGCGGCTTCTTTTCTTCTTTCGGCTTTTCCGCAGCTTTGTCCGGTGGTGGCGCTTGCGGCTGCTGCGCCAAACACAGATTTACGCCCAGGAGAAGTAACGCTACGGAACATAGAAAACGAAGGCAACACTTCATGGGCGCAGATCTCCTTCTCCCGCATGCGAAAAACACAAACGTGCGACGTGCGGCATCGTATGCGAGAGTGCGAGCAGCGTCAATCGCTTCAGACTGCCCGCAGCCGTCCGCCTCCCCGGCGATTCGTTTTGCGCCGCTTGAAATCGCGGTTAGAATGCGGCCCACGAATATAACACTTGTCTTGAGGAGCGCTGCATGCGCCGTGCTGGCAGGTCCACCGCCATTTTACTTCTCCTTTCTACAGCCTTGACGAGCATCTCTCCCGAAAGTACCGCACAGCAGAAAGAGGAACTGCAGCACCCGAAATCAATCGAGGAACTAAAGAAGGCAATGAAGGATGTTCTCGAGAAAGAGCACATTCCCGGAGCGGGCGTGGCGCTCGTGGTGAATGGCGAGGTTCTCTGGTGCGGCGGAATCGGCCAGGCCGACATGGCCGCAAATCGTGCCGTCAGTTGCGATACGGAATTTCGCGTGGGCTCGATCAGCAAGACCCTTGTCGCGCTGGCGCTGTTGAAATTGCAAGAAGAAGGAAAGATCAATCTTTACGCCCGGTTGCAGGACGTCGCACCGGAAATCCCGTTCAGGAATCGCTGGGAGGCAACTCATCCCGTCCGCATCGTGAACCTGCTCGAACACACGGCGGGCTTCGATGACATGGAGTTCAGTGAAGTGTACAATCTGCGCGATCGATATGATTTTCCTCTTCTTGATGTTTTCAAGAGATTTCAGAAACCACAGATCGCGCGCTGGCCGCCAGGAACGCGCATGTCTTATTCGAATCCCGGAAATGCGATTGCCGGCTACCTGATCGAAAAGGTCACGGGAAAGCCGTTCGATCAATACATACGCGACACTTTCCTGCGGCCGTTGGGCATGGAAAGAGCGGATTATCCATTCACCGATGCGAACAAACCGCTGCTGGCGGCCGCTTACAATGGCAATCCGCCAAAGGCGGTGGGATATCCGTTCATCTACCTGCGGCCTGCGGGAGATCTAAAAGCATCGCCGGGCGAGTTGGCAAAGCTAGTGCAATTTCTCTTGCGGCGCGGAAAAACAGAGGAAGGGCAACTGGTGAAACCCGAGTCCATCCTCAGAATGGAAGCGCCGGAAACCACGCTGGCCGCGAAAAACGGGCTGCGGCTCGGGTACGGCCTATGCAACTATTCGAGCGTGGAAGGCGGCGTGGTGACGCACGGCCACGACGGCGGCATCGATGGTTTTGTCTCCTCGTATCGTTACATGCCGGAGCAAAACTGGGGATACGTCGTCCTTCTCAACAGTGCCAATTCAGGCCGGGCGCTGCACCACTTGAATCTGCTGGCAATTGATTTCCTGTCGAAAAGTTTTCCGAAGCCGCAACAGTCCGTAATCAACCCGCCGGCGGGCGATCTGGAAAAATTCGCCGGCTTTTATGCCCCACGCGCGCCCCGAACCCAGATGTTCGCGTTTCTGGATGATTTCGCCGGAGGCACTCGCATCCGCGTCATCAAGGGCAAGTTGACGCGCTCCGGGTTATTCGGCCAGCCCGAGCCGCTGCTGTGCGTGGGCAAGAATGCATTCCGCGGCGATAAAGAGCCCGAAGGAACCATGATCTTTTTTACGAACGAATCCGGTGACATGGCAATCGCCGGCAGCGGGCTCCAGGGAATTCCTTACAGCGAACGCAGCAGCCTCATCATGCCCTTTATTCGAATCGCTCTACTCTCTCTTTGCCTGTTTTTTATGCTGACTTCTCTGCCATTTGCGCTAATTTGGCTATTCCTGAAGCTCGTCGGCGCCATGAAGGATGTGCGCCACCTCTCCGTACGCGTGGCGCCGCTGCTCGCAACGCTGGCGTTCTCGATCGTGCCCGTGTGCTTCCTGAAACTCAACGGCTCGCAAATCGGCTCACTCAACCTCTGGACTGCGGGCATTTTTCTTGGGACATTTTTCTTCCCGCTCCTCTCTATTATCAGCCTCGTATTCGTTTTGCGCGTACCGAAGGATGAAATCCACCGCGGCGTGAGGATTCACTCGCTCCTGGTCTCCTCCGCCTGCTGCGTCGTCACCGGCTTTCTTTTGTCGTGGCATCTGCTCGCGCTGCGCCTGTGGGCACCGTGAGGTAAATCACCGGCGGTTAGAGTGCGCGAGTGACCACGTAATTTCGGGAGATCTTATCAACGGAGATCGTTCCCGCCTGGCGCATGATGGTTTTCAATTCGCGGCGCAGGATTTCGAGCACGGCCTCGACGCCCGGCTGACCGAATGCAGCTAGCCCCCATGCGTAAGGCCGGCCCATGCCGACAGCTGACGCGCCAAGAGCGAGGGCTTTGAAAATGTCCGTGCCGCGCCGGACGCCGCCGTCGACGATGACGGGAATCCTGCCGGCGGCGGCTTCGATCACCTCTGGCAGACTATCGATCGTGGGGCGAAGAGTTTCTTCGGAGCGCCCGCCGTGATTCGAGACGATCAGGCCGTCCACGCCTTGCTCAACCGCGAGCTGCGCGTCTTCGCGCGTGACGATGCCTTTGAGGAGCAGCTTGACGGTCACAGTGTCGCGCAACCGCTTCACGAAATCCCAGCTGAGATTCGCTGGCTGGGCAGCAGTGACCTTGGAGAGATCGAGGCCGTCGAACATCGGCTTCCGGGCTGCGTATTGGGCGAAGCCTCCCGAGCCTCCTCTGGCCCTTCCCCGAGCGTCACCCGTGTAGGCGCTTTGATGGCAAGCGGAACACTCTCTTTTATCCACACGCTCAGCGCGGAATAGAGTTTCACGATTGCTGCCTTCCTGCAGGTCCACCGTGAGTACGATCGCCGGGGCACCCGCAGCTTCGGCGCGCTTGACGATCGCTCGGCCAACTTCCCAGACGTTTGTGGGATAGAGCTGTTGCCAGACGGGGCCGCTCCGCGCGGCAATGGCGTCTTCAATCGACGAAGTGGCGACGGTGGACAACATCATGAGGTGACCCTTGGTACGTGCCGCCCGCGCCACGGCGACTTCTCCTTCAGGATGGAAAGCCTTCTGACCGCTTACGGGGGAAAGCACAATGGGGGTGTTCCACTTCGTGCCAAAGAGATTCACCGACATTTCAATGTCTTCGACGTTGATGAGCCTGCGCGCGCGAATCTGAATCCGCGAATAGCCTTCGCGATTCGCCCGCACCGTTCCGTCGTCGTCCACGCCGGTGGCGAGATAGCCGAAATGCGCGGGTGGCAGAGCTTTGCGCGCGGCGGGCTCAAAGTCCATCACGTCCATAGCCTGTTCAGGTGAGGAAATCACTTCGTCGCTTTGCTGTAGAGAATCGAACCAGCCAAGAAACTTCCTCTCGGTAACTTCGCCAGTCGCCAGTAGGTTCGCAAAAGACCCGCCTAACAAGCCATGGCTTGCAAATAAAGGGCTTGCCGACAGCATCTGGAGGAATCTTCGGCGCGACTTGATCAGTTCGGTGTCCCGATTCATCGGTTCCCTCCCCTTCCTATTCCGGTAATGAAGTGAAGCGCAGCAGCGGAAATAGATCGCGAAAGACCTTGGCGGCTTCGCGCGGAAAAGAAGCGCGCGTGGCCGCAGAGGGCGCGTATTTGCGGCGGACGATCCACGCCAGTATCTTTTTCCAATCCTCGGGTGCGGTGGGCCAGCCGGAGTGCTTCGTCCATTCCCCTTTCACCATCTTGTACCAGTAGCTTTCGT